>Ga0209647_1003051_pt1 | contig 13209 bp, 12 predicted proteins | sample GraSoi_2013_60cm_FD_185827 | JGI IMG/M metagenome (GOLD analysis project Ga0209647, IMG submission 185827) | Grasslands soil microbial communities from the Angelo Coastal Reserve, California, USA - Sample 9_17_2013_60cm (SPAdes) (version 2) | ecosystem: Environmental > Terrestrial > Soil >... | reverse complement strand
GCCGTGTGCTTTCATCGTCTTGATTCCGGCATCGTCAATATAGGAGCCGTGTTCAATGGAATCCACACCCGCTTCGCTGGCCCAGGCTATGCCTTGTGCGCCGTGCGCGTGGGCCGCAACTTTCCGCCCCAGGCGATGCGCGTCCGCCACAATCGCTTTCATCTCTTCCAGTGTGTATTGCGAAGCCTTGGGATCGTCGCCCTTGGAGAGCACACCGCCGGTTGCGCAGATCTTGATCACATCAGCGCCATATTTAATGATCTCGCGAACCTTGTGCTGCACCCCTTCCACGCCATCGGCCGCGCCATCGGACTGGGCGTGCCATTCATAGGGGAGCAGGTTCTGGTCACAGTGGCCGCCGGTGATGGAGAGCGCCGGACCGCTGGCGTCGATACGTGGCCCCGGGACCATGCCTTCATTAATAGCATCGCGCAAAGCGATATCAGCGTAGCCCCTGGCGCCCACGTTGCGCACCGTGGTGAAGCCGGCCTCGAGAGTCGCGCGAGCATTCTTGGCCCCGATCAGCGCTTCTTTGGGGACGGAGACGCCTAACTCCTGATAGCCGAAGTTGGGATCAAAAGTAAGATGCGTGTGCGCATCAATCAGGCCGGGGAGAAGCGTGGCGTCGGGCAGATTGATCACCTTGCCGTCCGTGGGCGCTGCCCCGGAACCGACGGAGACGATCTTGTCACCCTCGATTGTGACCAGAACGTTGTCCAGCATCTTCCCGCTCTTGACGTCCAGCAGATGGCCGGCGTGGATATAAGTTTTCTGCGGCGCAGCCGGCGTGGCTGCCTGTTGAGCGAAGCTGAAGCAGGAAAGAAAGAGGACTGTGAGAAGAAGTTTTGGCATTTTCATAGGAAGGGCGGATTATAACAGTGCCATTGGCCACACAAAACCCAACACCCTTGAAACACAGAGGAACAGAGGAAAAGGAGGAACGCAGGACAATATGAACTTAATCGACTTTAACTGCGAGGCTCGATGCTAAGAAGAAACCAAATCCTCTGCTCCTCTTTTCCTCTGTGTTTCAAAGGTGTTGCCTTGCGGACTCAGCGGCACAAGGATAAGTCATCTAAACCAGTGCGCAAATTCCATGCGAATGAATTGTTTTACGCCTTCGCTGCCGGTCAACTGCCAGACCAGTTGATTCCCTGGCGTCAATCGGATGCTGATCGCAAAAAATGGGCAGCAGGCATGTTCCAGGGGCGTGATTTGGATCAAAGCATTGTAGGTCGCCGTCTGAAAGGGAAATTCAAACTCGTAACCGTCAGGCAATTCCTTTACCGCGCGCAAAGCCGACCGCAAAACATCTCCCAGCTGCTGGTGGCGCGACCTCTCCTCGCTGGAGAGTGCGGTCATATCACATGCGAATGGGCTCACGAAAGATTTCTCATTTTGCCTGTAGCCACGTCTGGGCTACGGTTTCAGGGCTCAGCTCGCGCAGCAGGCCATTGATCTGGTCGATAACAGCTTCAGGCTGGGTGGATTTCAGACTGAATTTCAGCACGCCGCCGGGCGAGAACTGTGCGCCTCGCGCCTGGGCCACGAATCGCGCCAGCCGCTCCGGCTCAATGGAAGCCTGCTCCGTGAACTTGATGGTCACAGAATCGCGCTTGCGGTCGATGGCGAGTACCCCAACCCGCTCCGACAACAGCTTGAGAGAAGACGCAGCCAGCAGGTACCGGACCGGCGGCGGGGGCTCGCCATAGCGATCGGCAAGTTCTTTGCGCACGTCGTCGAGCGCAGCCTCACTCTCCACACCGGCCGCGCGCTTGTACATGCGCAGGCGCTGGTTTTCTTCGGCAATATATTGAGTTGGAATGCGCAAGTCGATCCCCAGGTTGAGCTGGGTGCTGATCTTGTCTGACAGCTCCTCACCCTTCAGCTCGCGGATGGCGCGGTCAAGCATGCCGGTGTACATCTCAAAGCCAACGGCATCCACGTTGCCGCTCTGCTCGCCGCCCAGCAGGTTGCCGGCGCCGCGCAGCTCCAGATCCAGCGCCGCGATCTTGAAGCCCGCGCCGAGATCGGAGAATTCCTTGAGCGCCGCCAGCCTGCGTCGCGCCACCGGCGTAAGTTCCTGCTCAGCCGGCACGAGCAAATAAGCATAGGCACGGCGGTTGGAGCGCCCCACGCGGCCGCGCAGTTGGTAAAGCTCGGAAAGGCCGTGGCGGTCGGCACGATTGATGATGATGGTGTTACAGAGCGGGATATCCAGACCGTTTTCAATGATCGTCGTCGCCACCAGGATGTCCGCGTCATGGCGGACAAAAGCCATCATCACCTTTTCCAGCTCGCCCTCTGACATCTGCCCATGTCCCACAATGACGCGCGCTTGCGGCAGCATCTCCTGCAGCTTGGCGGCGATTTCGTAGATGGTCTCCACGCGATTGTGAACGAAGTAGGCCTGGCCGCCGCGCTCCATCTCATGCTCCAGTGCGGACTTCACCAGTTTTTCATCGTAGGCCGCCACCACGGTTTGAATGGCCATGCGGTCTTTGGGCGGCGTCTCAATCACGCTCATGTCGCGCAGGCCCACCATGGACATGTGCAGAGTGCGCGGAATAGGCGTGGCCGACATGGTCAGGACATCGACTTCTTTTTTGAGCTGCTTCAGCCGCTCTTTGTGACGGACTCCGAAGCGCTGCTCTTCGTCGACGATCACCAGGCCGAGGTCCTGAAATTTGATGTCCTGCGAGAGAATGCGGTGCGTTCCGATCACGATATCAACCTTGCCTTGCTCAATGCGCTCCGCCGTTTCCTTTTGCTGTTTGGCGTTGCGGAAGCGGCTCATCATCTCAATGGTGATAGGGAATGCGGCAAAGCGGCGCTTGAAGTTTTCAAAGTGCTGGAAGACCAGAACCGTGGTGGGGGCCAGTACCACGACCTGCTTGTTGTCTTGTACCGCCTTGAAGGCCGCACGCATAGCTACTTCGGTCTTGCCATAGCCCACGTCGCCGCAGAGCAGGCGGTCCATGGGAAGCGGAGATTCCATGTCGCGCTTGATGTCGGCCGTGGCGGTGAGTTGGTCATCAGTCTCGTTGAACTCAAAAGCGTCTTCAAATTCCTTCTGCCATTGTGTGTCGGGAGGAAACGTGTGCCCCTGAGCGGCTTTGCGCGCCGCATAAAGTTTGAGCAGCTCGTCAGCCATGTCTTTCATGGCTTTCTTTACGCGGGCTTTGGTTCGGGCCCAGGCGGTCCCGCCCAGGCGGCTCAACGGCGGCCGCACGCCCTCGCTCGATCGGTACTTCTGAATCAGGTCCAGGCGCGTGAGCGGCACATAAAGCTTGGCTGATTCAGCGAACTCCAGCACCATATATTCGCCGGTGATCTCGCCCTGCTGAATTTCCTTGAGCCCCTGATACATGCCGATGCCGTGTTCCACGTGGACGACAAAATCGCCCACCGCCAGATCACGGAAGTCCGACATGAAAGCCGCGGTCTTGGATTTGCGACGCAGCGGCTGCGGCGGATCGATCTCTGATTCATCAAACAGGTCGCGCGCGCCGAAGATCACCAGACGTGATTCCGGCAACGCGACGCCTTCAGGAGCGGTGGCGCGGATGATGGTCGTGGTGGTCAGATCGCCGGAGAAATACGCTGTCTCATCCAGGTATGTTTCACTGCCGGGCGCGGGCGTCCGACTACCGAGCCGGAATGGAAGCTGATATTCCGTGAAGATGTCAGCCAGGCGCTCCATCTCGCCCGTGTTAGGCGCAGCGAAGATCACGCGCTGGCCTTGCGCAGTGAGCTTCTTGACTTCTTCTACCATCGCCGGAACCGAGCCATGAAAACGCGCGGTGGGCTGCGTGGTGAGCTCAATCAGTTGCTGGTCGGGCAGTTCCGGATCCGACAGCCCCAACTTCTCTTCGGCCCGGGCGATTCGCAGCAGGCCCAGATGTTCCAGGCTGCCGCCGCGCAGATGCGATACCAAATCATTCCAGCTCTGCGGCGGGAGATAGATGTCTTCTGGCGTGGCCAGCTTGCCCACCAGACTTTGCTCATGGCGCTGTACCACCCGCTCCCACCAGTGGTCCTGCTCGGCTTCGATGGCGGAAGGCTCATTCACAAACACAACGGCGTTCGGCATCAGGTCAAAGAGCGTGCTCTCGGCGCCGGCGTTAGCGTAAAACTCCCATCCGGGAAAAACCGTTACGCCTGTTCCCGCCAATGAGCTGCGAACGGTTTCCGTGGCGCCTTCCACGCGCGCCCCGGAAAGCCGGGCATGTATCTCCGTGAGCACCTCTTCGCGGACCGGTGTTTCTGTAAGCGGAAGAAGTACCACTTCATCCACGGGTGCGGCGGAGCGCTGCGTGCCGGGATCAAACTTGCGGATGGACTCAACCTCGTCGCCAAAGAGCTCGATACGCAGGGGACGATCGGCCTCCGGCGGATAGGCGTCAAGCAAGCCGCCGCGAAGCGCGTATTGTCCCGGCATCTCCACCACGTCCACAGCCGAGTAGCCGACGGTGTTCAGGTGCTGGATCAGCTCATCGAGCTCGAGGGTTTCCGTGCGGCGCACGATTCGAGCGAGGCCGGAGTAATGATCAGCGGTGCGCAGCCGCATGGCCGCGGCAGCCAGGGGAGCAATCACGATGGAGGCGGCGCCGGTCGAAATCTTCCACAGCGCGGTGGCGCGCTCTTCCTGGATTTCCGGATGAGGCGACATGTTCTCGAACGGCAACACGTCATAGGCAGGCAGCTTGACCACCGATTGCGGATTACACGCGCCGGTCAGCTCGCAAAATGACTGGATCACCGGGAAGATGGTTTCGGCAGCGCGATTATCAGGCACAATGAGGATGAGTGGCGCGCCGGCAGCGCGTTGCAGGTAGGGAATTAGCAGGGATTTCGCAGTAGAGACCAGCCCGGACAGACGGATACGCCCCGCAGGGGGCCTGGACTCCCCCCTCCGCTGCTTTAGATATGAGGCCGCCTGCTGGAACCCAGGGCTCTTTTCCACGTCCGCCAGGACTTCGCGGACGAATGGAAGGATCACATCCCTATTCTAACCACAAAGGACACGAAGGGTCACGAAGGCAGATTTGCGGCATTCCCTCTTCGCAGCCATGGTTCAGTTCGTGAGATCGTTCGATTTAGGCGTCGCCGCCTGCTGCTCCTGTTTTTGCGAGGGCAGAGGGTCGCCGCGCAATCTGACCATCTTCACAACGATTTCTTTCGCGATCTGCCCATAAACTGTGCCGCCAAGCGAATCCACTTTGCCGGCCATCACGATGGTGTCTGTTGCCCGATCTGTAACCGTGTAACTGAAATGGTTGGAGAACGGGACACGCTTTACCCGCACCACCATGTCAGCCAACTCTTCCCTGGCGGTGATTTGCAGGTCCCAGGCCTTGAACTCAGCCTGGCCCAGCAGTGAGCTCTCCAGCGCCTCACGTTTCATGTAGAAGCTGTCAGACTGAATGTAGAAGCTGCGCGCCCTGGAAACCAGCTCTTTGTTGTCAGGCAGCCGCGAGCTCTGCTGGGCGAGAGCGGCGGCGGAGATTGCGATAAGCAAGCTATGGAACAGATATTTCTTCATAACGGCACCTCGTTTGTAAATGCAAGGCGATTGTGTCATCCGCCCGCAGCCGCCGCCAGCGGCAAAGCGCGGCATAGGACGGCGGGCGACGGCAGGTGGTAAGCGGTTTGGAGCGAAGCGACAAAAAACGAAGTTGCGGTATATTCAAGAACGAATGAAGCAGAGGAAGAAGTCACAGGAACTACACGCTCGCGCGAGCCGAGTAATTCCCGGCGGCGTCGATTCTCCTGTCCGCGCGTTCAAGTCGGTGGGCGGTGAGCCTCCGTACATTGTGCGCGGTAAAGGCGCGCGCATGTGGGACGCAGACGGCAACGAATACGTCGATTACGTCGGCTCGTGGGGACCGCTCATTCTGGGCCACGCGTTTCCCACTGTGGTGGAGGCGGTGGAAAAGGCCAACCGTGACGGCGCCAGCTTTGGCGCGTGCACGCCAGCGGAAGCCGAGTTGGCGGAGGCCGTCATCGAAGCGTTTCCGTCGATAGACAAAGTGCGCTTCGTCAGCTCCGGCACAGAAGCCACCATGTCCGCCATACGGCTGGCGCGGGCGTTTACCCGGCGCAAGTACATCGTCAAGTTTGAAGGCTGTTACCACGGCCACGCTGATTCGCTTCTGGTGAAGGCAGGCTCAGGCGTGGCCACGCTGGGCATTCCCGGCTCAGCCGGCGTGTTGGACGAGCAGGCAAAATACACGCTGGCTCTGCCGTTCAACAATGAGCAGGCAGTGCAAGAGGCGTTTCACAAATTCAAAGATGAAATTGCCTGCCTGATTGTTGAGCCGGTGGTGGGCAATATGGGATGCGTGCCGCCGAGCAACGGCTATCTTGAGTTCCTGCGGGCGATCACCGCGCAGCATGGGACGGTGCTGATCTTCGACGAAGTGATGACCGGCTTTCGTCTGAGCCAGGGCGGCGCTCAGGAGCTTTACCGGATCAAACCCGACCTGACCACACTGGGAAAGATCATCGGCGGCGGATTGCCGGTGGGCGCTTATGGCGGGCGGGCTGAACTCATGGATATGGTCGCGCCGCTTGGCCCTGTGTATCAGGCCGGGACGCTATCAGGAAATCCGCTGGCCATGGCTGCGGGCCTGGCGACCTTGCGCGAGCTGAAGCAGCATCCTGAGATTTATCGCCAACTGGAACAGCGAACAGCCACGCTGGTTGAAGGAGTGCTTGCCGCGGCGAAGAAGAAAGCTGTGCCACTCACCGCCAACCGCGTGGGATCGATGTTTACATGGTTCTTCCAGCCGGGCGAGGTCCATGACTGGGACACCGCCGCGAAGTCGGATACACAGGCATTTGGGAAATTCCACCGCGCGATGCTGGAACGCGGCATTTATCTGCCGCCCTCGCAATTTGAGGCCATGTTTATGAGCGCAGCGCATAGCGCTGAGGATATCCAGCAGACCATCGCGACAGCAGCGCAGGCTTTATGATTTCAGACAGGGGACGAACACTTCACATCGAGCGCGGCGTGTTCACTGGTGAAAACCAACACAGCCGGAGTCGGGCTGCGCCACAGCACCACTCTGGATGCTTCGGCTTGGCAGTTCTCACGCAATAGGTTATCCGTTGGACCCAGGATGGAATGAAAATTGCCTATCGGAGAATGGGGCAGAGATTTTGAATTGCGGGAGGATGCATGCGCCAAAGATGTTCAGTAGTGGCCGTTCTATTTGCTCTGGGCCTGAGCGCCTGGACGCAAGACGCACCGAAGGTAGAAATATTTACGGGCTATTCTTTTGTGAATGCGGGATTTCCCGCTAGCACCGATCCTGCCGCTGGCGAGTTCCGCGGATACCTCAACGGATGGAACGGTTCAGCGGCCTTCAATATCAACCGGTCATTGGGGCTGGTAGCGGACTTCGGCGGCTATTACGGGTCACCCACAAAGGTCACAACATTCAAACCGGCCAATTGCGTGCTTTGCACCGGCAATGCCACCGCCACCCTGCACAGCATGCATACATTTACGTTCGGCCCGCAGGTTTCCCTGCGAAGCCACGAATTGACGGCTTTTGCGCATGCGTTATTTGGCGGAGCGAGAATCAGGGAAGACATGGATTTTTTTGGTCCACTGCCAAAAATCTCTGCCACACCCTTCGCCATGATCCTGGGCGCCGGCGTTGACTTCCCGATTTCGCCACGGTGGATTGTGCGCGTTCAGCCAGACTACTTCACGACCAAGATTCTGGACCGCAGGCAAAATAACTTTCGCGTCTCAACAGGACTAGTGTGGAGAATTGGGATGTGAAGTGTAGGACTGGAGAGACATGCAGAAACTGTTCTCCTCATTGTGTGGTCAGTTTAGCGAGAAAGTAAATCGCTATAAAAGCCAGAACCGCAATTGCGAGGAAGCTTCCAATCAATCCTGCACCCTTAACCCCTAGGCTGCTGCCCAGACCGTGAATGGTGGCTTTTACCTCGGCCGAGGGGATACCACCGATACTCTTCAGAATCCATAAGATCATGACTACAAATAAAAGAATCAGCAATACAATCCCCACGACTATTAGCAGCACGTCCGGCTTCATCCGCGTCATACCTCTGAAGTGAAATTTTCTCTTTTGATGCCATGGAAAGCAAGATAATATGGCATCTATTGGCACAGTTTGGCATGAGTTATATTTATGGGGAAACGTGGTCCTAAACCGACGGATTTTGGGTCTCTCAATTTTTGGGAATTTGAGTTTTATAAAGCGTTCCATATGCTGCGGGACGGTATCTCCTTGCCAGCCCGACATGTGCCTCCCTCAGGTCTCTCTACCGACCAAACCGCGATGTTCATCCGGTTGTTATCTAAAATGACCAACGCTGAGTACTACCAGACGACGCGACGAGTCGCGCAAGAATTTGGTGAAAACGTGAACCTCAAAAAGCCTCCAACTAACACAGATATATGGTGGGCCGAGAGGCAGCGTAAAGAGGAGCTCTATTGGTTGAAAAAGGATTTGAATCCTTTAAGGATCGAAGCGCAAAACGCGAGGGGTAAGATCTGGAACGACTTGGTGCAGGCGAACAATTACGCATCTTTACGCAAGGCCTGCGGACGTTGGGCGCGTTTGCCAGATGTACGAGGCGCAGGACTCGTATGTTTTCCTGGACATATCATAGCGAAGGCTGCCGCGTTCCTCTCCATGAAGCAGAACCAACGCTTCCCTAGATCAAAGTATGGAGATGGTTCACGTTTGGACTACTTGGCGCGAGGAATGGCCGGCGCAATAATAGAAATAAGCCCGATGACGGCCATTGAACGCTTACGGAACATGAAGCACACTCCTGATGGTCCGCTCTGGGTCACGCATAATCAGGACTATACCCTTCCTGCAACCGAACAATATTGTGGATGTTGGCGGTGCAGGATCGAGAAAACTAATGAAGCCGGAAAAATCACTCGAACTGCATATGAGAATGGCCAGTGGTTGTTCTTTGAACTCGCGAGAAATACCAAAGTGCCAAGAGAATGGAGCGCAATTCAGTCAGCTTTTAATGTCTCGGGACGAAAGACCTAAAGCGGACAGAAAAAAGCTGACCAATCTGCAGCGTATTAGTCACGTTTGATTACAACAATTTGGGAACCAGAATGTGCCGCCCCTCCAGGGCTCCTGTGCCTTCTTAGCCTACCCAGCCTTACGGCTTCGCATTCGCTCGCTTCAGGCTGGGCTAAGGTCTTACGCGCCTACGGCGCTAGATCATCGTAGAACAGACATCGTCGAGGGCTTGCGCAAGATATTCCACGCGATGCCGACGCCTGAGTCAGAAAAAGCTTCGGCTCGGATGTTGGTTCAAATCCCCACAGCCCCGTAATCCGTACCTGTCTCAGTGTCGCGGACTTTCTCTTTCTCGTATGCGCGATAGGGATTCCGCTGCGTGCCCAGCCGTCGCTTGCGCAATTCGAACCCGGCATAGAGCCCGCCCGCCAGAACTGCGGCGGTAAGCGCAGCAATCGACATCACACGGGCCGGATTATCCAGCAGGGGACGCGCCAGATGTGACGCGGTGAATGCCACACGCGCCGGGAGCCCGAGCGCCTGGCGGAAGTCGCTGAGCGATTGCTTTCCGCCGCGCTCCAGAGCGCGATACGCAGAAAGCGCGCTGTACGGCACCGGCATGGAGAGGTCTTGCCCGCCCTTGGCGATTACGTGGTCCACACCGCGTTCCTGCTGCAATTCCAGCAGCTCTGCAATGGCCGCCGCCAGAGCGTCAGGCTTTGACCACATAGAGAGAAAAGCCACGCGGCCGGCCTTATCAATCAGAAACGCCGGGTTGGGCAGTTTAGAGTATTTGCGATGAATGGAGCCGCGCAGGTCGTCCACCACGATGGGCATGTGCATGTCTTCTTCATCACGCAACAGCCGCGCGGCTTCAGTCTTTTCACGCATGGAGCTGTGGGCGGGAATGACTTCGCCCGGATGCGCCTCACGGACGTAAATAAAGAGAAACTCGATATCGTCACCGCGGAAGCGGTGGTAAAGATCGTTGATTTCCCCAATGGAGGCGGCGGTCATGGGGCAGGTAGCGGAGCCGAAAATCAGCAGCACATTCTTCTTTTTGGCAAAATCGCTGAGACGGACCGTTTCACCTTCGAGCGTGGTCGCTTTAAAGTCAGGCGCCCGCTCGCCCGGCCCGGGGCCGGGAAACTGGGTCTGAGCCAGATCGTGAAAGAGGTCACGGGAAAAGTGCTCGTAATTATAAGTGCTGAAGCCCAGCATTTCTGCTCCCTGGTCGCGATTAGCTGCCGGTTTCTGTGGCAGGCGACCTTTGAATCACTAACCTCAAGGTTCGATGCCGATCAGGTTACTGCCGTTTTCTTTAAGCTAACCTGTCTTAAATTATTTGACCACGATAAAATTGTTTATTTGCATTCCATAGGCGGTTCCTGCCGTGGAGCAAGTCGGGCCTTGGCAATTTTACCTGGAGGGAACGAATGGCAGCATTAAAAGCAGGAGAAACAGCGCCGGAGTTTGAGCTTCCCGCGGTTACCGGAAAACAGAGGCATAAATTCAAGCTGAGCGATCTTCGCGGGAAGAAGAACCTTGTCCTGGCGTTTTACCCGCTGGATTGGAGCCCGACTTGAACCAACGAGATGTCGGCGTACGGCAGATACCTGCCTAAGTTCGCCGAACACGATGCCCAGGTCGTGGGCATCAGTCCGGATTCAATCTACAGTCACCTGGCCTGGCAGGAGAAATCCATTGGCTGGCAGGACTATCCGCTTCTAAGTGATTACTGGCCCCATGCCGGCGTGGCCCAGCAATATGGCATTCTGCGCCTGGGAGAGCCCCTGCCCGGGATCAATGACCGGGCCGTCTTCATTGTGGACAAGCAGGGCAAGATCGCATTCTCCAAGACGTACGAGCTGGGCCAGGAGCCTGATTATGACGAGTTGGTGGCAGAGTTGAGCAAAGTCAAAGCCGCTGCGTTGACCTGAAGTACAAAGTAATGTGTTCATAAGAAACGCCCTCGTGTCAGAGGGCGTTTTTTTACGCGTAAGGGGTGAGGTAGTTTATTTCTTCGCGGCCTTCTTTGCTATCCCTTTCTTGGGAGCGGCCTTTTTGGCCGGCGGAGCTGGCGGGGACTTCTGGAGCATGTCTTCAATGATCTGGCTCAGGTGGGCTCGGTCAGTGACCTCAACGGCAGGAGTTGAAGGTCCGCCATTGCCGACTACGAATATCGTGGGCGTATGCTCCAGTTTTATCTGGCTTCCCAGATTGCGGTCAGCAATTACCTTCTCTTTCAGCTTGCCTTCAGGATCGGGAGCAAAGGGCAGCGGTACTTTGTTGTCGTTGGCGAATTTCTCCACATACTGGCGCAAATTTTCCTTGGTGATCTGCGGCTGGTTGCTGAAGATGTAACCGCGAAAGTCGTCGCCCAGTTTTTGTGACCTGGTATCGAAGAACCGGGCGTAGACTGCGGCATCAAAGGACCAAGGATGCTGTTGCAGAGGAAAATCATGCAGCACGACCGGCACGTTATGCGCCTTCGCCGCCTCCCAGACAACAGGATAGGCGCGTGCACAATCCGGACATTCCAGGTCTTCAAAGACGACGATGGCGACTCTGGCGCCCGGAGGCGGCTTCAGGGACGAACCGTCTGCGGCATAAGCTGCAATCGATAATGCGGTAAACACGATTAATGCGATCGGTCTTGCAAGCGTCTTCATCTTGGCTCCGTACCAACAAATTTCTGCGGCAGATTTAGCTGGCTTTCTTTGCGCTCCTGGTGGCAGCGCCCTTCTTCTTGATCCCGGTCTTTGGGGCAGCGGCTTTTGGGGCAGCGGTTTTGGCCGGCTCGGCTGGCCCGGCTTTCTTGAGCATGTCTTCGATCATCTGGCTGAGCTGCGCACGGTCCTTCACTTCTTCCACAAAGGGCTGGGAGACGCCGCTATTACCTACAACCCAGATTGTCGGCGTATGTTCCACTCCAATTCGCTGGCCCAGAGCGTAATCGGCCTTTACCTTCTCCGCCAGCTTACCATCCGGATCCTTTACAAAAGGGATGGCGATCTTGTGCTGGTCGCCGAATCTCTGCACCCATTGCTGCAGGTTGTCCCGGGTGACCTGCGTCTGGTTAGCAAAGATGTAACGGCGAAATTCGTTGCCGATCTGGGCCTCCTTGGTGTCTTTGCTGTCGAAATAGCGGGCCCATACGGCCGCTTCAAAAGACCAGTTATGCCGGGGCAAGGGGAAGTCATGCAGGACAACGGGAATTTTGTGTGTGTTCGCGGCCTCCCACACCACGGGATACGCATTGGCACAGTCGGGACACTCCAGGTCCTCAAACACTACGATTGCGACCTTGGCCCCGGGAGGAGGCTTCAAGACAGAGGCGTCCGCGGCCAAGAGTCGGGCACAAATCATCATCAAAACCGCAAGACATGCGGCACGCCAGAGTGGAAGCATGCTTGTATTTTACTAGAAGCGAAACTTCAAACTGCCGCCCAGGGTGCGTGACGGGCCGAACTGCACGGGAATTTCTTCGCTCTCCTTGGAAACTTTGTAACGATTATCAGTCAGGTTGGTGGCGTCCAACTCAAGGTCGAGACGCCGGGGTTCGGCGTTCCACATGGTGAAACCCGTGGCAAGATCAGCAGTGAGATGCTGGTTGAGGCGAGGACCGCGCTCCACAATGGTGCCGCTGCCGTAGCGCAGGGCCGTTCCCATCCAGGAATTTCTCCAGCGATTGCGATAGAAAAGATTGGCGGTGCCGGTATGTGTCTGGTCAAAGGCGGGCTGGATGCGCTGCCCCGGAGCCAGGGGCTCGTTGCCGGTAAACCCGCCGGTCACCGGACCGTAAAAAAATGTGCGCGCCACAGTGTATTGCAGGCGTGCGCTCACTCCCAGGCGCTCCAGATTGCGGACGTTCAAGATCACGTCAGCGCCGCTGGAACGCGCGGTATGAAAGTTGATGGGCAGGAACAGCCGGGAGATGCTGATCTCATGGTTCTCAAAACTATTGTGGCCGGAGTGGGTGTATGCATCCACTTCCAGGCCGACTTGCGGATGCAATTCCTGCTGAATGCCAACCTCAAAATAGTTTTGGGTATAGGCGCGTACGTTGCCCACGCGCTGGCCGGGGTCAGCGGCGTTGTTGCCGATAAAGCTCGCCAGCAGCGAGTATTCCAGCGGCGGCGGAGAGAACAACCGGTTATATGCGCCGTGCACA
>Ga0209647_1003050_pt1 | contig 13216 bp, 11 predicted proteins | sample GraSoi_2013_60cm_FD_185827 | JGI IMG/M metagenome (GOLD analysis project Ga0209647, IMG submission 185827) | Grasslands soil microbial communities from the Angelo Coastal Reserve, California, USA - Sample 9_17_2013_60cm (SPAdes) (version 2) | ecosystem: Environmental > Terrestrial > Soil >... | reverse complement strand
ATGCGACCGAGCCGCAACAGCCGTCAGGAAATCGTCAAGAAACTCAGCGATGTATTCCGTCGCGATAGCTATAGCGGGGCCAGCCTGGCCGACCTCGCCGCCGCGGTCGGCCTGGGTAAAGCAAGTCTTTATCAAAAATTTCCTGAAGGTAAGGCACAGATGGGAGCCGAAGTATTGACGGAGATCGGCCGGTCCCTGGCGAATGAGGTACTCAGCGTGCTTCGCCAGGACGCTCCTCCGACTGTTCGGTTCAATCAGATGCTGGTTGCGGTCGGCAAATTTTACAATGGAGGTCAACTCTCCTGTCTGATCGACACGCTTTCATTGGGCGAGGCGGGCAAACTCTATCGAACGGCTCTCATGGACGCGATTAAGCAGTGGGAACATGCTCTGGCCGATTTAGCCGGAGAGACAGGTCAGTCCGCGGCCAAAGCAGCGATTTGGGCAGAAGAAGTATTAATCACGATCGAAGGATCGCTGGTGTTGGCACGGGCCAAGAACGATCCCCAGGTGTTTCGAAGGGCCTTGAAGCGGTTGGGGCAAGCTTTCGCTAATCGGTGAAGGTCCGGAAAGGAGCCGCTGCCTCATTCGCCAGGGTGCGACACCTGGGAATACCGACGCCATCCCCTCACGGAGAAACATAACCCATCGCGTCGGAGGGTGCGTCGCTTGCGACGCCCGGATACCACCCAGTGCGCGCCGAGGTATTGAGCCCAAGGTCGTCTGATTTAACTATCGAAGACAGCGTTTTTGGAACCGATTGGGAAAGCACTTGTGCGCCGGGACGAGTTCTTATAACATATTAGTGGAAAGTTATAATACTTCCATATCGGAAACATCCGCCGCATCCCCCCACACTTGAGGCCGCGACGCCAACCCTCTTGATAACCGTCTGCGCGAAATACCGGCGAAAGATCCTGGCAAATCCGACCGCACACGCGCTGTTGCGTGAGGCATTGCAAACATACAATGATTTTTCTGTCGGACGTTACGTGATCTTGCCAGATCACATTCATCTTTTCGTGGGCGATAGCGAGGGCTTGGCGTATGCGCGGCCGCCGGACGACCCTCTGCGCACTGGGGTTGCTGGTTCGCTGTTCAATCCATCCTTGACTATAACCGAACGTTTGGTTATATCAGGCCAATGATGAAATCGCCTTTTAAACTCTGGTTCGCCGCTAGTACCTTGACCGCACTGGCGCCTCTCTCCGGTACCGCACGCCCGGCCAAGAATGCGGACTCGCCCGCAGTACCACCAACCTTCTACCGCACCGCCCAGGTTGATGGTCTAAATATCTTCTACCGGGAGGCTGGTCCGAAGGACGCTCCGGTAATCCTGCTGCTCCATGGATTCCCGACCTCTTCGCGAATGTTCCGGAACTTGATCCCCGCCCTAGCCGATCGCTATCACCTCATCGCACCGGACTATCCCGGGTTTGGGCAGAGTTCCGCGCCAAGCATTGATCAATTCAGTTACACCTTTGATCACCTTGCTCAGGTCATGGACGACTTTGTCAACCAGCTTGGGCTGACGAAATATAGCTTGTATGTCCAAGATTATGGCGCTCCGGTCGGTTACCGCCTCGCTTCGCAAAATCCCGAGCGCGTTCAAGCTTTAATTGTGCAGAATGGGAATGCCTACGCAGAGGGGCTCGCCAATGATTTCTGGAAACCGATTAAGGCTTATTGGGCAGGTAAGACGCCGGAGAATGCCGCCCCCCTACGGGAAGCGCTCAAGGTCGACGCGATCAAATGGCAGTACACCAATGGAACACGTCAACCCGAGAAAATCGATCCCGACACTTGGACTATAGATCAGGCTCTTCTGGAGCGCCCAGGCCAAGAAGAAATCCAAATGGCGCTTTTTTACTCCTATGGATCGAATCCCCCGAATTATCCGAAATGGCAGGAGTTCTTCCGGAAGTACCAACCTCCCACGCTCATCGTTTGGGGAAAGAACGATGAAATCTTCCCGGCCGCGGGTGCGACACCTTATCTTAGCGATCTACCGAAAGCAGAACTGCATCTTTTGGATACAGGGCACTTCGCACTGGAAGAGGACGGTGATATCATCGCGGGTTTAATGCGAACGTTCCTGGGGCGGCACGTGCCGAGTGGGCGTTAGGGCGACAGTTGCCCCGGAAATCCGATATTCAATCGCAGGACAAACCCTCGAACACCAATCACCCTTGGCTATCGGCTATCGGCTATCCGGAGGCGGCTCGCGTGACGGCGGACGCCGTCACGCGAGCCGCCTCCGAAACAGCCAGGTCGCGAAACTGAGTGTGAAAACGGCAATGATAGCCATGGGCCAGGTGTTATTCAAAATCTCAAGGGGAGGCATATCTTTCAGAAATACGCCTTTGGTGACAACCATCATATATCGAAGAGGGTTGGCATAAGTTATGGGTTGCAACCAGCTCGGCATATTTTCGATCGGAGCCGCATACCCCGATAGAAGAACCGCCGGCAACAAGATAGTCATTATACCTAGAAGGGCTTGCTGCTGAGTCACCGCGATCGAGGAAATACTGAGCCCAATACCGATCATGGCAGTAATGAAGACAGTCAGACTGAGATAGAGAAACGGTACTGAGCCGTGAAAAGGTATTCGGAAAAGAAACACGGTTATAAGGATGAAAATCGTAACCTCGATGAGACCGAGGATCAGCGCCGGAATGCTTTTGCCAGCCATAATCTCCAGCGGTTGCATCGGCGAGACCAGCAGCTGATCAAAGGTTCCCATCTCCCGCTCACGGGCGACCGACATAGCGGTGACGTTGAGACAGATCTGCAAGGTGATCATGACTGCAAGCGACGGCAGCGTAAACCAGATGTAGTCGAGGTTTGGGTTAAACCAATTTCGCTGAACGATTTGAACACTGGCTCCATTGTCCATCGGTTGTTGCTCAGTCACAAATTGGTTTACCACTTGAATCACATAGCCCTGAGCAATCTGTGACGCATTCGATTTGCGGCCATCGGCGATCAGCTGCAGCGGGGTCGCCTTTTCTTCCTGAAATTTTCGAGTGAAATCGGGCAAGAAATTCATCGCCAGGAGAACACGTTGGTCGTCGATCATCTGTTGAAGCTCTGCGCGAGAATGGGCAAATTCGATCTTAACGAAGTTCGGCGAGGCGGAGAGCCGTTGAATCAGTTCGTTGGCAACTTGGCCGTAGTCCTCGTTCCAGACACCAAGCTTGACATGTTTGACTTCCAAGGTGCCGGTGAACGAGAAGAGAAAAAGCTGTAGGATCGGTGGCAGGATCAACGCGGCGCGATTCCGCGGATCGCGAAAAACCGCCAACACTTCTTTTCGGATCAGAGTGACAATTCTTAGCCACATAGATTAATAGCCGATAGCCGATAGCCGATAGCCAATAGCCGAGAAATTCGGTAGCGGCGACTGTCCCGTTGTGCCCTGGGCTCTACGCCACCTGGAAACGCGACCAGGGCTGCTCGCGTTACGCCACCACGAACCGCAGTCGCCATCGTTCGCCATGCCCCGCGTTCGAAATGAATAGCCGCTGTTTTCTTTTCTGTCCATTTAAGCGAGTCGCTTATGCGTGACGCGCGCGGTTAATACGAAAAAAAGGACGGCAAATCCGAAAAGGATCAGCGAGTTGAACAGGACGATTCTCCATACGTCGCCGGCCAGGAATATTGTTTGCAGGGCCTGCACAAAGTAACGCGCGGGGAAGATCCAGGTCAGGAGTTGCACGATCTTGGGCATACTCGAGATCTCGAAGAGGAAACCAGATAACTGAAACCCGGGTAGGAATCCGAGAATTACCGCGAATTGGCCGGCTACAAATTGGCTTTTGGACAAAGTAGATACCCAAAGCCCGAGACCCAGGCCACCGGCTAGAAACAAAGATGTGACCAAGAACAAAGAGAGGATCGAACCACGTAACGGCGTGTGAAAGATCAGGACCGCGACCATCGTACAAAAGAGCATTGAGCCCAGCCCCAGGAGAAAATATGGAATCAGTTTTCCGAGCACTAATTCCTGGATACTAACTGGAGTAGCCATCATTGCTTCCATGGTGCCTCGTTCCCATTCCCGCGCTACCACCAGAGCGGTGAGCAGAGTACCAATCATCGTCATAACGATCGCAATCGATCCCGGCACCAAATAGTTTTTGCTTTCCAGGGAAGGATTGAACCAGTTGCGCGTTTCCAGGTCGATGAGGCTGGTCGCCGTTGTGCCGGTCTCGAGTCCGCGTTGCTGCAACCAAAGCGACACAGCGGCTTGCAAATAGTTCTGAACGAAATTCGCCGTATTCGGTTCGCTCCCATCGGCAATGACCTGCAGTGGCGCCGAGTCATTGGCGGAATGCAGGCGGCGCGAAAAATTGACTGGAATAATGAGGAGACCTCGGAGGCGGCCCGCGACCATTTCTTTCTCTAATGCCGCGCGATCGAAACTCACCGCGACATCAAGGTAGCGTGAGTTCCGCAGCGAAAGCAGCAGATTCTCGGATTCCGGGGTCCGTTCCTCCAGTACGACACCGATACGAAGCCGAGTAGTATCGAGCGAAACCGCGAAGCCGAAGATGAAGAGCAGAATCACCGGCAGGATAAAAGCGATCAGGATACTGCTGGGATCAGCAACGATCTGTGTCCCTTCTTTGCGAATCAGTGCCCAAAGTCGGCGAGGGCTGATTTTGGATGGCTTATGGTTCATGGCGAGCCGATATCGGGCGTTGTTTCACTCCTGACCGGTAGGGCGATACAGTCCGACAAATAGCGCGTATGGTTATGAGTCGGTAAGCGCCGGACTGTGAGCCTTGCGCGACCTTATGGCTCACACACCTTACCTCGCTGTCGCTCGATGGTGTGTTTCGCCCTACCTGCTCTCGGCGGATCGCCCCTCTGTCGTCAGGGATCATTCCCGCCTTTTGTGGAGTGCTGCCTTTTCTCACCATCATCGAATCGGTTGATCAACTCGATGAACGCCTCTTCCATGGTTGGATTGGGAAGCTCAGAGGTGCGTGCGCTTTGTTTTAGCGCGTCCGGAGAATCGAGTGCGATCAGTTTGCCGCGATAAACCAAACCAATTCGATCGCAGTATTCGGCTTCATCCATGAAGTGAGTAGTCACCATCACGGTCACGCCTTTTTCGACTAAACCGTTGATGTGGGACCAGAACTCGCGCCGGGTGATTGGATCGACGCCCGACGTGGGCTCGTCCAGGAAAAGGACGTCTGGTCCATGCATCAACGCACAGGCCATCGCTAATCGCTGCTTAAAACCGAGCGGCAACTGCCCTGATGACAGCTCCAAATGAGGTTGCAAGGCGAAGACATCGATCATTTCATCAATAGCCGAGATTCTCTTCTCACCCCGCAACCCGTAGATTCCGGAAAAGAATTCGAGATTCTGTTTAACCGTTAGATCGCCGTACAGCGAAAATTTCTGCGCCATGTAACCGATGCGATTGCGCGCTGCGCTGGCCGATCGCTGGAAGTCAAACCCGGCGACACGAGCGGTTCCTTCCGACGGCTTGAGCAGACCGCATAGCATCTTGAAGGTAGTCGATTTTCCGGCCCCGTTGGGACCCAGCAATCCGAAGATCTCGCTGCGTTTAACCGAAAAGCTGACATGGTCCGTCGCGACAAAATGTCCGAATCGTTTCGTCAGATCCTTTGCTTGGATCATATCTCCGCCGTCGTGCTCCAATTGGCGCATCGATTGAGCAACAAGCGATTCCGTCTTGGGCAGGCCGCCCAGCGCGTCGATGAACGCATCCTCAAAACGGGGCGAAACCGGCTCTAATTTTCGATTGTCGGAAAGTTGAGTTAGTTCTTCCGGTTTGGCGTTCTCTTTTAGAACCAGGCGTACGCTGTCGCCTTGCACAACACCGTCAACCACTGCTTTTGAACGGAGCGCTTCAGCCAAGATCTTACGCCGATTGCCCGAGACGCGGAGATGAAAAGTCCGAGACCGGACACGGTCGGTAAGGTCACGAGGCTCCCCGTCAAAGATTTTCTTTCCTTCGTGCAGCAGAATCACTGCTTGGCAAAGCTCGGCTTCATCCAGGTAAGCGGTGCTCCATACGACCCCAATCCCACTGGCAACCAGTTCCTGCACAATCTTCCAAAGATCACGCCGGGAGATTGGGTCGACGCCTACCCCCGGCTCATCCAGCAATAAAAGCTCCGGCTTGCTGACCAAGGCGCAAGCAAGCCCAAGCTTCTGTTTCATCCCGCCGGACAGAGCACCCGCTTTTCGAGCCTGAAATGCTTTCAGATCGGTAAAAGTCAGTAACCGCTCAAAGCTTTCCTCTCGTTCCTCGCCAACGACATTCCTGAGGTCGGCGTAAAGGTTGAGGTTTTGGCAAACGGTTAGGTCTTCGTAGAGACCAAAGCGCTGGGGCATGTATCCGATCCGGGTCCTGATCTCCTCGGGCTCAGTCGTCGGGTCGAAGCCAAGGACCCTGATACTTCCCGACGTCGGCAGCAGCAAGCCGGCCAGAAGCCGGATCAGAGTCGTTTTGCCGGCGCCGTCGGGGCCTACTAGCCCGGTGATCATACCAGCTAGTACTTGGGCGTTCAGCTGGTCAATCGCTGCAGTCGTCCCAAAGGTTTTCACGAGACCAGCGATCTCTATTAATACCTTATTTCCGTTCTTCGCTGGGCTCATTGTGTTCATCCAGCAATTGCACCGTGACCGGCATACCCTGTCGAACATAGCGATCTGGTTTTTCCAGGATCACGCGAAGCCGGTAGACCAAATCGGCGCGCAGTTCGCGGGTTTCCACGTTTTTTGGAGTGAACTCGGCGACCGGCGAAATAAACCCGACTTGAGCCGTATACGGACGATTCGGGTAAGTATCGTTGTAAACCAGCGCTTTCATACCGGGATAGATGCGGCCGAGGTCGCCTTCGTCGACGTAGGTTCGGATCCAAACTGGCGATGTCTCACAAATCGAGTAAACGATGGTGCTGGTGGCGACGATCGTGCCCGGCTCCACTGCTCGCGTGATCACCACCCCGTCGACCGATGCGTGTAGCTGGCAATCGGTAAGGTTGCGTTTCGCGTTGTCCAGGTTGGCTTGCGCGTTGTCGAGTTGGGCTTTGGCGTTGTCGATGTCCTCCTTTCGGTTACCGGCAAGCTCTAGATTAAGGTTGGCCTGCGCCGACTGGACCATCGCCTTCAGCGAATCTCGGGAAGATGTCGCGGCGTCGTAATCCGATTGCGAGATCACATGGGTTTGCAGCAGCTTGTCTTCTCGTTCAAAAGTCCGAACGGCGTTGTCATAGTTCGCCTTGGCCTGAGCCAGTTGGGCGCGCGCCTGTTCGATCTCTTCCAGGCGAAAACCGTTCACCATTTTGCTATAGCTGGCCTGGGCTTGGGCTACTTGAGCTTCAGCGAGATGTACCTGGTCCTGATAAGGACCATCGTCGAGCACAGCGATCACGTCTCCTGCCTGCACGCCATCACCTTCCTCAGATTTCATCTCTTTCAGCCGGCCGCTCACTCGAAAGCCCAGGTTTACCTGACGGATATCAACGTTGCCATGGATAATCAGTTTATCTGGCCGGGTTCCGGCGAATTGCCGATAAACCAGCCAGCCGGCACCCGCTAATACGAGTAATGCCGCAATAACGATGACAACGCGCCGTCTCATTTTCTTGTTTCCGCTTCGAATCGGAGAAGATCGAGTTGCTCTTCCAACGCTTGCTTAATTTCTTTCACTTCTTCATCGGTGTAGCCGGTGAGATTGAGACGCCTCCGAATGGTTTCCCTTCCGGCCAAAAAAATGAGTACTTGGCCGACCACCATATGCGAACGGAGGATCACCTTTCGGTCGGTCGGTTTCCTGGCCAGGATGATTGCCAACAAGAGAGACACCGTCTCGTGCACACGGCGAATTCCCTTGTCATAAATAACGCTGAATGCCTGGGTGGGTTGCATCTGTTCCCGCATGATAATGCGTGCCCAGGTACTGCTCGCTTTTCGCATCAACACCCTCTCCAGCATGGCACTGAGCAGCTTCTTAAGCAGGGCCAAGGCTTCGTCCCTGGTTGGCTTTTTCGCAGTTAGCTGTTCTTGGAGAGCGTTAACCACCGGGCCGATGACGGCGAAGTTGGTCGAAAACAAATATTCGATAACAGCGACATAGAGACCTTCCTTTCCTCCGAAGTAGTAGGGAATGGCTGCCTGGTTCACACCAGCATGTTCGGCTAGCTGGCGGGTAGTGGCGCCTTCGAGGTTGTAAGTGCCGAAAATTTCGAGTCCGGCATCGATCAATCTTTGCCGGGCATCGCGATCTCGATCTGGGAGCAAAAGCGGGTTGGCCACGACCCAAGTTATTCATTCAAATGAATAGATCAAATGATTAATGCGGACGGTTCAATGAAGACGCGTTCGCCCAAAGAGGCGGGATTTACCGGCGGTCGGAGGGTGCGTCGCTTGCGACGCCCGGGAACGGCCCATAACAAAAATCGAGACTCAAGGCACCTTTAGAACTCCTTGGATATTTGAGGTCTCGATTCCTCGGTGCACGCTGGATTGTTTCCGGGCGTCGCAAGCGACGCGCCCTCCGACCGCCGCGTGTCACCAAATTCGTAGTGAGGAATTCAAAATCTCTTTCGATAACGAACCTCGACCAAAGAAGACTCCCCCTTATGAATTCGCTCGGGCCGCGCTTGATCCAATGTGAACCCTTGCCCTTCGTAAAACCTCCGCGCGCGAACGTTGTCTCGGAGTACCCACAAGATCGCGTCCAGCGCCCCGCTCTGGCGCATCCGATCTTCCGCCGCCAAATAGAGCTCTGTGCCGTGCCCGTGACCCCAGTATTCGGAGCTAAGATAAATCGCGTACATCTCTTGCGTTCGTAGCAGATCACAGTCGGGATCACGCGCTGGTCCGGCGGTGATCAATCCTATGACACTTTCGGCGAACACAGAGACCAGATTGATTGTTTGACCTGCCCGAGAAAGTCGTTCCTGCCACAGTCCGGTCCAAGCCTCTACCGACAAGCTATCCAGCAGGGTATCCGGGACTATTCCCCGATAGGCTGCTTGCCAGCTGCTCACGTGGACTTCTGCGATTTGTCGTGCGTCTTCAAATCGGGCGGTTCGAACGGGCATGGATGTGACACTCAAACCTAATTCCGTTCGGACTCTAAACAAAGCAGTGCGCCGCCCTTTCAGGCGGCTCGCTGGGTGGATCGGTCCCCGGGGTTAGAACCTCCGGGCCGAGTCCTTGCTATCCCTTTGGGACAGCGCGCGTTTTGGAGGGAAACCGATCCCGTGAAAGTCGCATTGCGCGTTAACGTGTGGTTCGCCGGAATTCGTTCATCAGCGACAAAATTTCTTGGCGGGTCTCGAGCATTTCGGCGACCCATTCGTCAATTGGAAAAGGGAGTTCATTTTCCTTTTGTTTGAGCCGGCCAGCAGCGTTGAGGGCGCGAGACAGCTCACCCAAAGCGCGTTTAAGCTTAGCAACAACCAATCCGTTAAACTCATGGTTGGCTTTCCGGCCTGGCCGAACGATCCCGAGCGCACCCGCTATCTTCGGGCCAACCGCCATAAAACTTCCGACCCTCTCCTCAAGATCGTTGTCCCGTCTCTCGCCAGCCAGCTTCACCAGTGTCGCAGATCGTTTGATTAAACGGTCAACGAGGGGATGCCGAATCCGGTCTTCTTCCATTTCAGCCGCATGAAGTTCAGGTTCCTTAGAGCCGTCGCCAACGACCTCATCCGGACCCTCTTCCGCACCGAACTCTGCTTCGGCGTCCAACATTTCCTCGATCCAGGTCCAGCCCATTTCTCGCGCAATCAACCGATCGCGGTTCGGATGATCGTGATATTTTTCCATCAGCTCGCCCAACTTCGTTGAACGCCGATCAGATGCGCGAAGGAAGAGTTCCCATTCGAATTCGTCCTGGGGTGCTCCGTCGTATGCAGCTTCCTCTCGCGGATCGAGTGCACCAGCGGCCCGTTCCATAAATGACCGCATCGCATCCGCGTTGGCTTCGTGCTGCTGGATTTCCTCATCGGGAGAGAGCCTCCAAACCGGTTCACTCACCGTGATCTCGTACTCGGTGGACTCAATAACAACCCGTCCATTGGCGTGGCTGAACCATTCCAAATAAAGACAGTTCGCCATATGTTCCGGGAATTTCTTGCCCCTTTTCATCTCGAGATAATCGAAGTTCTCGATTACCCGAACCTTGCGGGCAGCCGTCATATCTCCTACCGCACCGTTCTGGTCGACGGCGAGCCGAAGGTTGCTCTCCGATTTCGGCGCCGGATTGGTGAAGGTGAGCCTGCAGCCGGCCAGATCCTTGTGACAGTTGCCGGTCAGCTCTAAAACCAGCGGGTTATCGCGACCGGTGAGCCAGACTTTGCCGTGAACTCGTCCGAATGTGCGATTGTCAATCTCGCCGCGAACGACATTTTCTTCGATGCGCCAAGCCATGATCGTAGATAGCACAACGGGGAAATTATAACAACAGTCTTTTTAGATGTTTTTATAACCAAACGAATCGCTTCGTTCCATGGCTGTGGCCGGGAACACTGAGGCGACCTAAAGGACAGTCGCCGCTACCGAAGAAAGTTACACCCTTCGGTAGCGGCGATATAGGTGGGGTACATAAGGGCAACGGATATCTAGATGTCGTCTTTCGAAGCAGAGATCGTAACCGAGCCTGCGCAAATACGATGCGCCCTGATTTTAGATGTAGAATTGTGCCGAACAATCCTCGATGTTTGCGAAGAAGCGACCAAGGAGCCCCGCGAATGGAACGAAAAAAAACTACGGATTTTCCCCAAGAGCTGCTGAACCTATTCGATCACTACGTTCACGGCGAGATCAGTCGACGCCAATTCCTGGATCGCGCCGCGAAGTATGCGGTGGGCGGCCTAACGGCCGCGGCAATTTGGGATAGCCTGCGGCCGAACTACGCTCTGGCGGAGCAAGTCCCTCAGGATGATAAGCGACTCAAAACGGAGTATGCGACTGTGCCGTCTCCACAGGGCAACGGTAGCATACGTGGCTATTTCGTTCGTCCGGCGAGCGCCAACGGAAAGTTGCCCGGCGTGCTTGTCATACACGAGAACCGCGGCTTAAATCCTTACATACAAGACGTGGCACGACGTTTGGGAACCGCGAATTTCCTGGCGTTTGCACCTGATGGTCTCACCTCGGTTGGGGGATACCCTGGCGATGATGAGAAAGGGGCGGAGCTTTTTGCCAAGGTGGACGAGAACAAAATGTTCGAAGATTTTGTGTCCTCGGTTGATTGGTTGAGATCGCGTCCCGAATGCACTGGTAAAGTCGGCGTCGTTGGTTTCTGCTTTGGTGGAACCATGGCCAATAAGCTGGCGGTGCGGCTTCCTGATCTGGCGGCGGCGGTTCCATTTTATGGACGGCAACCGCCGGCCGCGGATGCTGCTAAGATCAAGGCGCCGCTTTTGCTGCACTACGCATCGCTGGACACACGTATCACCGAGGGATGGCCCGCGTACGAGGAAGCGCTTAAGGCAAATCACGTGACCTACACCGCGTATGTTTACGAGGGGGTCAATCATGGTTTCCATAACGACACGACGCCTCGGTACGACGAGGCCGCGGCCAAGTTGGCCTGGCAACGTACCCTCGATTTTTTCGAGAAGTATCTCCGGGGCTGATTGCGGAACAACCAATCACTTCTATTGCGGCCGCGTAAAGACTCATTGCATATTAAGAGCCATGGGAACAGAAGGTCTTGTGCTGTCAGGCACACACACTCGTCTCGAACCGCTTGATGGCCGCCACGTCAACGGCTTGGTCGTCGCTGCGGCGGCTGACCCTGCTCTCTACCAGTGGAGCCCCGTCCCGCAGGGTAAGGTTGAGGCAAGCAGCTATGTCAACACTGCCCTGGCTTGGCGCAAGGGCGGCAGCGCTGTACCGTTCGCGATCGTCCGCGCGGACGACGATGTCGTCATAGGATCTACGCGGTTCTGGAACCTGGAGCGATGGTTGTGGCCGGAGGGCCACCCGCGGCATGGCGACCACGTCCTCGATGCATGTGAGATCGGATACACGTGGCTGACCCGCTCGGCAATCCGGACGGCAGCCAACACCGAAGTCAAGCTACTCATGCTAACCCATGCGTTCGAAACCTGGCAGATGCTCCGTGTCTGCTTTCACACCGACGCGCGTAACCGGCGTTCACGCGCTGCACTCGAACGCATTGGCGGGAAGTTCGAAGGGATTCTTCGAGCCCATCGGATTGCCGCTGACCACACCGCCCGCGACTCGGCGCGCTATTCGATCGTGACGACGGAGTGGCCGGCGGTGAAGCAACGGCTGACTCACCTTTTGGGTCGAGAGTAACCACTGTCTTCCAGTCTAACGCGATTTTTAGACGCACCTAAAACTGGTTGCGACGTTCTCTGCTAACACCCACGTTGGCCAATGGCAACTTCCTATCTCCTGGCCGAAGAGCCGATTTCGAATCACCGGGTAGGACGGGAACAGTAAGACTGCTCGTATACCTCTTGCGCTTGGGTTGCAAAGATGTCAGAGGGCAATCACTTGAAAGCTGCCTTCCTCTTATGATTGCTCGTCTATTTGGACGCCTGATGCGCGGAGTTCATGCCGGAGAAGAAAAACTGATATGGAACCAGCCGGCCGTACGATCGGCGCCGGAAACCATCGTCCTCTCTAGTTCTGCATTTCAGGACGGCTCAGCGATGCCGACACGTTTCGCGGCCGGGAGCATAGGAGAGAATCAATCGCCTCCCTTGGAATGGTCCAATCTTCCGAATCGGACCGCTGAAATCGTGCTCGTTATGGAAGATCCCGATGCTCCATTGCCCCTTACATCGATGCACTTGGTCGTAACCGGCATATCGCCGCGCACCAACGGGTTGCCGGCAGGATCTCTGAATAGAGACACGCAATCATCGCTGTTTCGGCTGGGAAAGGGATTGATGGGAAGACAAGGGTACTATGGCCCAAGGCCACCTCCGTCTCATGGCCCCCATCGCTATGTATTCCAAATTTTCGCGCTCGATCGAACGTTCAGAACAGATATTGCCTTCGATCGAAAAACTCTGCTGAAGGAAATCGACGGCAGAGTTCTGGCCCGAGGTCGGCTGATCGGTACTTTTGAACGGAAGTGACATAGGGTTCAACGAATCAACACTGCGAGACTGGCAAGACTTCGAGGTCGTTTTGACACCGAAGGATGGCACGCTGGCAATCGATGTCGGCGGTT
>Ga0209647_1003049_pt1 | contig 13219 bp, 13 predicted proteins | sample GraSoi_2013_60cm_FD_185827 | JGI IMG/M metagenome (GOLD analysis project Ga0209647, IMG submission 185827) | Grasslands soil microbial communities from the Angelo Coastal Reserve, California, USA - Sample 9_17_2013_60cm (SPAdes) (version 2) | ecosystem: Environmental > Terrestrial > Soil >... | reverse complement strand
CCTGGCTATTTGTGATTACCCATTACGGGCAATGCGCTTGAGCACCCATGCGGCACGCCTTTTACAGCAATGTAGGGAAGAGCACACCTGTGGGCAGCTAGCAAGCTCCCTTCATTTACCGATCAAGCGAGTGGAGGCACTGTGTGAACAATTGCGTTGGAAAGGGCTATTAGAAGCCGGACCGATCCAGGCACCTGCAACATGGCCCAGCGTTTCTATTATTATTCCCAGCCGTAATCGGGCGCAACAACTGGAGCGCTGCCTGCGTGCCCTCTGCGCTTTAGATTATCCTGTCGCGTGCCTGGAAATACTGGTGGTAGATGATGCCTCAACTGATGAGACAGGCACAATGTTGCAAGGGTTGATACAGGAATGTGAGGCGGAAGGGAGAACATTGCGCGTTGTACGCCATACAAGCCAGCAAGGCGTAGCAAAGAGTCGTAACACCGGTGCTCAAGCGGCACAGTATGGGCTGCTGGCTTATATTGATAGTGATTGCGTGGCTTCGCCTGGCTGGTTAACAGAACTAGTGCCAGCCTTTCGGCAAGCAGATGTGGCAGCGGTTGGGGGCATGATCCGGGCCTACGAGCGCGAGAGTATGCTCGGGCGTTATGAGGATATTCGCTCTTCGTTATTCATGGGAGTACGTCCGCAACAGGTGAGTATTGAAGGGCCATTAATGTATCTACCAACGGCAAATCTGCTTGTGCGTAGAGAGATGTGGCAGCAGATCGGCGGCTTTGCTCCCCTCACCTTTGGCGAGGATGTCGATTTCTGTCGTCGCTTGCTAGCAACAAAGGCACGTATACTTTATCTGCCAGAGGGGATTGTATATCACGATTATCGCACACAAGTATGGCCCTTTCTGAAGATTCGCGCCTCCTATGCTTCGGCTGAAGCAGCTTTACTGCGTCGATATCCCGAAGAACGACGGGTTCTGCTCTTGCCGTCTGAGCAAGCCTTATTCGCAGGCCTGACGCTGGGAGGAACGTGGAGTATGCTTTCTCCGCAGATTGGGCGCAAAAGTGAGAATGGAATAAAGGGGATGCGAGGGATGGGGAGCCGTATGGTGAGGGCGCGTTCTATATTTTCCATTACCATTGGCTTCTGCATGCTTGTTTTCGCCATAGTATTTACTTGCTTTGGTACCTATAAGCGCTGGCGCAAGGTGCGCAAACAAGGCGTGCCGATAGGGACTTTGACTATTTTGCGCGCGACATTGCGAGGGCACCTGGCATATACGTATCATTTATGTCGTCATTTGACGCGCTATTACACTTTGCCTCTGCTGCTGGTGGGAGTCATGTTGCCGCCATTGCTGCTATTAGTGCTTATACTGGTAGGCGCAGTTGTGAGTGTCGATTATATCCGCTTAGGCCCGGATATGGGTTTAGGAGAATATGCGATGTGTTCCGTGCTCGATGACTGTGCCTACGAGGTTGGGGTTGTGCAGGGCTGTATCAAGCACGGAACGTGGAAGCCGCTATGGCCAATTATCAAACGTTAGAGGACAACAGAAACCTGTTCTCTTACCCATTTTAAACGCTAGAGAACAGGCGATTTTGTTCGTTATTCGTGATTAGAAAACAGGTGTCTCCGGGTTATCAGGCTAGCACGCATTCGGGATCTTTAATCTGTAGGCTGCGATGGACAAACCACTTGGTGGCCGGGCAGCCGCCATGGCAGGCGCCGTATTGCCCACAACCGCTGCAAGCACCACCGCCCATGTTGCGGTAGAAACTAAAGAGCGATGAATTGCGCCAGATGTCCTTAAAGGTATTGTCGTGGAGGTTGCCTGCCTCAAACTCGGGCGCCTGGAAGAAGGCGCAGGGATAGACTTCACCTTCTGGGCAGATACAACATGTGGCGGTTGCAGCCCCACACACATCGAGGCCTGGCAGTTTATTGCCAAAGGCATTGAGGTGGAAGAAGGAATCCGCAGTTAATACATCAGGGTGAGCAGAGAGCCAGGCAGTAAATTCGCGATACTGCTCACGGGTAGGGTGTAGATCGCCCCAGACATCCTGGCCTCTACCGGAAGGGCGCAGGCGGGTTACGCGCAACTTCGCGTTAAAGCTGGCTGCAATGTCGTAGAGTCGATCCAGTTCCGTGAAACTATGGCGGGTTAAGACGCTATTGACGGTGAGACTATGCTCTTCGGCAGCGAGTAGTTCCAGGCCACGCAAAGCGCGCGTGAAGACGCCCTTACCACGTATGCTGTCGTTTGTGGCAGCCGTACCTCCATCCAGGCTGACCTGGAAGTAGAGCGGATCATACTGTTTCAAACGGCGGGCACGCTCTGGGGTTATTAACGTACCATTTGTGCTCACACACATAACCAGGCCACGTTCCGTACAGCGTTCCAGCACTTGCCAGATACCGGGGTAAATAAACGGTTCTCCTCCGCCAAAATGAAGCTGGAAGACCTGCATATCAGCAAATTCATCAACGAGGGCCAGGGATTGTTGGGTGGTTAATTCTCGCGGACGGCGGCGTCCTGATGACGAAAGACAGTGCACACAGGCGATATTGCAGGCTGCCGTGATCTCCCAGGTGATTGTGATGGGAGCAGAAAGGCCACCTTGTAAAAAGCGCTGTGAGCCACGACCCGTTTGCTGGGGCATCATCGTCCCAGTTTGTTGCATAGCAGTAAGTGCCAGGGGATCAATTTTACCTACAGCGCCTATAGGTGAGGATTGCAAGCGAGTTTGTCGTCCGAGAAAACGCACAGGTTCCGTCATTAAGAACACTCCTCCGATAAGTAGAACATATGTCGAGACACGGGGAAATCTACTGACATTAGCCCTCAACGTGTTGTAGTACGTAGCCACGCTTAACGAGATCATCAAGGGCAGCATAGAGTTTCCGTTTGCTGGCGAACGAGTAATTGTGGCTCTCGATAGCGGCACTGAGGTTACCCGCGTGCTGTTGCTGTCCCGCAATCAAGAGTTCGATAAGCTGTGGTGAATTAATGAAGGAGAGGGCGCCTCTGTCAGCACAGCCGTACTTGTAGAGAATGCCTCCAAAGGTTTCACGGCGAATTTTGACCTCTGAAATAAGCCTGTAGTTTACAGGAAACTGAGACATGCGATGGCTCCTTGGCTTAAGCAAAGCGGCATAATTTTCTTTGTACAGCAAGCATACCCAGGAAAGCTTTGAGAGTCAAGGCTTCTAGGGGCGCGAAAGTGGTAGACTATTGGGAGGAAGGGAAGGAGAAGACCCATGGCACAGCCCCAGAAAGAGCCCTTGCGAGCGATGAGCGAGAAGTGCAGCGACTGGTGAAAGCGAGCAGCGAGCGGCTGGATGTGATACGCAGAGCCAAAGCCTTAGTCGCGGTGGCGAACGGGAAGCCTTTTACGGAGGCGGCTTCTGAAGCCGGTTTGAAGAGTGGAAAGGGAGTAAGCCAGCTGGTGAAGCGCTTCAATGCCCAGGGCTTAGCGGCACTCTCAATCGCCGCAGGACGAGGCCGCAAGCCGACGTACACGAGCAAGCAGCAGGCGCGCATCCTGGCCGAAATGCAGCGGGAGCCCGATCGAGAAACGGATCAGAGCGCGACGTGGTCGCTGCTGTTGCTGCAGACAGCGCTGCGCAAGGAGGCGCTGCCCCACGTGGCCCGCGAAACGATTCGCCAGGTGCTGCATGAGGCGGGCTATAGCTATCAGCGCACGCGCACCTGGGTGCGGACTGGCTATGCGCTGCGGGTGCGCAAGAGCGGCACGCTGGCCACCTATGACGAGCAGACGCCGGAAAAAAAGACTGATTGAGCAAGCCTATTGGTACCTTTTTCTTTTTCTCAACAACAGCGTGGACATGGAGCAACCTTCTGGTTTATGTTGCCATTCATCCATGAGCGTTGACTCCGGCTCACTCGTAGGCAGAACTCCTCTCGATCGCCTGAGAGGACGTAAGGAAGGACGCTGTTGGGTGCCCCAAGAACGTTCCTCCGAGTTCTTCCAGATGCTGGCAATGACGTTGATAGGTAAACTTTTGAAGCGGATCACTCAGCACGTTCTCGAGTAAATCTTTCGTACACAGTTGGTAGAATCATGCCAAATCGCTTACATAGTGCAGAAACATCATGATAATCATTTTCGTCAAGTTCATAGCCAGAATGAAACTTCACCATCCATTCGGCTGAAATGCACTTGACCGAATGTCCCTGTATTGCCCCCGTGCCCGTCAAGGAATCAAACGGATACTCCACTCCAAAAACCAGCGTTCCCTGAGCATCAAACGTGTAGGAGTGGAAATCGACCTCATGTCCCTGCTCATTACCCATGACAAAGTTGCAGTCCCGAGTATCATCACGGGGAACATCCTTGTAGCCACGTGCTTCGAGCAGTGCACGGAGTTTCGGGACATCTTTGTGCTCTACAGCGATGTCTAAATCTGCGTGAAAACGAGTTTGTTCACCCAACAGAGCATCGACGCCCCAGCCACCGTCAACAACGACCTCGATGCCATGCTGCTCAAAAAGCCGCAGGAGTTGAACGACAGCATCTGCACTCATTTTCCCGTCGCTTTTTGGCTCAAACCTTTCAGATGGTTTCATATCTGACCAGCGTCCCTCACCTTCTGAAGAGAGGAAACATCCTACATCTTTCCTGTCAGCAGATTGCTCTGATAGGCAACAGCGTGTGCTCTGGTCATTGTACCTCAAGTCCATTCTCTGTGGTAGTGGTCACTTGCTCATGTGAAAGTGACTCAGTCAGCGTCATTGTCGGAATTTGGAAACTCAGTGGCGAAGTTTGCCACAGCAAAAAGCAGAGGAAAACGTTATCAATTGATATCGATCAATGCAAGGAAACTGCCAGGTAAGGCTGCATCGAGGAAAGAAATGAGGCGTGTGACCCTCGCTTATGCGGTAGCGAGGAAACGATGGATTTTTGCGAAGATACATTGAACGTTTTCGATGGAAAAGTTGTCGAAATTGCCCTTCTCTTCGGACTTTTTCCGATGATACAATGGAATATCTCTTTTTTCCGAGATAGTGATGGAAATCCCAACTAGAAACTACAAAATCCAGATAGAAAGAAGCATTTCATTGGACCCAAACACGAAAAAACAGGTACTACGCACCTTCACATATGGGCTCTACGCGGTTTCATGCGCGAATGAGGATGAAGTTAATATTTTTACCGCTAACTGGCTTACCCAGGCTTCTTTCGATCCACCTCTACTTGCCCTCTCAATTGAGAACACTTCCAAGTCTTTGCCGATGATTCTCAGTAGCCGCATATTTACTGTCAATGTGCTGCGTGCAGGTGGGCGTGAACTGGCTGGTAAGTTGGGCAAATCAGCCATACAACATCCTGACAAGCTCACTGGCATCGCTTATGAACTTGGAGCAAATGGCTGTCCCATTCTCCAGGACGCCCTGGCCTGGGTTGCCTGTACAGTACTCCACACAACTGAAGCAGGCGACTCAACCTTGATTGTTGGAGAAGTCGTAGATGTCGGCATGTTGGGCGAAGGCCAGCCTCTGACGATGGCAGAAGCTGGCTTCCGCCATGCTGGCTAGAATAGGATAGCCTATGTTCCGCCGTCTCATACCTGACCATCGGCATAAAGCCCAGGCCTTAGAAGAGCAAGAAGTACTGGCGAGCACTACACAGCAGTCCAGGCCAGTACAGTTTCCCTCTCCTCGGGAACACGACCTGGCGAGCTTGCGCCCTCGCATCATCCAAGAGTTACAAACTATTGTTGGCGCAGACAACGTGCTGACCGAAGAAGCGGACTTGATTGCCTACTCCATTGATGGCACCTGGATTGAAGGGCGTCCCCTGGCGGTAGTCTTGCCCACAACTGCTGAGCAGGTCAGCGCCATCTTGCGCATAGCAAACCGCGAAGGCATTGTGGTTGCGCCTCGTGGCTCTGCCAGTGGTTTATCGGGCGGCTCGGTCCCGCTTGCAGGCGGTATCGCCCTGGCGTTAACACGCATGAACCGCATCCTTGAGATTGATACCACTAACCTTGTCGCAGTTGTCGAACCAGGCGTAATTACGGCAACATTGCAAGCCGAGGTCGAACAACGCGGTCTATTTTATCCGCCTGATCCATCCAGCTTAAAAGTATCCGCTATCGGCGGCAATATAGCCGAGAATGCTGGTGGTGCGCGCTGCCTTAAATATGGTGTCACCTCTGACTACGTCATGGGCTTACAAGTAGTCCTCCCCAGCGGGGAAATCATCCGCAGCGGGGGAAGAATGGTTAAGAATGTGACGGGGTACAACCTGCGCCAGCTTTTTACCGGGGCAGAAGGCACGCTGGGAGTGATTACTGAAGCAACATTGAAATTGTTGCCACTGCCCAAATATCGTCTGACAGCCCTGGCAACGTTTGACCTTTTAGAAGATGCGGCCATGGCGGTAACAGCGGTGATGAGTTCAGGTGTGTTACCTGCCAGCGTTGAACTGATGGACCAGATTACTGTGCAATGCGTCGAAGCTCTGTTACATCTGGGCTTACCGGTAGATGCCGAGGCGTTGCTTCTCTTCGCATGTGACGGCAACTATGAGCAGGTTGTACACAGTGAGCTAGAAGCTATTACAAGCATATGTACAAACCATAGAGCCAGGGCAGTACACCAGGCTCAGAGCGATCAGGAGAGTGAGCAGTTGTGGCAGGCCCGGCGCTCGATCTCTCCCGCGCTGGCACGACGTAAACCTAACAAACTCGGTGAGGATATCTCTGTACCGCGCAGTGCTGTTCCGACTATGATTCGCCAGGTACGAAGCATTGCCGCAAAGTATGATCTGCTTATTCCCGTCTTTGGTCATGCTGGTGACGGCAATTTGCATCCCAATATCCTCTGCAATCGCCGAGACCCGGAGGAAATGCAGCGTGTAAGAGAGGCTGCCGCAGAAATTTTTAGCGCAGCCATAGCCTGCGGTGGCACCCTATCCGGAGAACATGGCATTGGCCTGTTGAAAAAGGAATTTATGGAGCAAGATCTTGGCCACGAGGCTGTCGAGGCCATGAAAAAGATCAAACTTGCCCTTGATCCCAACAACATTCTTAATCCAGGGAAGATTTTTCCCACTGGCAAAAGCGCCTGGTAAAACCCTCTTTCCAGAGGTTAACTTGTCAAATTCAACTCTTCTACGCTATACTCAAAACAATATACAATATTTGTCGCGGTTTGAGTCTAGGGACTGGCGCTATCATTGAAAACAAAGATGGCGCTACCAGACATAGAAACAACGACAAATCTTTCAAACAGAAGGAGCAAGCCGCATGCAGAATGGGAGCAAGCTCTCCTTGGACACTGAGGCAAGTAATACCAACTGTGCATTTTGTCAGCGTAGCAGTATTACCGCGAATATTCTTCAAGAGACACCAACATTTTTGATTGTTGCCGATCACGCTCCGCTTGTCGAGGGACATATCCTGATCATTCCTAAGCAGCACTACGCCTGTTTTGGAGCTATGCCTGCCGCATTGGACGTGGAAATACAAGCACTCAAGCAGCAGGTGGAACAGTTTTTCGATCAATATTACGCACCCGTAGTCTTTTGGGAGCATGGCATTTTTCGTCAGAGCGTCTTTCACGCTCATCTCCATTGCTTCCCCTTTGGCGTTACACGTTATGATGTCAACGAGGAGGTCCATAGTCTCGTTGTACATTCACAGGACAATATCCGCGACTGGTACGCTACTCGCGGCCAGTACTTCTATATGGAGGATGCCTCCAGTGCTTTGCTTTTTGCTCCAGAGATGGAACGCTACTTCCACATCGTCAAAAACGTTTTAGCGGCTGGAGCTTCCGCGCGCAGTCAGCAAACTGGCTGGCGTTCACAACAACAGCGCTACGAGGAGGGCGGTCCACTGATTAAAGCTACCAGCGATAACTGGCAGGTATTTCAGCAACAACAGGGAGCAAACTATGCCGATGAAACCAGTGCGCGATGACACTATTGTCGCGGGCGATCTAACCTTTCACTATGTGAAATGGGGAGAGCAAGGCAGGCCCATCGTCGGAATTCATGGGCTGACCGCCAACGCCTTCTCCTTTCAGGCCTGGGCGGATGGACTAGCTACCGATTACCAGTTCTATGCGCACGACTTACGCGGCCGGGGTGATAGCGACAAGCCGGAACATGGCTATAGCGTACCCATTCATGCCGCCGACCTGGCTCACTTGATCGATGCCTGGGAGCTGGAGCGCCCCATAGTAATTGGACACTCATTAGGTGCGCTGATTGCCCTCTATTTCGCAGCTCATTATCCCGACAAGCTGAGTAAGCTTGTACTGGTCGATGCCGGCGCACCCCTGCCCTGGCACACGCCTGAAGAACAGCCAGCCTGGTTGACCGCATCCGTCAATCGTTTAGGAACACCCGTTCCTTCGTTTGAAGAATATATACAGCGACTGAAGCTGGCTCCATTCATCGGCCCATACTGGAATGAGTATTTCGAGCGCTACTTTGAAAACGATGTGCGTCACAACAGTGATGGTTCGGTTGCCTCTAAATGTTACCGCGAGGGCATCCTGGAAGAGGGCCAGCGCTATGATGAAGCCAGGGCACAAGATCAGTGGGCCAATGTCCAGGCGCCAACACTGTTATTACGCGCGGGTCAAGGTCTGTTTTTTGACAACGATCAGTTGTTATCCGAAGCCGACGCCACTGCAGTCCAACAGGGGATTAAGCATTGCCAATTCGTCAATTTTCCAACACTCAATCACTACACGATTCTGCTCGGCTCCGAAGATGGGCCAGTCAAAGCAGTACGAACGTTTCTAGATCAGGAGTAAAAAGCAATGGCTATTCGTAAAGTAGGGGTTGTGGGATGCGGTCTTATGGGAGGCGGAATCGCCCAAACATGTGCGCAGGCCGGGTATGAAACGGTTGTACGCGAGGTCAACCAGCAGCTACTTGATAAGGGCCTGGCACGCATCCATGATGCCTGGAAGATGATGGTCAGTAAGGGCAAGTTGACCCAGGGCCAGGCCGACGAAACTTTGGCACGCTTACATGGCACACTCGACATAGCGGATTTTGCCGACTGTGATCTCGTCATCGAGGCCGTTATTGAAAATATGGAAGAAAAGCTGCGGCTCTTCCCCGCACTCGATAAGACGCTCAAGCCAGGCGCGCTCATTCTCAGCAACACATCCTCTTTGAATATAACCCAGATGGGGGCCGTCACAAAAAGGCCTGATAAGGTTTGTGGTTTGCACTTCTTCAACCCCGCGCCCGTGATGAAGCTTGTGGAAGTTGTAAAAACCATCTCCACTTCGGAAGAGACCGTCGAGACCGTGAAACAATTCGCTATTTCGTTGGGCAAAACCCCCGTACTGGCCAGGGATACGGCCGGGTTCATTGTCAATTTCCTGCTGATTCCCTATTTACTGGCTGCGATCCGTATGCTAGAAAATGGCATGGCAACCCGCGACGATATTGATACGGCTATGAAGTTGGGCTGCGGCTATCCCATGGGTCCCTTCACCCTGCTCGACTATGTTGGTCTGGATACAACGCTCTGGGCCGCCGAAGCCATCTACGATGAGTATAAAGATCCCCTGTACGCGCCACCACCTCTCTTGAGGCGCATGGTCCTCTCAGGCATGTATGGCAAAAAAAGTGGCAAAGGCTTCTACGATTATCAATAAAGCAGGAATATACCAGGATAAAGTGTGAGGGAAGGGATCACCGATTTAAGCGGTAGTCCCTTCCCTCACACTTTGTTATGTTTGTGGATTAATTGGAACTAATATCGCGTGGCTCAATCGGCACGTCGGTAGTAAAGACTTCTGTGCTCTCTCCGACATACTTCTGAGGAACCGGTAAGACCTCTTCTCGATGGTATGAGCCACTGGCGTCGGTATTCATACCAGGCCAGTGCCGGCCATAGTTATAATGTCCGGTCTGAGCCGGTGATAACGGACCACGAGCAAACTGGGCCGTACCACTAAGATCAGGGGGTCCCAGTTCGGGCGACTCAATATACAGGTCATCAGGTATGTTGTTAAAACCCTTACGACGTAGTTCGTCTTCAGTATATACCAGGTGTAAGATACCCCTGGTATTCTTGTTGATGGCGCTATGGGGGATATAATACGCTTTTACAAACAAACCACCGCGCTCTACAAGAATATAGCGGCTAAAACGTGCCTGTATTTTACCCAGGCGATTACCATCTTTGTCGATGACTTCCTGGCCTATCTCAAAGACAGGCGGAGTATAAGCGGCTTTCGGTTTTATCTCTTCAATAGGCATAAACGCGCTCCTCGGTTACCAAATTAAGATGAATGCGATAAGACCCCATAACACACTGCGTCAGGACCACAGCAGTTCACCAATGTTATTATAACGCATTATTGCCGCTTTGTGGTATCCTCACAAGGCCCCGGTATTGACTGTCAAACCGCCATCAATGATATAGGTTGAAACTGTTACGATAGATCACTTAGCTTATAAGGAGATCCTTTATGCTGGAACGCCTCAGGAATTGTTTGGCTGCCCGCCACGCTCTCCAGTCAATGAACGTGGGCTATTACTACCTGTGCCATTGGGATGCGTCACTTGATTTGTAGATTGTTGGCCGCTATGGGCTCGCTCAAGCGGCAACTGCTGGTGGTGATAAAGACGATTTGAAAGAAGCGCATGATTTGCTGTCATGGCCACCTGAAGAGATTCGATGATGCGCTCAAGGTGTTCAATGCTTTGAAACACCTCTTGCATGCTGGTCAAGTTGCCACTATACGCTTGAGGCTGCCTGACATGCACCATCTCATCATGCACCTTTGACTGCAAGAGGCGCAATTGCAACGCGAGATATTGCTCCCAGTTTCTCATACCCTCCTGGGTCGATCGATTGAGGTTTGCAAAACGCTCATCAAGTGCCTTGCCAAATATATCTATCAAATCTTCCCATGGCAATTCTGTTTGCACTTCAATTGCTTCAAAATGGGCAGGTCGTTCACCAACTTGCACATCTGTACCTGTATCATCAAGTGGGGGCAACACAAGTCGCTGGTTGAGAAGTCCTTCAATCGCCACAAGCTGTGCCGCCAGTGCGCGGTCTACCACGCCCTCAAATTGCGGTTGCAACTGCTGAACCTGGTGACGCATCTCATTACCGACTGTCTGAGTAATATTGTGTTCCTGAGCATTCAGCTTCTGACCCAGGTTAGTTTGCATTTTTCTTTGCTGATCGGCCAGTTTCTGGGTAATGTTCGTGATAATTTCCTGTTGAGCTGTGTTTAAACGGCGCTCCATATCGTGGCGGAGGGTCTGGATACGTTGATCAAAAGCACGCTCCATTTCTCGGCGATGTGCTGTCAATTTCCTGTCCAGAATATCATTGAGGGACTGAATTTCATCCGCGGTAAATGACATGGGAGTTTGTTCTCCTTGCTTTGTCCTTATTACTGCTATATCATGCTCAGTATAGAAGCAGCGGTAAGCATGTGTCAATATATTTAACTGTTTGTACTTACCAAGCCTATATAAAGGTCAGGAATATGCCTCTGCCATATCAAGGAGACGATATTTTCAAATGAACAAAGTACCGCAGGAGGCTTTTGAGTTAATCTGGAAGGACTCGCAGGGTTCCTGTCCCAACCAGTGAGACATCACCACCCACCAACACGGACTCAATAGCGTGCGGTTGTCCCTCGACTCGAATACGCATGTAACTGGGCCTACCTGTAAAGCGTCCCTGCTGGAGCAGAAACTCCTGTCCAGGCTGAATGTGTGCGTGTTTCACCAAATACGCACCAACCGTCCCTGCAGCGCTGCCCGTCGCCACATCTTCAAGCAGTCCATCGTTATTCCAATGCCTGCCTTCCAACGTAGGTATATCGAGGACATAGACGAACTGCGCGCCGTACTTCTCCAGGAGCGTCTCAAACGCTGGATGGATGATACGGGCGCGTTCCAACCCCCGCTTGATGGGCACAATGAGATATCGCAATCCGGTACTGGCGACCTCTAATGGAAGGTGAGCAAACAGATCGTCTGGCAACAGGTTTAATGCCGAGAGCAGTTCACCAGCGTGTTTCTGCTCCACTGCACCAAAGAATTCCGGGCGGCCCTGGTTGAGGATCGCCCGATAGTGCCCCTTCTCTTGCTCCGTCGTGACCTGGACCGTTTTTTGATTCAATTCAAAGCTCCACGTCTGCGTCCCTGGTGCACCATGAAGTGCGTGCAATACACTGGCTGCACCTAAAAGAGGATGGCCAGCGAAATCAAGCTCTTCATGCAGATCAAAGACCCGCGCCCGAACTGAGGAAGCATATCTCATCGGAAAGAGGAAAATGGACTCGAAGTGGCGCATCTCCTGGGTAATACGGAGCATCTGCTCCTTACTTAAAGTATGACTTTCTGGAAAGATAGTCAAGCTATTGCCAGTAAATGGCCGAGCGCTGAACACATCGACGTGGTGATAGGCAAGGTGGTGGATATCCATAATCATTCTTTCCCTTGTTCCTGAGAAATGAGAGACTTCCTGTAATGTTGCATTGACTGTGCACGATTCGTGCAGGCAACGCTACACCAGTAGCGGGTAGCACTTCTGGCCGTATCGTAAAAGAGCACCATATTTCCTCGAGATCTCGGTAACTGAGCAAAGAGCGCACATATCATAGGTGCATGGGCAATGAGCGCCAGGAATATTTCTTCCCGTTTAGGTGTACCAATCTGCACGTGTGAGTGGCAACTTACTGTTCCCATGCTCAGGTTTTGCCAGCAACGTCTGATAAATGTTTGCTCGACCGGTCAGGAAGGCATAGATCGACGCGGCCATGTATAACCGCCAGATGCGGTAGGTGACATCACCGGTAGCTTGGCGTGCCTCATCGGCATGAGCTTCCAACCGACGTACCCAGTGACGCAGCGTGAGGGCATAATGCTCACGCAGGCTCTCAACATCGCGCACCTCGAAGCCACTCATCTCTGCTGCTCGGAGTGTACTGCTGACCGGTACTAACTCACCATCAGGAAAGACATATCTCTGGTTGAAAGTTGGCTCGCGTTGTACTGGTTGGGTAGCGATACTGGCAATCCCATGGTTGAGAAAGACTCCGCCTGGCTGCAGCAGATGCCAGGCTTGTTGAAAGTACGTGGATAGCCGTGCTTCGCCCACATGCTCAAACATGCCGACGCTCACAATTTTAGCAAACGAGTGTTCCTCATTCACGTCCCGATAATCGCGCACTTGCACGCGACAACGTTCCGTCAATCCGGCCTGGCGGATGCGCTCTTGTGCCCATTCT
>Ga0209647_1003048_pt1 | contig 13219 bp, 9 predicted proteins | sample GraSoi_2013_60cm_FD_185827 | JGI IMG/M metagenome (GOLD analysis project Ga0209647, IMG submission 185827) | Grasslands soil microbial communities from the Angelo Coastal Reserve, California, USA - Sample 9_17_2013_60cm (SPAdes) (version 2) | ecosystem: Environmental > Terrestrial > Soil >... | reverse complement strand
GACGAGTCTGCGGCGTGCGTCCGGAGAGGCAGGGTGTCAGGAATGGCATCTCGCTGCGTCATGCGCCTGCGCTCCGTCGCTATGGGGTGGCGGTGCCGCGTTCCCTACCATGGTATACGCCAGTTTGCCGCCGTCAGCAAGTTCTCAGAGTCAGCGCGCTATGACTTGGTGACTGCGCCCTGCTCTCCACATTCAGGGCGCCTCGGCCGCGAACCTGGGCAGTGTGGCGAGACCCTGCCGCGAGGATGGAGCGGAGACGGACGACCTGCTCCATCCTCGTTACCCTGCGAATAGTTAGCGACCGGTTAGCACTGGCCCGCTCGCCGCCATAGACGCGAAGGTTTTCGCGGCAGCCGATGGCTGCGACCAGATCGCGTAGCCCATCCATGCAAGCCCTGGCGCGACCAGCAAACTCAGCAAACCTAGCAAAAAACCCAGGATACTAGCTTCAGGGACGGGCACGCCAACGCCGTTCACCACCAAAGTCACCACGGCGCCCACAAGGACCAGCACAGCTGCTCCACGCGGCAGCACCCCAGCGCGTAGCGTGGCTACACCGAAGAGGATCAAGCCGGCGCTAAAGAGGAGCCAATGGATCGATTGCGATGCATTGAGCGCCATAAGCAAATTCAGGTCTGGGTGGTCTACGAGATGAGGTGTGGCCTGCGCAAGTACCGGCCAGATGAAGGTCTCCGACCACTCCCAGGCGAAGAAGAGCGCGAGGCCGAAGAAGCTCATCAGGACGCCGATTAGCCCTGGGACGCCCGTCTGCTCCGCCTGGCGCGCATAGAGCCCGAGCAGGCCAAGCAGGCCGAGCAGCATCGTGATGATTAAGAGCAGGTGCAAGACAAACCAGGTGTTCGACACGGCCGCGGCGCTCAACGCCATCGTGTCCGGGAAGGCAAAGACAGAGACGATCTCGATGACGGTGAGGACGGCAAAGCCCACCAGGGCGGCCAGCCCACTCAGGCGAATCAAACGTGACGAGGACATAGGTGATGGCTCCTTTCGTACCAAGCGCGGATGTTCACGCCTCCATCCCTCCGGTTGCGCACGGAGGGGCACTGCAGGTGTAGGCCATACGCCCTCAGGCGTTCAACACCACGTCCACCCCTACGGCGCTCAGCCGACCTGACCTGGATGTCGAACCTCCCTGTGAATAGGGCGCCGCCGCGACCGGCACAGCTAGCCTACTACGTGCGCTGTCCCTTGGTCATGAGCCGCCGTCCTGCAAACACAGGGCAGTGTCCCGGTTCGCGCGGGAAGAATGTCCTCCCGCCTGGTGGGGAGCCGCGGAGGGAAGACGCGCCCATCAGACGGCGGAGGCAACAGAGGCGACGGGCAGCCGGCCGCGCCCTGGAGGTGGCCGTCCATCCGAAGCGCTGCCGTTGGCACCTGCGCTACCGGTGGCGCGCACCTGGGTGCGCCGGCTGTATGCCACGAGTACGCGCGCGGCACGTGGCCCATGCCGCACAATAGGCGTATCGGCGCGTCCGGGCCGCGCCGGCGCAGTGGTGGCGCGAAGGCGCAGCACGCCGCAAGAAAGGGCGACCTGTGAAACTCCTGAGGCAGGGCATTGCCGCCAGCATCCTCTCCTGGCTTCCCCTCGCAACATTGACGGTCCTCATCGCGGGTATGGTCTACGTCGCGGTGCAGCAGGACTATCGCGGCACCGCCAACGATCCACAGATGCAGATGGCGACCGATGCGCGCAACGCGCTCGACGCCGGCGCGCCGGCCGAGACCCTGCTCCCACCGAGCAAGATCGATATCGCGGCAAGTCTGGCGCCGTACCTGGTGATTTATGACGCGGCGGGCCAGCCGGTGGCCTCCTCGGCGACGCTGCACGGCCAGCCGATCATGCCGCCCTCAGGCGTGTTCGCGGCGGCGAGCGGCACGCAGATGAATGTGGTCACGTGGATGCCGGAGCCAGGGGTGCGCAGCGCCATCGTGGTCACGCGCTACGCGAACGGCTACGTGCTGGCGGGGCGCTCGCTGCAACAGATCGAGAACCGCGAGAGCAACCTGGAGCTGATCGTCGGCGCCGCCTGCGCGGCGACGCTGGCGCTCACGTTCTTCGCCGTCCTCCTCACACAGGTGCTCTCGCTGCGCTTCTCCCCAGGCCGCGCAACGTCCGTATAATGGACGTGATGCAGACGCAAACTCAGGGGCACCACTGCTTCCACCACAGAGAACACAGAGTGATATCGTTTTCCCGTACCGTTAGATCGTGCGGCCGCTGGCTCTAACCTCCAGCCCCCTTCCTCTCTGCGATCTCTGCGTTCTCTGTGGTGAATTCTTCCGCCGCCTTCTCGCCGCGCCGCTGCTGTCGCATATGTAACACCACAGCGAAATACAGGCTGATACCTCACAAGGCAAAACCGGCCTGTATTGTGCTGATCGCACGGTTTCAGGACGCGGCCGGTATCATAAGTGCTGCCAGGACAAATAGACAATAGTGGACATCTGCAGTCATGTGTGATATACTTGGGCTATGAAGCTCAAAGACTATGCGCAACAACAAGGCGTCAGCTATCGCACTGCCTGGCGTTGGTGGAAGGCGGGGAAACTGCCGGGCCGCCAGATGGACACGGGGACCATTCTCGTTGAGCCGAAAGCGGCGGCGTCGAGCAGTAGCGCGCAACGTGTCGCGATCTACGCGCAGGTGTCCTCCGCAGAGAACACACGCAACCTGGAGAGCCAGGCCGAGCGCCTTGCCGCGTGCTGAGCAGCGCAGGGCTATCAAGTGGCGAAGGTGGTCAAAGAGGTGGGGTCCGGCGTCAATGACGCTCGCCCCAGGCTCTTGGCGCTCCTCGATGATCAGTCCGTCAGCCTGATCGTGGTGGAGCATAAAGACCGGCTCACCCGCTTCGGCTTTCGCTACCTGGATACCCTACTCAAAGCCCAGGGACGTGCCATCGAAGTCGTGAACCAGGCTGAGAATGGGACGGAAGACCTGCTGGCAGACCTGACGGCTATCGTCTACTCGTTCTGCGCTCGGCTCTATGGCCAGCGGCGGGCGAAGCGCAAGACCGAGGTGATTGTGCATGAGTTAGAGGCGAAGGAGAACGGCGATGCGGCTCGTTGAACGGCACATCATCAAGCGTGCTGACCGCCGCTTCGAGGTGATTGACCGTGCCGCTTTCGCCTCCAAGAACCTCTTCAACAAGGCGCTCTACACCACACGGCAGGCGTTCTTTCAGGATGGCGCGTTCCCGAGCTACCCCACGTTCTATCACGCGATGAAGGGCGAACCGGAGTACGCCGCTTTGCCTCGCAAGGTAGCCCAGTGGGTACTCAAGCAGGTGTGCGCGGCCTGGGACAGCTACCGCCAGGCACGCGCCGCCCATGACGCGACCCCGTCCGCCTTCCTGGGCCGGCCCCACCTGCCGCGCTACAAGCACAAACAGCAGGGGCGCAACCTGCTTGTCTACACCGCCCAAGCCCTCAGCTTCCCTGCGCTGCGCAATCACATGGTCCGCCCGTCCATGCTCGGCATCACGGTGCGGACCCGCCAGCAGAACATCCAGCAAGTGCGCATCATCCCACGCATCGGTTTCTATGTCGTGGAAGTCGTCTACGAGCGCGCGCCCGTCCCAGCCGCCGTCAACCCATCGCTCTACGCAGGCGTAGACATTGGCTTGAACAATCTGGCAGCGCTAACTTCAAACAAAGCGGGCTTTGTGCCCCGGCTTGTTAACGGGCGGCCAGTGAAGTCCATCAACCAGTTCTACAACAAGCGCCGGGCGGAGTTGCAGAACTGGTTGGGGACGGTGGGCACGAGCAGGCGTCTAGAGCGCATCACGACGAAGCGCACGCGGCGCATCGACCACTACTTGCACACCGCCAGCCGGCGCATCATTGGGCTGCTGGTGGCCCAGGGCATCGGCACGCTCGTGATCGGCAAGAATCCGCTCTGGAAACAGGAAGCGCACATGGGCCGACGGAACAACCAAAACTTCGTGAGCGTCCCCCACGCCCGCTTCATTGAGATGCTGACCTACAAGGCCGTCCTGGTGGGCATCCAGGTGCAGATCACCGAGGAGAGCTACACCAGCCGGGCCAGTTTCCTCGATGCGGACCCGCTGCCGGTCTACGGCTCGGCGGAGGCGCCGGCCTTCAGTGGCCGGCGCGTGAAGCGTGGCCTGTACCGGGCAGCGGATGGGCGGCACATCAACGCCGATGTGAACGGCTCCTACAACACGATCCGCAAAGTAGCTCCTGAAGCCTTCGCGCAAGGGAGTAGAGGGTGCGTAGTTCACCCCATACGGCTTGCCGTATAAACTGTCCATAGTTGTCTATGGGGCAGGAGCTATTCGCGCCTACGCATTTCCTGCAATTGCCAAAGCTGACTGGCGCAGGTACGATGCCGGCGTTACAGTGGGAGTGCCGTGGGGCCTTGGGAGAAACGGAGGGAGGATGCAGGTAGCGCGGCATGACGGCAACAGCGCACGTGCGCGCGTTACCGCACACGACTGAAGCAGGATCTAGCCACCGCAGAGAGCGTCCGTATTCTGAACCAGCGTTGCCGAAGAAGAACGGAGATCCACGATGCACAGGCTAACGAGCGTCGTCACATCCCGCGTGGGCAGAGTTGGCACAGCGGTCGTGCTGCTGGCTCTTGTCGGCGCGATTGGCTTCTCTGCCTTTCATGTGAAGCCGGCGCACGCGGGCACGCAGCAAACGTATCTCGTCCTCTATAAGCAGTCGTCAGTCGCCGCCGATGCGATCGCGAAGGCAGGCGGCACCCTCGTTTACAGCTACGACGCCATCGGCGTCGCCGTCGCGAGCTCTGATAATCCCACCTTCGCGGGCGATGTCTCGGCCGACGGACGCGTGGAAGGCGCCGCGACGACAGCTGGATTCGGCGTCCAGCTCAACGACGATCAGGCGACCGATAGCAGCGGCACGGTGGACGCGCCCGCCACTCCGGCGCCAGGCAGCGACACTCTGTCCGGCCTCCAGTGGGACATGAATCAGATCCACGCGCCAGAGGCAAGGGCGATCAACGGCGGCAGCTCGTCGGTGACCGTCGGCGACATCGATACCGGCCTGGACTTCACTCACCCCGACCTCGCGCCGAACGTTGACTTCGCCAATAGCGCCTCGTGCATCGGCGGCGTGCCCGACACCTCCCCCAGCGCCTGGAACGATGACAATGGGCATGGCACCCACACCGCGGGCACCATCGCCGCGGCCAAGAACGGCATCGGCATCGTCGGCGTCGCGCCGAATGTGAAGATTGCCGCTATCAAGGCTGGCAATACGGCCGGCTTCTTCTTCCCGGAGGCCGTCGTCTGTGCGTTCATGTGGGCGGGATCGCACCACATTCAGGTGACCAACAACAGCTACTTCGCTGACCCGTGGCTCTTCAACTGCAAGAACGATCCCGGCCAGCGCGCCATCTGGAAGGCCGAGCGCCGGGCGATCGATTTCGCCCAGCACAATGGCACCATCGTCGTCGCGGCCGAAGGCAACCAGGCGGATGACCTCGCGCACCCGACGGCGGACGCCACCAGCCCGGACGACACGACCCCCGTCACGCGGACCGTCCACAATGACTGCGCCGTGATTCCGGTGGAGGTTCCCGGCGTGATCGGCGTCACGGCGGACGGCAACAAGCAATTCAAGTCGTTCTACTCCAGTTACGGCGTCGGCACCGTCTCGGTGATCGCGCCAGGAGGCGACTCGCGTCTGCAGGTGACGACCGCCGCGCCCAATGGTCGCGTGCTCTCGACGTATCCGAAGGCCTTGTTCGCCAGCTGCCTGCGCAAGGTCGTCGATCCCTCCGGCGCGACGTACTGCTACCTGCAGGGCACCTCGATGGCCTCCCCGCACGTGGCGGGCGTCGTGGCGTTGATCGTCAGCAGCGGCGTGACCAATGTCGGCGCGGTCACGGCACAGCTGCAGAACACCGCCGACGAGATGGCCTGCCCGGACATCGCGATGTACGCGCCCTTCCCCGCGACAGACAACGGCGCGCCGCAAGTGTGCCAGGGCGGGCCAGGCAACAACGGGTTCAATGGCCATGGCCAGGTGAATGCGCTGAGCGCCGTCTCCAAGTAACAGTAACCCTCTAGCGCGGACCTCTCCCTGGCCCCTCTCCGCCAAACGGAGAGGGGCCAGGCGCTAGCTGGCGCGTCTGCCAACCGCCCAGGCGAAATCAGTATGAGAAGGGGTGTGGGCAGCCTCGGCCACCTCGGCCTTCTCTGGCGCGGCGACGGGGAGCCGCGTGGCGACGGGGAGCCGCGTGGCGGCGGAGGCACTGCGACGCGGCGTCGATGAAAAGGGGACGCGCCTCCGCCTGAGAGGTTGGAGGCGCGTTGCGCCGCAGCCTGGCCCTACTCCCACAACGCCGCCGTCTGGCTTCCCTCTACACGCCGGAGAAAGGCTGGGGGGTGAGGTTCCCGAGCGCTCCAGAGGATCATGCCCAGCGATTGATCCTCTAGAGCGTCGGTCGAGGAGTCACGCCGCCTCCTCACCCTGTTGGGCAGCGGTACTGGATGAGCCGTCGTGTAACATTACTGCAATGACTCTGCGGTACCATTGCGGTGATGTTGCAGCCCTGTGGCTAATTGTTGTTGCGCTCACGAACCTGCGTCCCAGCCGCGCCTGGAGTCGAACCATCTATGGATGCCCACCCTGCCCATTCCCCACGTCCAGCGCCGCCCGACGGGCGCGCACCATTCCGCGATCCAAAGTCTGACCCCTTCCTCCGGCACCTCCACGCCATCCTGAGTGCCTGGCAGGCACTGTGCTTCTGGGTACGGGCCAACATCGGTGGCCCTCGGCGGCTCCTAGCTCGCTGGGGCCGTCCGCTGACGGGCTACCTGCTGGCGCTGCTCATCGAAGTGGTGGCTGTCGGCCTGACCTTCCTGCTGGCCGCCCTCGTGCCGGATTTTAGTCTACAAGGGGTCCTGCTGCTGGTCGGGATCACGCTGGTCGCCCTGACCTGCGGTGTTGGTCCGAGCTTGCTTGCCACGGGCGTGGGCTTCCTGCTGCTCGCAGATGTCGTCCTGCCGGCCAGCCGCTCCTGGCAGCGCGATCCCACCGCGTGGGTGGACCTCGTGGTCTTCCTGGTGAGTGGGCTGGGCCTCGGTCTGCTGGCTGGGCAGAGCAACTGGGCACGTCGGAAGGCCGAAGCGCTGGCCGGCGCGCTCGGTGTGGCGAAAGCCAGCAGCGACGTGGAGCGTCAGCGCCTGCGCACGCTGCTGGAGGTCCTACCAGCGCCGGTCACGATGGTGGACACCCAGGGACGGTTCCTGGAACACACTCCGGCCAACCAGACCCTCTGGGGAGACTCCGCGTCCTGGGCCCGCGAGCTGGCAGAGGTGCCGGCCTATCCGGCCTGGAGGCCCGACACCGGGCAGCCGGTGGCCCGCGACAAGGTGCCCCTCGTGCGGGCCTTGACCACCGGCGAGAGCACCTTTGGCGAGGAGCTGGAGTTTGAGGTCGTGGATGGGCAGCGCAAAGTCCTGCTGAACTCGGCCGCCCCCATTCGGGATGCCACTGGGGCGATTCATGGTGCGGTAAGCGTCGTCCAGGATATTACCGAGCGCAAGCACCTCGAAGCAGCCCTGCGGCAGGCCGAGCGCGAGGCGGCCGCGCGGGCCAGGGAACTGGAGGCGATCTTCGAGGCGCTGACCGACGGCTTGCTGGTATACGATGCCGAAGGCCGCATCCTGCGCTCCAACCAAGCCGCGCGCCAGCTCTTGGGGTTTGAGGCGCATCCGGAGTTCGCCGCCCTCCCCTGGAAGGAGCGCGCCGTCCGCTATGCCCCGCGCGATGAGCTGGGCCACTCTATGCCGCCGGAGGACTTAGCCCTATCTCGTCTGTTGCGTGGGGAGGTCCTCACCGGCCCACAAACCGCTGAGGACTGTCTTCATACGCCCGACGGGCGCGCGGTGGCGTTCAGCATGACCGGGCGGCCCCTGCGCGATGCCGAGGGCACCATCATCGGGGCGGTGAGCATTGCGCGCGATGAGACCGAGCGCCGGCGGCTGGAGCGGCAAGTGGCTGACCACGCCGCGCAGCTTGAGACCATCTTTGAGAGCATTGCCGATGGGGTGATCGTCACGGATCGCCAGGAACGAGTCCTGCACATGAATCAGGCCTTCCGAACCCTCCTGGGTCTGGAACAAGACCCGACCGGGTGGACGTTCTCCCAACTCGAAAGAATCGCTGGCTTTGCAGGCTACACCGCCGAGGGGCAGCCCATGCGGGACCTCCCAGCGCCACCCCATCGCCGTGCGCTTCAGGGGGAGGTCTTGACCAACGAGCAGAGCGTCGACACCATCTTCCGAACACGCGAGGGGCGCGAGACCCTGCTCAACAACACGGCCGCCCCCATTCGGGACGCGACCGGCCAGATCATTGGGTGTGTGGGCGTCACCCGGGATGTGACCGAGCATCGTCGCCTGGAGCAGCAGACCCGCGAGGCGCTCGACGCGCTGCTGGCGATGGCTCAAGCGCTGGTGCAGGGACACACCCCAGCCGAGCAGAGGATGCAGGCCCTCGACCAGGCACCACGACCAGGTGCTGATCCGGCGCTGGCCGGGGTGGCCGCACGCCTGGCCGAGCTGACGCGCCGCGTCCTCGACTGCCAGTCGGTCAGCATCGCCGCCATTGACACACAAACAGAGGCGCTGACGCCCCTCACGGTCGTGGGGCACTCCCGAGAGGACGAGCAGCGCTGGTGGGCCAGTTGGGAGGGAGAGGGGGAGGGACGATGGGAGGGGGAGGGGCAGCTGCCCCACCTCCATCTGGATGATGTCTTGCCGCCCACCGCGGTAGCGGCGCTGCAGGCGGGCGAGCTAGTACTGCCCGAGCACTTACCTGCGCCGGTTCGCTGGCAGCAGCTCTCCCAGATGCGCCTGTCTGTCCTGGTGCCCATGCACGTCGGTGAGGCCCTCATCGGCCTGCTGCAGGTGGACGCGGGAGATGGGAGGAATGAGAGGAATAGGGGCACACCGGGGGAAGCGGGCGCTACTGAGCAAAGAGAGGCGCTCCTGCGGGCCGTTGCCCGGCTGGGTGCGCTGGTACTCGAGCGTGAGCGGTTGCTGCGTGAACGCATGCAGGCACAGGCCACCGAACTGGCGCTCCGACAGACCCAGGTGCACATGGAGGCGTTCCTGGCCACCGCTGCCCATGACCTGCGCGCGCCGCTGACTGCTGTCGTCGGCTTTCTTGACCTCGCCCAGCGCCAGACCGAGCGGCTGGCAGCGGTGGTGCAGGAGGCGCACCCCGAGCTTGCCCCGCGCGCGGACGCTGTGGGTGCCCGCCTGCATGATGCGGCAGAGGGCGCGGAGCGTCTCACGCGCCTGCTCGCCCTGCTCTTCGATACCGCGGCGCTCCGCGCGGGCAAGCTGGAGTTGCACCGCGCGCCACTCGACCTGGTGGCGTTGGTGCGCGCGCAGGTCGAGGCGCTGCGCGTGGCGGCGCCTGCGCGCATCATCCGCCTGCATACGCAGGCGGCCGCCAGTGAGCCAATCGTGGTCGAGGCCGATGCCGACCGTATCGGGCAGGTGGTCACGAACTACGTCACCAACGCGCTCAAGTACTCCCCGCCGGACCAGCCAGTCGATGTCTGTGTGGAGCTGTCCACGGAGGTGTCTGCGGAGATGCCCGTGGCGCTGGGCGGAGGATGGGCGCGCGTGACGGTGCGCGACCGGGGGCCGGGCATCCCCAAGGTGGAGCGTGCGCGGGTGTGGGAGCCCTTCCATCGCGCGCCCGGGGTCACGGTGCAGAGCCAGACACACGGCGGGACGCCGGGACAAGGCGGCAGTCTGGGACTGGGGCTGCACATTTGCAAGGCCATCGTCGCGGCGCACGGTGGGCAGGTCGGGGTCGAGAGCGTGGTCGGCGCGGGGTCCACCTTCTGGTTCACCCTCCCTCTGGCAGGTGCGCCGCTGGCGCTGCCTATCGCTTCCTAAACAGCGCTGCTTTGCTATCACGCCGGACGGCGTGCAGGTGGCACATTGGGCTTCCCCGCAACACCGATCAGTAGCATCTCTTGGCACTCCTCTACCTTCTTCCCGGCTGAGGGCCCCTGGCTTCAGCCATGGGGGTGAAAGCCGGGCCGTCCGCAGACGGCGAATGGCCTATGCCGCTTGGCACAGCTGGCCTTCAGGTGGGATACTGCCTGTAGGCACACGGGCGATGAACCCGTGTCTGGTGGGCGTCGGCCCCATGCACCTTCCCAATCGACTGTTTGCGGCGTTCCGCTGGGCAAACCGCCAGCGGGTAAAACAGGCGCGGTCAACTTGGATACCTCCAAGTATCTGGGAGCTACGGCCCCCAGTAGTTCTGGTGGACACCCAGCAAGTAGCTCGGCATCAAGTCGTTCAGCCGAGAAGCCCCTTGTCTTCAGACATGGGGAGCGTCACCGACGCTCTAAAGCGTCGGTAGAGGAGTCACGCCGCCTTCTCGGCATGCATGGGGAGATGGCTCAAGACGTCGAGAATGTCGACGACGTCGCACTGGCGCAAGTCGAACAGGTTCTTGCGCTGGCTGCGGTAGCGGGCGCGCCGTCCTTGCCAGCGGCCAACGTGTGCCAACGTATGTTCGACGGCCACCCGCTCGCGCAGCTTCGCTCGGGCTGCTGGCGCCCGTTGTCGCTCGCGCAGCTCGGCCAGGAACCGCTCATCGGGGTGGATGCCATAAGGCATATCGTCATAGAGCGTCGCCGCCAGTTCCACTTGGAAGTCAGGCGCAAGAGTAGGGGGCGTTGCTCGCGCAAGTGGATGAATAACTTCGCCCGGTGAATCCGGCGCACAATGGCGCTTTCCTCTGGACTCGAGGCGACCGCTAGCTGCCAGAGATGGGGCTGCATGCGCTGCTCCTTACTTGCCACGAGCCGGAGGCGCGGCCTAGAGCAGACCACATCCCCTCGCTCGCTGCCAGTCTCCTCCCCTACTACTCTACCGGCACTCCGGGGCGGGACTGATCCCCTGTGGGCGCCAAGCGCTGAGCTCCCCCGTCCCGTGGCAGCGGAAGGGGGAGTGGAGTCAAACACCTAGCCCCCGATGGTGTACCAGGGGTTGTAGCCGCCGCTCACGCTTACACTGCCGCTCGCCACGCCTACCTGATAGTTGTAGAGCGCCTTCGTGCCGGGTGATGACGACTCAGAGTCTGGCTTGGTCGCCGCCCAGAACTGCGTGCTGTCCCACTTCCATGCTGGGAAGTCAAGCGCGTCCGGCGTGTAGCTGTGGAAGCTGGGGTCGCCGGCGCGGCCCGGCGAGGTGACGCTGGCGGTGATGACGCTGGGCGAGGGCAGCGCGTGTGTGATGGCGACCAGCGCGCCGTTGGGCGAGATCTGCATGCGCACCAGTGAGGTGGTGAACATGTATTGTGCGATCAGGCTGGCCCCACTGCCGTCTGCGTTGGCGTAGTAAACGCGCGACGACGCGATGCCGAAGTCCGCATCGGTTTTGGGCGTGACGGCCTGGTAGACGACGTGCGCGCCGTCGGACGCGGCGTCCCAGCCGACGGTGGCGAAGTCGCCCGGCGAGCACTGGCACTCATGCACCTGGCCCATGGCGATGACGCCGGGCAGCGCGCTATGCGAGCTCATGTCGTAGCGATGCAGCGTCTCGGTCCAGTTCGAGCCGGCGAAGTCCAGCCGCATCCAGAAGAGCGTGTTGCCGCGCAGCACCGCTTCGTCCGCCTTCGTGACGCCCGGCAGAGCCGTCGGGCTGCTGGCTCCGATGGTATAGGTATAGAGCCCCGCCATGGTGATGTAATAAATGGTCGAATCGTTCAGCCAGCCGGAGGTGCGCTGATTCACACGCACATAGGTGTTGGCCCCCGGTGCGTTGGTGATCGCGCCGCCGGCCACCGTGATGATACTCACCGGCCCTGCCAGCGGGCCGTCGCCGCAGTTGAAACCGCCGAGCGCCGCGACGATGTGCCTGAGATCGGGCGAGAAGGCCGGCGGACTCCAGGCGATCTGGTTAATGCAGTCGGTCCCGGCGGGCGCGACATGCGTGATCTGCGCGGGCGCGGCGCCGTTGATGCTGGCCCAGATCTGCGGGGTACCGCTGCCGTCGAACTGGGTCCAGGCGAGGGCATGCGGTGGCGCCGACGGGGGTGGGCTCGTCGACGATGGGGGAGTAGCGTGCACGCTGGTGGCGGTGGGCGTTATGCCATGGCCATGAGCAGTCGACGCGCTGCTGCTACAGCCGGCGAGCAGCGCCAGTGACGCCAGCAGTGCGAGCACTGCGAGCAGCCAGGGCATGCGAGACGAGGTGCGCATGATGAGGCCTCCCTGGTGCCCGCCGCGAAGACTCGCTTGGCGCGGCAGAGCCGTGGCGCGGACAGGGCACGTGGCACCGTCTACCGGCTAGTGTAGCAGGAACAGGCGAGCGAAACTGTGGCGCAGGGCACAGGCTAACTGCGAACCTCGTCGCAATTTGTAGCCCACTGCCCTCTGGCTCCCCTCGCCGCCGCGGAGAGGAGGGTTGGGGGTGAGGTACTGTGCCGGCGCGCAGCCAGGCCTCAGGCCTTGACAGCGGGGCTAGCGGTAGGTAGGAAGGCAGGTGAGAGAGGTAGCCGCTGCCGCTGGCGCTAGACTAGGTGCCGTGTGCATCGGCGCCGGCGTTGTGACGCGGCGCTACCAGGCTCGCCTCGGCCTGCTCGATGGCGCTCAGCAGCGCCTCGATGTCGAAGGGCTTGGCAATGCCGCCAACGACGATCTTCGAGCGCAGCGCCTGCACGACCGGCAGCGACTCGACATTCGCCGTGAAGACAACGTAGGCATGCCGACCCGCCAGCTCCCAGTCCTGGGCGATCTGCGACAGCATGTCGAAGCCGCTCACCCCCGGCATCATCAGGTCCAAGAGCACGACCAGCGGGGACTCTGCGCCGCGCAGCAGCTCCAGCGCCCCCGCGCCGTCACGCGCCTCGAGCACGCTGTGCCGCTCGTCCTCCAGCGCCGCGCGCACGGACGCCCGGATCGCGGAATCGTCGTCCACTACCAGAACTTTCGCCATATTGGTTCTGTGCCTCCCAGCTCAGGGGTGGAGCGCCTAGGCTATCGCTCGCCCCTGGATAGGGACGGAATAGCGCATTTCTAATGCCTCAAATGCAGCCCGCTAGAATGGCGAGAAGCGCAGTCCGTGCATACCGCAGGGTCTTTCAATTATAGACAGCCAGGTGTAGACTGGCGGGCATGACGCAAGAAGAGATCGGGCAGAGCCTGTTAGAAGCCTTCACCCGCGTG
>Ga0209647_1003047_pt1 | contig 13223 bp, 10 predicted proteins | sample GraSoi_2013_60cm_FD_185827 | JGI IMG/M metagenome (GOLD analysis project Ga0209647, IMG submission 185827) | Grasslands soil microbial communities from the Angelo Coastal Reserve, California, USA - Sample 9_17_2013_60cm (SPAdes) (version 2) | ecosystem: Environmental > Terrestrial > Soil >... | reverse complement strand
ACTTCCATCACGTTCGGCGTGCGCACCAGGCCCGCCACGGGCGCGATGTCGCGGATGAAGTTGAACGGCAGGTTCTTGTAGAGCGTCGCGTTGATGCCGTTGGCCGGGTTCACGAGCAGCATCGTGTAGCCGTCCGGCGGGGCGTTCACCACCATCTCGACGCCGATGTTGTTGCCGCCGCCCGCCTTGTTCTCGATGATGAACGTCTGGCCCATCTTCTCGGTAAGCCACTGCGCGATGATGCGCGCGAGCACATCGGTGGTGCCGCCCGGCGGGTAGGGCACGACCCACTTCACGGCGCGGGTCGGGTAGTCGATGGCCGCGGCGGGCGCGATCGAGGCGAATGCTGCGGCGATCGCCAGGGCGGCGTAGCGGGCTGGGCGGTTCACGGGGTCTCCTCGTTGGGTTGGCTCTATGTCCTGAACTGGATTCTAAGCCCGCGACGCATCGGCGTCCCTACAGGGCCTGGGAGAAGATCCTCTCGAAATCGGCGGCCGAGACGGGCTTGGGATTGGTCTGGTGGCAGGTGTCCTTGATCGCGACCGCCACCAGCATCGGGATCTGGTCGGCCGTGATCCCCTTGCCACCGAGGTGAGCCGGAATGCCGATGCGCGTCTTGAGGGCCGAGAGCCAGTCGACGAAGGCGAGGGCCGTGGCGCCGGCGCCGCAGACGCGGGCGAGCTCCGCCATCTTGCGATCGGCGGCGTCGAGGTTGAAGCGCATCACGTGGTCGATCATGATGCCGTTCGCCAGGCCGTGGTGCATGTCGGCGACGGTGCCGAGCGCGTGCGCGCACGAATGCACCGCGCCCAGGTCCTTCTGGAAGGCGATCGCCCCCATCATCGAGGCCATCATCATGTCGGATCGCGCCGCGATGTTCTTCGGCATCGCCACCGCGGTCTCGAGCGCGTGCGCGGCGATGCGGGCGCCCTCGAGCGCAATACCGTCGCACAACGGATGGTAGGCGGGCGAGAGATAGCTCTCGACGTTGTGGGTGAGCGCGTCCATGCCGGTGGCCGCGGTGACGCCCGCGGGCAGGTCGAGGGTGAGCTCGGGATCGGCGAACACCGCACGCGCGAGGAGCGCGGGGTTGAAGACGATCTTCTTCACGTGCGTCTCGTCGTCGGAGATCACGGCGGAGCGGCCCACCTCGCTGCCCGTGCCGCTGGTGGTGGGCAGCGCGACGAAGTAAGGCAAGGCGTGCGTGAGTGGGCGAACGTGCGGATGATCCCAGGCGTACTCGAGGATGTCGCCTTCGTGCACCGCCATCAGCGCCACCGCCTTGGCGACGTCGAGCGCGGCACCCCCGCCGAATCCGATGACGGCGTCGGCTGCGTGCGCCTTGAAGGCGCGTACGCCGCCAACGACCTGATGTCGCGTGGGGTTGCCGTAGACGCCCGGATAGATCTGCGCGTCGAGCGCCGCGAGGCCGTTGCCGAAGTCGCGCAGGATCGGCAGCATCGAGAGGCCCTTGTCGGTGACGATCAGCGGGCGCTTCACGCCGGCCCGCTTGAGGTGGTCGGCGACCAGGCGGCGTGCGCCTGGGCCGAAATGGATCGCGGTGGGAAACGAGAACGAGGAGATCGTCATGGGCTCGGGGTTAGATCACTCCTTGCGCACGCAGTTGCGCGATGTCCGCGGGCGCATACCCGAGCTCATCGCGCAGAACCCGCTCGGTGTGCTGGCCGAGGGTGGGCGGTGGCGTCTGGAATTCGAGGCCGCTCTCGGAGTACACGATGGGGCCGCGTACCAACGGCGCGTCTACGCCGCTCGCGTGCGCAACCTCGATGCGAAGGCCGCGCGCGATGACCTGGGGATCGGCGAACACCTGGGCGAGATCGTTGATCGGCGCGCAGGGCACGCCCGCTCGATCCAACGCGTCGATCCACTCGGCGGTCGTGCGACGCTTCATGGCCGAGGCGATCGGCTCCTGGATCGACGCCCGGTTCTCGACCCGCGCGGCATTGGTGGCGAAGCGCGGATCCGAGGCGAGCTCGGGACAACCGGCGACGTCGCAGAACTTGCGGAACAGATTGTCGTTGCCCACGGCGAGAATGATGTTGCCGTCCGCCGTGCGCACCGTTTGATAGGGAGCGATATTGGGATGGTCGTTGCCGAGGCGCCCGGGTGGGGTTCCAGTGACCAGGTAGTTGGCCCCCTGGTTGGCGAGGAAGGCGACGCAGCAATCGAGCAGGGCCATGTCGATGTACTGGCCGTGTCCGCTCGTGTTGCGGTAATGCAGAGCGGCGTTGATCGCTATCGTCGCATACAGTCCGGTGATCAGGTCGACCACCGGGACGCCGACCCGCTGCGGCCCGCCGCCGGGCCGATCGTCGCGTTCGCCCGTGATGCTCATCATCCCGCCCAGCCCCTGCACCATGAAATCGTATCCGGGGCGATCGCGATACGGGCCGGTCTGCCCGAATCCGGTCACCGAGCAGTAGACGAGGCGGGGGTTGAGCGATCGAAGATCCTCGTAGCCGAGCCCGTAACGCGCGAGGTCTCCGACCTTGTAGTTCTCGATCAACACGTCGGCGCGCGCCGCCAGCTCGCGCACGATCGCCGCGCCCCGCGGCTTTGCAATATCGACCGTGACGGATTCCTTGCCCCGGTTCGCGCACAGGAAATAGCCCGCTTCGCGGGTGTCGGCGCCGCCGGAATCCTTGAGCCACGGAGGACCGAAGGCGCGCGAATCGTCTCCCTTGCCGGGACGCTCGACCTTGATGACGTGGGCCCCGAGATCGGCGAGGGACTGCGCGGCCCACGGGCCCGCCAGCACTCGCGACAGGTCGATGACCTTGATGCCCGCCAGCGGCCCCATCAGATCAGCGGTCCCATCAGATGATCTCCAGGTAGCGCTTCAATTCCCAATCGGTGACGGCGTCGAGCCACTGGCGCCATTCCCATTCGCGCGTGGCGGCGAAGTGGTCGACGAAGTCGTCGCCGAACCAGTCGCGCGCCACCTCGGAGTCGCGGAAGATGCGCGTCGTCTCGATGAGCGTGCGCGGGGCGCGCGCGATATTCTCGGCGCCCTTGTTGGTGCCGGTGATCGGCTTCGCCGTGAGCTTCATCTTCTTCTCGATGCCGTCGAGTCCCGCGGCGAGCACCGCGGCCACCGCGAGATAGGGATTCATGTCGGCGCCGGGACAGCGCGTCTCCAGCCGCGTCGCCTTGGGCGAGCCGCCGATCACGCGGAAGGACGCCGTGCGGTTGTCGACGCCCCAGGTCGGCTTCACCGGCGCCCAGAAACCATCGACCAGCCGCTTGTACGAGTTCACCGTCGGCCAGAACATGGGTGCCATCCCGAGCAGGCTCGAGACCTGGCCCTGCAGGTAGCTTTCGAAGAGCTTGGAGATTCCGCCGTGCCGGCCGCGCTTGTCGTGGAAGAGGTTCTTCGAGCCATCCGAGAGGCTCTGGTGCAGGTGGCCGGAGCATCCCGGATACTGCGCGCTCCATTTCGCCATGAAGCTCGGCATGATGCCGAAGCGAGCGCCGATCTCCTTCGCCGCGGTCTTGAAAAGGATGGCGCGGTCGGCCGCCTCGAGCGCTTCCGAATAGAGCAGTGCCGCTTCGTAGACGCCTGGGCCGGTCTCGGTGTGCAGGCCTTCGATGGGCACGTTGAAGAGCGCGAGCTCGTCCATGAGGGCGTTGACGTAGTCGCGGTTCAAGTTCGCGCGCAGCAGCGAGTAGCCGAACATTCCCGGCGAGATGGTCGTCGGCCCGACGCCTTTCTTCTGCGCCCAACTCTGCGGGGTCTCGGCGAAATTGAAGAACTCGAACTCGGCGCCGACCATCGCCGTGTAGCCCATCTTTTCGGCGCGCCTGAGCACGCGCTTCAACACCTGGCGCGGGCAAGCCGGGTGGGGGTTTCCGTCGGCGGTGACGAAATTGCCGAGGAAGAACGGCACGTTGCCGTCCCACGGCACGGTGCGGTACGTATCGAGGTCGATCCTCACCATGGCGTCGGGAAACCCGTGGTGCCAGCCGGTGAGCTTGGTGTTGTCGTAGCACTGGTCGTGGAGGTCCCAGCCGAACACCACGTCGCAGAAACCGAAGCCTCCCTCGACAGCGGAGAAGAACTTGTCGCGATGGATGTACTTGCCGCGCAGGATCCCGTCGATGTCGGAGACCGCGACCTTGACCTTGCCGATGGTGGACTTGCGCAGCGCTTCGACGATCGATTCGCTGCCCGGCTTGGCCTTCGTGGCCTTTCTCGCTGCCATCGCCTCTCCTCGCGCTCCGGGGTTGGACCGGGGGAAAGTGTAGGCTACTTCGCGCGCCCCGCGGGCTCGCCGGCGAGGTCGGGCCGCGCCGCGTAGATCCCGGTCGCGTTGAGCAGCCGGCTCCTGCGCAGCTGCCCGGCCTGCTCGAGGATCGGGTAGGCCGTGGAGCAGAAGAACGAGTTGATGCGCCGCATGTCGCTGATGATGTCGAGGTGCAGCGAGCTGGTCTCGATCGACTGCACCGTCTGTCCGGCGAGGCGGTCGAGGTGCGAGTCGTGGAAGGCGCGCTCGCGGTCGCGGAAGCGCTCCTTCTCGACCAGCAGGTGCTGGGCGCTCTTCACGTCGCCGTTGAGGAACACCGAGAGGCCGAGGCGCAGGTTGGAGATGAGCAGCGTGTGCAGCTCCTCGATCTCCCGCAGGCCCGCCTCCGAGAACGACAGCTGCATGCCGATCTTCTTGTCGCGCAGGTCTTCCATGATGCGCTCGAGGATGTCGCCGACGTGCTCGAGGTTGATGGTGAGCGAGATGATCTCGGCCCAGCGGCGCCCGTCCTTCTCGTCGAGCGCCTCGCGGCTGATCTGGGTGAGGTAGAGCTTCACCGCGGTGTAGAGGCGGTCGACGTCGTCGTCGAGCTTGATGATGTCGGCGGCGCGCGAGGCGTCGCTGCTGCGGATCACCTCGAGCATGCCGTCGAGCATGCGCTCGATCGTGTCGCCGATGCGCAGCGTCTCGCGCGCCGCGTTGGCGAGCGCCAGCGCTGGCGTGACGATCGCGGCGGCGTCGAGGAAGCGCGGCTCGGCGCGGCCGGCGCCTTCCTTCGAATCGGGGAGCCAGCGTTCCACGAGCTTTGCGATCGGGGCGGTGAAGCCGATGAAGGCGATGGCGAGGGCGACGTTGAAGATCACGTGGAAATCGAGCACCTGGCGCCGCATGTCGGGATCGAATGCGGCGAGGAAGTCGAGGACCCATGGCAGGGCGACGGAGAAGACCACGCAGCCGGCCACCTTGAAAAGGAGGTTGCCGAGGGCGAGGCGGCGGCCGCCGCCGGGCGTGCGCGCATTGATCAGTAGCGCGAGCAATCCGCTGCCGAGGTTGGCGCCGAGCACGAGGGCGAAAGCAACCGGCACCGACACGACGTGGGCGGCGGCGAGCGTCGCGGAAAGGAGCACCACGGCGAGGCTCGACCACGACAGCACGGTAAATGCGGCGCCGATTAGCATGTCGAGCACGATGTCGCCCGAAAGGGTGGCGAAGATCACGCGCATGCCCTGCGCCTCGGTGATCGGGCGCGTGGCGGCCATGACGAGCTGGAGTGCCAGCAGCATGAGGCCCAGGCCGACCGCCACGCGCCCCAGCTGGCCGGCGCGCGAGGTGCTCCGCGAGAGAAAGAACACCACGCCGACGATGATCAGCAGCGGCGAGAGCCAGCGCAGGTCGAGCGAGAAGAGCTGCGCCATGAGCGCGGTGCCGACGTCGGCGCCGAGCATCACCGCGAGCGCGGCGGAGAGCGCGAGGAGGTTCTGGGAGACGAAGGAGCTCGCGATGAGCGCGGTGGCGCTCGAGGACTGCACCAGCCCCGTGATCCCCATGCCGGCGAGGAACGCCGAGGCGCGGCTCGAGGCGCTCCGTGAGAGCAGGCGGCGCAGTTGCGCGCCATACACTCGCAGGATTCCAGTGCGCACGATGTGCGTGCCCCACACGAGCAACGCGACGCCGGCAAGCAGGTTTAGGAGCGTTTGCACTTCGGGTTCGTTCGCGCCTCCGCTGCGATTATGACAGCGCGACAGCCTAGCGGGGCTGCGTGCCCTGGCCCGAGTCGGCGGCGCGGGTCAGCGTGCTGCTGCGTGCGTCGTGCTTCAGCAATCCGCCGTCGTAGACGAGCGCCGCCGCCTGGTAGAGGCTGATCGCCTCGTCGCGCAGGACCTCGTCGGGAATGCCGGTGGCCGGCGGCAGTCCGAGATCCGCGGGCAGCGCAGTCACGGACACCTTGCGCTGCGGTTGCAGCGTCACCAGGCGCCCATCCTTCATGTAGCCGAGAGTCTGGTAGTTGCCGACCAGGGCGCGTTCCTCGCCCGGCGCGATCGCGTAGACGTCGTGCCCGAAGAACTTGCTCGAATAGCCCATGTCGAGGAGGCCCAGCAGGGTGGGCCCGATATCGATCTGCGACATGAGCTTCTCGTAGCGGCCGGGGCGGATGTGCGCGGGCGAATACACGAACAGGGGAATGCGGTACTTGAGGACCGGAATCTGCGTGGTGCCGCGCGCCGAGGCGCCGTGGTCGGCGGTGATGACGAAGATCGTGTCCTTGAACCACGAGTGCTTCTTCGCCTCGTCGAGGAACCAGCCGACCGCCCAGTCGGTGTACTTGACCGCGCCCGACCGGCCGCTCCCCGAGGGGATGTCGATGCGTCCGGCAGGATAGGTGTACGGCCGGTGGTTGCTCGTCGTCATGACGTGCATGAAGAAAGGCCGCGCGCCGGCGGCGAGCTTCGAGCGGTCCATCTCCTTGAGCGCCAGCGCGAACAGGTCCTCGTCGGCTACGCCCCAGATGGTCTCGTGGTGAATGTCCTTCGAATCGATCGCGGTGCGGTCGACGACGCGATAGCCGTTGTTGCTGAAGAAGTAGTTGAGGTTGTCGAAGTAGCCGTAGCCGCCGTAGAGGTAAGCCACGTCGAAGCCGTGGTCCTTGAGGACACTCCCCATCGTGAACAGTCCCTCGTTGTTGGGCCGCTTCACGATCGACTGCCCTGGCGTCGGCGGCAGCGACAGGGCGAGCGCCTCCATGCCGCGCACCGTCCGGTTGCCGGTCGCGTATAGCTGGGTGAACGACAGGCTCTCGGCGGCGAGTGCATCCATCCGCGGCGTGAGCCCTTCGGGGTTGCCGAAGACGCCGAGGAACTCCGAACCCATGCTTTCGATGCTCACCAGCACGACGTTCAGGCGCTTGGGCGGGTCGGGATCGGCGAGCACGCGGTGAATTCCGGCCGGCGTGCCCAGCCAGCGCGGGTCCGCACCGCCCACCAGCCGGCGGGCGGTGCGCATCGCCTGCTCGGGCGGCAGCACGGCGTAGAAGCGCGCGTACGACAGCTCGTTGTTGTAGTTGGCGGCGAAGAACTCGTAGACGCCGTTGCCCGCGAGCTCGTTCACGGCGTCCGTGCCCGACAGCTCCTTCATGCGCGTATTCACGAGCAGCATCGCCAGGACCGGCAAGAGGAGCAGCGCCGCGCCGGTGCCGAGCCGAGGCGCGAGCGGCGCGGGGTGGGCGAGGGCGCCGGCGATGACGCGGCGCAGCGGCAGCCAGACCAGGATCGCCGGAATGGCGAGCAGGGCCAACAGGCGCCCGACCGGATAGCTCTGCCAGATATTGCCCAGCACCTCGCCGGTGTAGACCAGGTAGTCGACCGCGATGAAGTTGAAGCGCGCCGCGAACTCGTCCCAGAACACCCACTCGGCGACCGCCACGACGACCAGGAGATAGGTGAACGCGAGGTAGAAGGTGAGGAAGATCCAGGTGTGCGCCCGCCAGCGCGCCACGCGCTCCGGAAGGAGGGCGAGGTAGAGGACCAGCGGCGCGCAGAAATAGGCCGCCGCCACGAGGTCGAAGAAGAGGCCGACGCCGAAAGCCTGCGCGAACGTGCCTACCGACATCTCCACCAGCACATCGGCCCGCGCCAGCAGGGCGACGCGCGTCACGAACGATATCGCGACGAGGATCGCCGCGTAGACCGCGACCGGCAGGTAGCGCCGGTAGGGCGCGGAAGCGAGGCTCGCCCGCAAGCTAGCGGGTCCCCTCGAGGGCAGGCGTGAGGTCGCCCGCGTTCGCGCGCACACCGGCGAGCGGCTCCAGCCCGAAGCGCCTGGTGATGAGCTTGAGGATCGACGTGGTGTCGTAGGACGTGTGGTCGACGTGGCCGCGCTTGGCGAACGGCGATACCACGATCGTCGGAATGCGCGTCCCCGGGCCCCAGCGGTCGCCCCAGCCGGCGCCCGCCGGCGGCGGCACGTGGTCCCAATAGCCGCCGTTCTCGTCGTAAGTGACGATCACCAGCATCGAGCGCCACTGCGGGCTCTTCTCGAGGCGCGCGAGCACTTCGTCGAGGTGGATGTCGCCGCTTTGGATGTCGGTGTAGCTCGGATGCTGCGTCAGGCGGCCGGGCGGCTTGTAGAAGGCGACCTGCGGGAGCGTGCCGCGATCGATCGCGGCGATGAATTCATCGCCGTCCTTGAGGTGCGCGGCGCGATCGGCGCTTCCGGGCGCGAAGCGCGCGAAATAATTGAACGGCTGGTGGTGCGGCTGGAAGTTGGGGCTGCCGCCCTCGCGCGTATAGATGATCGTGCGCTTGTCGGCGGCGGGCCGGCGGCCATCGGCGAGTGCCTGGCTCCACGCCCCGCTGTACCAAGCCCACGACACGCCCTTCGCCGAAAGCGTGTCGCCGATCGTCTTCGCGCTCTGCGGCGGCAGCGGGTTCTTGGCGGGATCGGCCAGCTCGAGGTTGCCTCCGGGCGCGGGCGCGGTACCGCTCGGCTGGTAGGGCGGCTGCGTCGTGTTGACGGCATAGCCGTCGGGCGTGACCTGGCCGTCGAACAGTTGCACCGGGCCTTCGAGCACGGAAGCGGGAGAGCCAGGACGGCGCTTGAGGCGCCCGCGCTCGTCGATCTGGGCGCGAATCGCCTCGGGCGCGTTCGCGAAGACCGGGGTGCAGGCGCAGATCAGCCACTGGTGGTTGAGGAACGAGCCGCCGAAGGCGCCCATGAAGAAGTTGTCGGCGAGCGTGTAGCGCTTCGCCCACTGCCACATCTTCTGCGGGGAGCCGTCGTAGTAGCCCATGGTCCAGGCGCCGACCGTGGTCATGGCGACGAAACGGTCGTTGCGCCCGCCGTCGATCTGCTCGATGTTCTGCCAGTAGTTGTGGATCGGGCTCGGCACCACCTGGTCGATGCGGGCGTTCACCGGCGGCTGGTCGATTCGGAACGGGCCGTTGGGCAGCGCCTGCGGATAGCGCGGGTCGGCCTTGCCGGAGGTGTACACGGGCGGCAGCTGGGGGAGGGGGCGCCCGTCGTGGTCGACCTGCGTCGCCTGCCCGGCGGTGGCGTTGGCCACGCCGTTGGCGCCCGGGAAGAGCCCGTACATGTTGTCGAAGCTGTGGTTCTCGGCGTAGATGACGACGATCGTCTCGATGCGATCGAGGGGAGTGGGCTCGCGGGGAGTCGGCCCGGCGCATCCTGCGATGATGGCAACCAGGATGGCCAGCAGCATTCGCTTCATCAGTACTCCGCAACCGTGGACTCGTGGATTACTGCATTATCCACGACACGGTGGCGCCCGCGGAACCGCGCTCAGGAGGGAGCGCGGCCCTCGCGCCAGACCATGACCGCCAGGAGCACGGCGAACGCCGCGAGGAACGGGCTCACGGCCATGGGGATCTCGACGCCGTTGATGAGCACCGTCCAGCCGAGGGCGAGGCGCACTGCGTGCACCAACGCCATCAGCGTGAAGATGACGACGGCGAGGAAAGTGAACGGCTTCATGTGGATAATTGGAACCTGCCCGATTGACTTCGTTCCCAGGAGACCGACGATGATCACCACGAGAAAAGTGCTGGCCGCACTCGCTGCCGCCCTCGCCATCCCCGCCGCCGCCGCCGAGCCCGTGAAGGTCGGTGTGGTGGCGCCCTTCTCCGGCGGCGCCGCCGACTTCGGCCGCCAGATGGAGGGCGGGATCAAGGCCTATTTCAAGCTGCACGGCGACACCTTCGCCGGGCGCAAGATCGAGATCCTGGTGCGCGACACCACCGGGCCCAATCCGGAGATCGCCAAGCGCCTCGTCCAGGAGCTGGTCACGCGCGACAAGGTCGATTTCCTCGCCGGTTTCGGCTTCACGCCGGAGGCTCTCGCAGCCGCGCCGGTCGCGACCGAGGCGAAGACGCCCATGATCGTGATGAATGCCGCCTCGTCCGTGGTGACCACGCGTTCGCCCTACATCGTGCGCTTCTCGATGACGCTGCCGCAGGTGTCGGCGCCGATGGCGGCCTGGGCGGCGAAGAACGGTATCCGCAAGGTCTACACGCTGGTCACCGACTACGCCCCGGGGATCGACTCCGAGACCGCCTTCAAGGCCGCCTTCACGGCCGCCGGCGGCGAGGTGGTCGACTCGGTGCGCGTGCCGCTGCGCAACCCCGAGTTCGCCCCCTACGTGCAGCGCATCAAGGACGCCAAGCCCGAGGCGGTGTTCATGTTCGTGCCCGCGGGCGAGCAGAGCGTGGCCTTCATGAAGGCCTTCGAGGAGCGCGGGCTCGCCAAGGCCGGCATCAAGCTGATCGCCACTGGCGACCTCACCGACGACAACGTGCTCAACGCGATGGGGGAGCCCACGTTGGGCGTGATCACGTCCCATCACTACTCCGCGGCCCACGACTCGCCCGAGAACAAGGCCTTCCTCAAGGCGTGGGCCGAGGTGAACAAGGACCTGAAGCGCCCCAACTTCATGGGCGTCGGCGGCTACGACGGCATGGCGGCGATCGCCGAGGTGGTGAAGAAGCTCGGCAACAACCTCGACGCCGACAAGGCGATGGAGCTGCTGAAGAACATGAAGCTCACGAGCCCGCGCGGGCCGATCGCGATCGACCCGGCGACGCGCGACATCGTGCAGACCGTCTACGTGCGGCGCGTGGAAAAGCGCGGCGACGAGTATTGGAACGTCGAGTTCGACAAGTATCCGGACGTGAAGGACCCCGGGAAGTAAGTTGATCGGCGTCCTTTTCGACGGGGTCGCCTACGGGAGCGTCCTCTTCCTGGTGAGCGTGGGCCTGTCGGTGACGATGGGCCTCATGAACTTCGTCAACCTCGCGCACGGCGCCTTCGCGATGGCGGGCGGCTACGTCTGCGTGGTCGCGATGACGCGCCTCGGGGTGCCGTTCCTCGCGGCGCTGCCGCTCGCCTTCCTCGCGAGCGCCGCGGCGGGAGCCGTCCTCGAGCGCACGCTTTATCGCCGCCTCTACGGCGCGAGCCACTTGGACCAGGTGCTGTTCTCGATCGGGCTCACGTTCATGTCGATCGCGACGGCGACGTGGCTCTTCGGCCCCTCGCAGCAGCCGGTGCGACTGCCGGAGTTCCTCCGCGGCCAGGTGAGCTTCGCCGGGGTCGACTTCGGCATCTACCGGCTCTTCCTCGTCGCCGCCGTGGCAGTGATCACATTGCTCCTCGGCGCGCTGGTGGCGCGCACGCGCTTCGGCGCGCGCCTGCGCGCCGCGGTCGACGATCCGCAGGCAGCCCGCGGCCTGGGCATCGACGTCGACCGCGTCTTCAGCGTCGCCTTCGCGCTCGGCTCTGGACTCGCCGGCCTGGGTGGCGCGCTCGGCATCGAGGTGCTCGGCCTCGACGCCTCCTTCCCCCTCAAGTTCATGGTGTATTTCCTGCTCGTCGTGGTGGTCGGCGGGGCGGGCAGCGTGCGCGGGCCGCTCGCCGCGGCGCTGTTGCTCGGCGTGCTCGACGTCGCCGGCAAGTACTACGTGCCGCAGGCGGGCGCTTTCGTGATCTACGCCGCGATGGTGGTGCTGCTCATCGCCTTTCCCGCGGGGCTCGGCCGGAGGCGGGCTTGAGTCGCGGCGAGATCGCCTTCTGGTTAGTGCCGCTTGCGGCGTTCTTCGCACTTCCCGGCTACCTCGTCCTCGGCAGCCAGGTCCTCATCGTCGCGCTCTTCGCCCTCTCGCTCGATCTCATCCTCGGCTACGCGGGAATCCTCTCGCTCGGTCACGCCGCGTTCTTCGGCGTAGGCGCTTACACGGCGGGACTGCTCGCGGCGCATGGATGGGGCGAGCCGCTTAGCGGTCTCATGGCCGGCGCCGCCGCCGCGGCGCTCGCCGGTTTCGCCGCGAGCTTCCTCGTCGTTCGCGGCGAGGATCTCGCGCGCCTGATGGTCACGCTCGGGATCGGCCTGCTCCTCTACGAGGCCGCTAACCGTGCCGCCCCGATCACCGGGGGCGTCGACGGATTGTCGGGCGTGACGATGTGGAAGCTCCTCGGCCTTTTCGCCTTCGACATCGGCGGGCGCACCGCCTACCTCTACAGCCTCGCCGTGCTGGTGCTCGTATTCGCGCTCCTCAAGCGCCTCACGGCCTCGCCGTTCGGGCTGGCGCTGCGCGGCATCCGCGAGAACCGCGTGCGCATGGCGGCGATCGGCTCGCCGGTGCGCGCGCGGCTGGTCGCGGCCTTCACGCTCGGCGCGGCGATCGCCGGCATCGCGGGGGCGCTCCTCGCGCAGACGACGCAATTCGTCGGGCTCGACACGCTCGGCTTCAACCGTTCCGCGGAACTCCTGATCATGCTGGTGCTGGGAGGCACGGGCAGGCTCTACGGCGCGATCATCGGCACGGCGGTCTTCATGATCGCGCAGGACTATCTGGCTGGAATCAACCCGGTGTACTGGCAGTTCTGGCTCGGCCTCGCGCTGGTGGTGTTCGTGTTCTTCGCGCGCGGCGGCATCCTCGGCGCGATCGAATCCCTGCGGAGCCGCCGATGAGCGCGGCGCTTCGCACCAAGGGGCTCGCCAGGCGCTTCGGCGCGCTCGCGGCGGTGGACGGGGTGAGCCTCGAGATTCGGCGCGGCGCCCGCCATGCGCTGATCGGCCCCAACGGCGCCGGCAAGACGACGCTCATCAACCTGCTCGCCGGAACCCTCGCGCCGAGCGCGGGCGACGTGTTCCTCGACGGCGAGCGCGTCACCAGCCTCGCCCCGCACGCGCGCGTGAAGCGCGGCCTCGCCCGCACCTTCCAGATCAACACGCTGTTTCCGGGGCTCACGGTGCTCGAGTCCGTGCTGCTTGCGATCCTCGAGCGCAAGGGACTCGGCGCGCGCTGTTGGGGGAGCTGGGCGGCGCGACGCCCGCAGATCGACGAGGCGATGTCGCTCCTTGCGTCGCTGCGCCTCGAGCGCGACGCGCACGAGCGCACCGGGCGGCTGCCGTATGGGCGCCAGCGGCTGGTGGAGATCGCGCTTGCACTC
>Ga0209647_1003046_pt1 | contig 13223 bp, 12 predicted proteins | sample GraSoi_2013_60cm_FD_185827 | JGI IMG/M metagenome (GOLD analysis project Ga0209647, IMG submission 185827) | Grasslands soil microbial communities from the Angelo Coastal Reserve, California, USA - Sample 9_17_2013_60cm (SPAdes) (version 2) | ecosystem: Environmental > Terrestrial > Soil >... | reverse complement strand
CGGCGCCCGCCACGTCGGGGGCGCGGACGTGCGTGGCGTTACGGATCGCCTCGGCGCCGTCGGCGCCGGACGCGGTGGCCAGCCGGGCGCCCTCGTCGTTGACGAGGACGGCGCGGGCCGGCGATGCGGAGAGATCAAGACCCAGGCTGAGCATCGATGTGCCACTCCACCTTCCGCCGCTCGAGCGGCAGGGCGCGCGCGTCGGGTGTCCGGAACAGCTCGCGGTCCATACGCGTGAGCAGGCGCCGGAGCCACCGCTCGTCCGGCACCGAGAACACGATCACGCCCGCGCCCTCTTCCGGAGGAAACGCGCGGTCGTCGAGGTAATCCCGATCGAGCGTGACGAGCGTCCGCCCGAGCTGGCGCGCCAGCCGGAAATGCTCGATGTCGCGCGCGCGGCGCAGGTCGGGATGCTCGAGCACGAACAGGACGTCCCACCCGAGCTTCTCGCGGGTGAACGCGACGACGCCGCTCGGCATGTTCGCATCGGCGTAGACGCGCGGCTCGTTCGTGACGCGCTCGACGATCGGTCCCAGCTCCGACGAGAGGGTGCCCATCACCGGTGACGATCGATCTCGACGGGCTGCGCCTGCGAGTCCGTCGTCGCCTTCGCCGCCTTCGCCTGCCGCACGAGGTCGGCGACGAGCGCCTCCCGCCGGTGGATCAGCTTTCGCAGCGGGCGACGGTTGTGCGGCGAGCCGACGGCGTACTCGCAGAACAGGGGAAACGCGATCGTCGAATCACAATAGGCGACCACCGTGTCGGAGAGGACGCCCGGGTTGACCTTGCCCCAGCTGACGGCCTCGGCCGGCGTCGCGCCGGACAGGCCGCCCCAGACGACCTGATCGGTCGTGATCTGGATGAAGTAATCGTTGCCCCCCTTGGGGATCCCATAGACCTCCCAGAGCGTGGGTTGTCCCTGCAGGTAGAAGTTCTTGGGCGACCCGCCCCCGAGAATGATGCACCCGTTCCGGTGCCCCGACAGGATAATCGCGCAGACCTCGTTGACGTCCCGGTTCGGGTCGATCATGAGGGTGCTGCCGTTCATAAGCTCGTGATACGCGATGTTCATGCCGATAGAACTGTCGCGGGGTGACGAGGTGTAAATAGGCAGTCCGCACTGCGCGGCCTTGGCCACGACCGAGTACTCGGCGCAGGGAGGGTTCCGCTCCAGCAGGTCCAGGCCGAGCCGATAATGGAGCTCGGAGGTGGCGATCGGGCCCTGGAGGCTGGACCGGACCAGGAAATCGCGGATGTATGCGTCGGTCTCGAGCAGGACGCTCGATGGGAACAGAACGTCGTAGATCCGGATGATGCCCTGCTCGTACAGCTCCACGTCGTCAAGGAACGGCGAGCCGCGGTGGAGCTGGAAATTGAGCGCGTAATGGAGGTCGTGATAGAGATTCGCGCCGGTGCTGATGATGAAGTCGATCAGGCCCCGCTCGATGAGCTCGATGACGCAGCCGCCGAGCCCGGCCGGCGTGAGCGCGCCGGCGACGGTCAGGCCGATGGTGGTATCGCCGGCCGGCGCCAGCATCTTGTCGGCGTAGATGTGGCAGGCCTCGGAGAGCCGCCCGGCGTTGAACGCCTGGAACCCGCCCTCGATGAGCTGGCGGACCTCCGCGCTGCCCGTCGGCCGGTAGTAGCGAATCGGTTTCCCCTGGAGAAAACGAGCCGGGCCATGGGCCGGGGACCCGGGCGCTCTGTGGGGCATTTGAAGAAAATACCATACGGGACCTGGGGTGGCCCGCGTTTGATGTACCTTGACAGTGGACGGTCGGCGGAGCGACTGTAAGTCCCTCCGCCTCACTCCCGCATGATGACCGATTGGACCTCGCTGCTGATCTGGCTCGGCTGTGGCGCCGCCGCCGTGGTGATCCTTGTCGGGACGTGGGTGGCGAGGCGGGGGCGGCTCCTCCCGGGCGATCACGTGTTCCGGGCGAGCCGCTTGAGCCGGGGCAACCACCTGTTTCCGACGCAGGTCGCGATCACGCCGTCGAGCGTGGCGCACTACACGCCGCAGTGGTTCGGCCGGCGCGAACAGTCGATCCATATGGCGCACGTGGCGTCGGTGGAAATCGTCACGAACCTGTTCTTCTCGAACGTGGTGATTGAAACGAGCGGCGGATCGGACCCGATACGGTGCCATGGGCACAGGAAGCGCGACGCGATCGAAATGAAGCGGCTGATCGGCGAGTTCCAGTCGGAGTATTACAAGCAGAAGAATGTCTAACGCGGACAACGTCGCCTCCCGGCGCGCGGATCCGGCGGAGTTCACCGCCCGGTTCCAGAACCTCGTGCAGTCGCCGTTGCGCGCCGGCATCCTGCGGTTCATGTGCGCCCGGCCGGAGGAGACCTTCGACGTCGAGGCGCTGATGCAGACGTTCGGCCGGATGCGGCTGGACGTCGAGAACTGCGTGCGCGAGCTCCACGGGTTCGGCATCGCGAAGAAAATCGCCGGCCCCGGCGCCCCGAAGTACGGCTTCGTGCAGCCCGAAGGGGACGTCATCCACGACCTCCTCGACGAGTTCCTCGAGCGGCGCGCCACGGTCAGCAGCGAAGACCGGTCCCCGGCCGTCCAGCGCTTCCGGGAGATGATCGGCAAGGACGAGAAGATGCTCGTCATCTTCGAGTGGATCCGCACGGCGGCGAAGTCTGACATCGCGGTCCTCATCCTCGGGCCGACCGGGTCGGGCAAGGAGCTCGTGGCACGCATGATCCACGAGCTGAGCCGCCGCGGCACCCATCGCTTCCAGGCGGTGAACTGCGCGGCGCTCCCCGACACGCTGTTCGAATCCGAAATCTTCGGGTACGAAAAAGGCGCGTTCACGGGGGCGCACGATCGCAAACCGGGCCGCCTCGAGCTCGCGAACAACGGCACGCTCTTCCTCGACGAGATCGGCGACATGTCGCTCATCGCGCAGGCGAAGCTCCTGCGCGTCCTCGAAGAGCGGCGGTTCGAGCGCCTCGGCGGCAACACGTCGATCGAAGTGAACTTCCGCCTGATCTCCGCGACCAACCGCCCGCTCGACGCGTTTGTCCGCGAGACGCGGTTCCGCGAGGATCTCTACTACCGCGTCAACGCGTTCTCCATCCGGCTGCCGTCGCTGCGGGAGCGCTCCAGCGACATCCCGGTCCTTGCGCAGCGCTTCCTCGGCCGCTACTGCGCCGCCAACGGGCTGCCGCTCGACGGCAAGAGCTTCGCCAAAGAGGCGGGCGACCTGCTCATGCAGTACCACTGGCCCGGGAACATCCGCGAGCTTGAGAGCACGGTCTCGCGCGCCGCGCTGTCGTCCCCCGCCGATATCGACTTCCTGCACGCGTCGGAAACGCCGGTCGAGTCCTCGCGCGACCGGCTGCCCTCGCTCGCCGACGCGGAACGCGCCCACATCGCGCGCGTCCTCGACAGCGTCAACTGGAACAAGAAACAGGCGGCTGCGGTTCTGGAGATCAGCCGGGGCACGCTCTACCGCAAAATCGTCGAATACGGCCTCGAAGAAGCCCCTCCGGCGTCTCGAAATAGAACAACAAAGGCCGAGAGTCCGTGATTTTGGAACACCGGCCAGCCCCTACCGCGAAAAGGACTTAGCGGATAGTTTTGCAAGTCGTGTGTCAAGACGGCACAGCTTGAGAACCCAGTTCCCACCATCCTATTAATGGGCGCGATCGTAATATTCCTGCAAGCTACTGTTCAGTAAGAGTTTACACTTTCGTAACAGATATGACGTTACCGGCAGACGGATTGCAGATCGGCTAGCCTCCGGGCACGTGTGCCCGCACCCTGCGACATGGTTCGACGTCTGCTTACATTCGGCGCACTGCTCGCGGCGCTCGCGCCGGCGGCGTGGGCTGCGCCGCGCCCGGAGGCCTCGGCGGCCGGCGCGGGCAGGCTCGATCGCGAGCTGCGTCAGCGCGCCAGCGCGCCGCGCGGGCATTCACGCGTCATCGTCCGCCTGACGCCCGGCGTGTCCGCCGACGTCGCCATCCGGAGCCTTCGCGGCACCGTCGGCCGGCGTCTCGCCTCTGTCGGCGGGCAGGTCGCGGACGTGCCGGACACGGCGCTCGAGGCGCTCGCGCGCCTGCCGGGCGTGAACGGCGTGAGCCTCGACCGCCGCGTGCAGGGGACGATGGAGCGGACGGGCGCGACGATTGGCTCCACGTGGGTCCAGGATTCGCTCGGTCTCGACGGCACCGGCGTCGGCATCGCGATCATCGACTCGGGCGTGGCGAACTGGCACGACGATCTCGGATCGACCCGCGTCACAAGGTTCGTGGACTTCGTCAACTTCCAGGCGGCCGCGTACGACGACTACGGCCACGGCACGCACGTGGCCGGCATCATCGCGGGCGACGGCCACGACTCGGCCGGGCGCCGCCGCGGCGTGGCGCCGGGCGCCACGCTCCTCGTCGAAAGGGTCCTCGACGGCGCCGGCCAGGGCTACATCAGCAACGTCATCGCCGCGATCGACTACGCGATCGCGAACAAGGACGCGCTGCGGCTGCGCGTGGTGAATCTCTCGGTCGCCGCCGGCGTGTACGAGACGTACAACACCGACCCGCTGACGCTCGCCGCCAAACGCGCCGTCGAAGCGGGCCTCGTGGTCGTGTCCGCCGCCGGCAATCTCGGCAAGGGGCCCGACGGCCAGCCGCAGTACGGCGCCATCGGCGCGCCCGGCAACGCGCCGTGGGTGATCACCGTCGGCGCCTCGAGCCACAACGGCACGATCGATCGCTCCGACGACACCGTCGCGAGCTTCAGCTCGCGCGGGCCGACTGCGCTCGATTTCCAGGCGAAGCCGGACCTCGTCGCGCCGGGCGTGGGCATCGAGTCGCTCGCGGAAGCCGGCAGCACGCTCTTTAACACCAAGCCGCTCATGCGGCTGTGGGGCACGGTCCAGACCGCGACCGAGCCGTACCTCTCGCTCAGCGGCACGAGCATGGCCTCGCCCGTCGTCAGCGGCACGATCGCGCTGATGCTGCAGGCGAATCCGGCGCTGACGCCGAATCTGGTGAAAGCCATCCTCCAGGTCACCGCGGAGTCGCACGACGGCTACAACGCGCTGACGCAGGGGGCGGGCTTCCTCAACGCGCGCGGCGCGGTGGAGCTCGCGCAATCGCTGGCGGACGGCGCGCTCGTGCAGCAGGCCGCGCCCGCCTTGATCGTCCCGGGACAGGACGAGGCCCCCTGGAGCGGCCAGGTGATCTGGGGCAACCACCGCATCACGGGCGGCCAGATCCGCGCCGAGGCCAACGCCTGGCGGACCGACGTGATGTGGGGCAGCGCGCAGGCCCCCGGGGGCGACGCCATCGTGCTCGGCACGGCGAGCGATGGCGAAGGCGAGACGATTGTCTGGGGCGCGGACGCCGAGAGCGTCAACATCGTCTGGGGCACGGAGTGCGGCGGCGCCGACTGCGACAACATCGTGTGGGGCACCGCCTGCGCCGACGGCGAATGCGACAACATCGTCTGGGGCACCGCCTGCGCCGACGGCGAGTGCGACAACATCGTCTGGGGCACCAACGTCCTCGACGACACCGACAACATCGTGTGGGGCGCATCCGCGATCCGCCAGCAGTCCCGCCTCCTGGTCACGGATCCGGCCTTCAGATGAAGTCTCTGCCGCTTGCCGCGCGCATCTACGTCTGCGCCATCATCGGGGCCGGGGGCGCCCTGCTCGTCGCGTTCTTTCCGACCAACCTGGATCGCAGCCCCTGGCTCTTCCTCGGCCTGCTGCTGCTGTCGTCGATTACTTCCGTCTTCAAGGTGAACCTGCCGCTCGCGCGGCGCTCCTCGACGATGTCGGTGTCGTACGCGGTCGACTTCGCGTCGCTGCTCCTCCTCGGCCCGAACGAGACGATGATCGTCGCGGCGGCCAGCGCCTTCAGCCAGTGCACGTTCCGCATCAAGGAACGCAACCCCATTCATCGCACGCTGTTCAGCATGTCGTGCCTGATCGTGACGGTCCAGGCCGCCGGTCTGGTCTACCGCTGGTTCGGCGGGCAGCCCGGAGCGGTCACCCCGCTGGCGATCGCCAAGCCGCTCGTCGGCGCGGCGACCGCGTATTTCCTGTTCAACACGCTGACGGTGGCGACGGCGATCGCGCTGTCGATCCGGCAGCCGCTCTTCAAGGTCTGGAACGAGAACTTCCTGTGGAGCGCGCCGAGCTACTTCGTGGGCGCGGGCGCGGCGGCGCTCCTCGCGTGGATCACGAGCCTGCCGCCCCAGTGGGCCGGGCTCGTGGTGCTGCTGACCATCCCGCTGTACTTCACCTACAAGTCCTACAAGGTCTACCTGGGACGGGTCGAGGACGAGCGGCGCCACACGCAGGAGATGGCGGATCTGCACCTGGCGACCATCGAGGCCCTCGCGCTCGCGATCGACGCCAAGGATCAGACCTCGCAGCTGCACATCCGCCGCGTGCAGCTCTACGCGGCGGCGCTCGCGCGCGGCCTCGGCATGAGCGAGAACGAGATCCAGGGCGTGAAGACCGCGGCGCTGCTGCACGACATCGGCAAGCTCGCCGTGCCCGAGCACATCCTGTCGAAGCCCGGGCCGCTGACGCCCGAGGAGTTCCAGAAGATCCGCGCGCATCCGAAGGTCGGCGCCGACATCGTCAGCTCGGTGCCGTTCCCGTATCCCGTGGCGCCGCTCATCCTGAGCCATCACGAGCGCTGGGACGGCAAGGGCTACCCGGCGGGCCTCAAGGGGGAAGAGATTCCCCTCGGCGCGCGGATCCTGTCGGTGGTCGACTACTTCGACGCCCTGATGGCCGAGCGCCCGTACCACAAGGCGATGACGTCGGAGGCGGCGATCGGCCTCCTCCAGCAGGAAGCGGGCAAGGGGCTGGATCCGCAGGTGGTGAGCCTGTTCAACGAGCTGCTGCCCACCCTGCAGGCCGAGGCGCTCCAGCTGGATCAGAACCTCCGGCGCCCGGCGGCGGAAGCGCAGACGGCGCAGGGGCAGCCCGCGACCGGGCTCGCGCCCGAACTGTCGAAGAAGAACGTCTTCGAGGACATCGCGCTCGCGCACCGCGAAATCTACGCGCTGTACGAGATCGCGCAGGCCATGGGCACCAGCCTCGGCGTGTCGGACACGATGGCGCTCATCTCCGCCAAGCTGACGAACCTCGTGCCCTTCGCGTGCGCCGCGCTCTTCCTCTACGACGAGGAGACCGAAACGCTGCGCTGCCGCTTCGCGACGGGCACCGACGCCGACATCATCCAGCAGGTGGCGGTCCACAGCGGCGAAGGCCTCACGGGATGGGTCGCGCGCAACCGCCGGCCGCTCGTGAACGCCCGGCCGAGCGCGGACCTCGAGGCGGCCGGCCTCACGCACCTCTCCACGAGCCTGCAGTCGGCGCTCGTCTGCCCGCTGATGTTCAACGAACGGTTCATCGGGACGCTGTCGGTCTATCACACCGACGCGGCGTTCTACCGCGACGACCACCGCCGGCTCCTGGATCGCGTCTCCGAGCAGGCCGCGGCCGTCATCAACAACTCGATGCTGTTCGAGCAGACGCAGGAAGACTCGCTGACCGACCCGCTCACGGGGCTGCCGAACACACGCTTTCTGTTCATGCACCTCACGCGCGAGCTCGCGCGCGCCGAGCGCCTCAAAGCCGAGGTGTCGCTCATGGTCATGGACCTCGACAGCTTCAAGGAGATCAACGACAACCACGGGCACCACGTCGGCGACCGGGCGCTCATCGAAGTCGCGCGCGTGCTGCGCACCGCGATCCGGCCCTACGACATCTGCGTCCGCTACGCGGGCGACGAATTCATCGTCGTCCTCTCGGGCTGCGGCGCGGACGAAGCGGAGCACAAGCGGCAGGAGCTCCAGAAGACCATCGACGAGGTGCACTTCGAGGCGCGGCCGGGCAAACGCCTGCAGCTCGGGATCAGCATCGGCGCCGCGGTCTTTCCGCAGGACGGGGAATCCTACGAGGCGCTCCTGGCCACGGCGGACAGCCGGATGTATCAGGACAAGTCGGGCCGCAAGCGCCGCTCGGGCCGCGACACCTCCTCCCGCACGTCCGCCAGTGTGCTCGCCGGCAACACCGCGTACGCCGAGCTCACCGACCTCGACATTCAAAGAGCCGCGGCGGGAATCCTGTAGTCATCGGCTTCCGGTTTCCGGCTTTCGGCTTTCGGCTTTCGGCTTTCGGCTTCCAGTTACCAGTCTTCGGTTCTGACGCGTTCGCGGGCGAGGCCGAGCGAGGCCAGCGCCGCCGGCAGATCGGCGACCATGGCCGGCGGGCCGCACAGAAAAGCCAGCGTACCCGGCTCCACGAGCTCCGAGAGGTGCCCGGCGCCCGTCCGGCCGCGGGCGTGGGTCCAGTCCTCCGCCTGGCCCGTCATCGTCAGCGTCAGCGCAAGGCGTCCTTCATGCGCGAGCCCCTGCAGCTCCTTCAGGTACGCGAACTCGTCCGGTGTGCGCGCCGAATAGACGAGCGCCAACCCTCCCTCGTGCCCGGCGTGAAGGGCCGCCAGGATCATCGAACGCAGAGGGGCGATGCCGGTGCCGCCCGCGATGAACAGCAAGGGAGCGCCGGGGGACGGATCCGGGAGCGTGAAGCTCCCCACGGGACCGTCCACGTGGATGCGCGTGCCGGATTGCAGGGTGTCGACGATGGCGCCGAACCGGCTCGATCCATCGACCTTGACGAGGAACTCCAGCCATCCCTCACGAGAGGTCTCGTGGGGGGCCGACGCGATGGAATACGGGGTTGACTCGGCCGAACCGGCGGCGAGCGAGGCCGCCTGCCCGGCGCGGTAGCGAAACGGAGCTCCGTCCAGCGCCAGCCTGATCCGCCGCGTCGTCGGCGTCTCGGGCTCATTCGACAACAGCCGCACGCGTTCGATTCTACTGCGGCTGGATCTTCAACTCGGACATGACGCGGCGAACGCCGTGGACCGTGCGTGCGACGGCCATCGCCTGCCGCGCGTCGGCGTCCGACGTGACGGTCCCCGACAGAGTGACCACGCCCTGGAACGTCTTCACGTCCAGCCGGAGCCCGCCGATCCGCGCGTCGTTCAGCAGTGCGATCTTGACCTCGGTCGTGGTGGTGAGGTCATCGGCCGTCCGGCCCGTCGTCGCGGCGCAGGCGGACAGCAGGAGGGTCAGCAGCAGAACACCCGCCTGCCACCTTCGCACGAAGCTTCGGCGGCCCGCCGTAGCCCTGGCGAAGGCGGGCAGGCGGAAGCCACGAAGACTACATGCCGGTCGCATGGAAGCCCGCGTCGACCATGAGGATCTCGGCGGTGACGGCGCGGCCGGCGTCGCTCAACAGGAACATCGCCGCATCGGCGACCTCTGACGTGTCGACGGTGCGCCTGAGCGGCGCGCGGTCCCGGTAAATCTGGAGGATGTTGTTGAACCCGGGAATGCCGGCGGAGGCGAGCGTCTTGATTGGTCCCGCCGAGATCGCATTGACGCGGATGTTCTTCGGGCCGAGGTCGGCCGCGAGATAGCGGACCGTGGCTTCGAGCGCCGCCTTGGCGACGCCCATCACCCGGTAGGTCTCGAAGACCCGCTCGCTGCCGAGATAGGTGAGCGTCAGGATGCTGCCGCCTCCCTTGCGTTCCATGAGCGGCAGCGCGCCGCGCGAGAGCGCGATGAGCGAAAACGCGCTCACGTCCATCGCGAGCTTGAAGCCGTCTCGCGAGGTCTGCACGAACGGATTCACGAGATCGTCCCGCAAGGCGAACGCGGCGCCGTGGACCACGAAGTCGAGCCCGCCGAAGGCGCGGTCGACCTCCTCGAACACGCGCGCGATCTGCCCGTCGTCAGTCACGTCGAGCGGCAGGACCAGCGGATCGTTGAGGCCTTCGGCCAGCTCGCGGACGTTTTCCTCGAGCCGCTCGCCTTGGAACGTCAGCGCGACGCGCGCGCCGGCAGCGGAGGCCGCCCGCGCAATCGCCCAGGCGATCGATCGCTTGTTGGCAACGCCGACGATGAGGCCGGCCTTGTTCGCCAGCAGTTGAATCCCTGATCCCCGATCGCTCATCCCGGATCCCTCATCCTGAATCCTCAATCTTGAATGCCTAATCGTACAGCACGAATCGCACGTTCTGCGCGATCAGGGATTCGGGACGAGCGATCAGGGACGAGCGATTCAGGGATGAGCGATTCAGCGTGATCGCTTCGGCGGTCGGCCCGACCGAGCCTGTCCGCCGGGTCCACGGCCAAAGCCCTGGTTGGGACCGCGCCCCGCGCCGCCGCCGCCCTGGCGCTGACCGCGGCCGAAACGGTGGCCGTCGCCGGTGCCGCCGGCGTTGTTGTTGCGACCGCCGCCGGCGCCGCCGCCGCCACGGGCGCGCATGTCTCCCCCGCCGCTGCCGCCGCGGAAGCCGCCGCGGCCACTCGGGTTTTGGCGGATCGTGAACTCCGGCGCCTGGCGCTCAATCTTGATGCCTTCGGGCCGGGCGAGCTGCGCGCGGATCAGCGGGCGATGGACGGGCCCCTCGTCGATCGGCACCGGCGGCTGCGCCTCGTCCGCATCGGCGTCCTCCCGGTCATCCGCCGCAGTCGCGACGGGCTGAGCGGCGGCAGCTGCGGCCGCGTCTGCCACCGCGCCGGGTGCAGCCTCTGCCGGAGCCGCGAGAGCGGCGCCGGGCGGCGCGTCCTCAGCGGTGATGCCGGCGAGCACTTCCTTGTAGAGCGCTCCGGTCGTCTCGGGCCTCTTCCGTCGTGGCGCTTTCCCGCCCTTGTACACGTGCTCGGTGTCGCACGTCGTGCAGCGGGTCTGTTTGACGTCCTGTTCCACCATCGCGACCACGGCGTGGTTCGTCACACGCCGCTCGCGCGGGCAGTAGTCGTCCAATATGTCACCGAGACGCAGCGAGCGCTGCTCCATTTACTTCCCCCGAGATTGTCCTGATAAGAGAGGCGTTGGATAGACCGCGTTTTGAAGGTAAGTATATTTTACCAGACAGAATATCCCCAGCGCAACCGTAGATCGAGGAACTCCTGTTTTTGCCTGAAGTTACGGCTTTTCTTTCCTGATCCGATCGATCCATGCCAGGGCTCCCTCGAGCGTCGCGTCGCGCCCGCCGAGGAGCGCGGCGCGGGTCAGGGCCACCGGTTCATCCGGGACGACGCCGCGTCCCTCGATGCGGACGCCCGTGCCCGTGACGAAATCCCCCCACGCATGGATTAGGACGTCGCCGTTCGGCAGCCGATCGAACAGCGCCGGCAGCGCCTGTCCCATCGACGTCTGCCCGAACACGCGCGCGCGGCCCAGCGACTGCAGGCCGCCCGAGAAGCACTCCGACGCGCTTCCCGTCATCCCGTCGACGAGGATCGCGACGGGGCCCTTGTACGGCTCGACGCGAGAGCCCGCGGCGTCGACGAGCCGCGGATTCGCCGGAAACCTCATCTCCGACTGCCGCGTCTTCATCACCCCCAGCGTCGCAGGCTCGCTGACGAAGTGACCCGCGATGCCCATGATCATCGCCGCCAGGCCGCCCGGGTTTCCACGCAGGTCGATCACGATGCCGTCCGCCGAGCGGAACCGGTCGATCGCTCTCTGAAACTCGGGATCGACGGCCGTCATCCACACGTTGAATCCGATGACGCCTGCGGTGCCGCCTCCCGGCGTCGGCGTCAACGACGACGAGACGCGGACGAACATCGTGGGGAGGCTGCCGACCGTGACCGGCTGTCCGCGCTCGTGCATGCGCTCGATGCTTTTGGTCACGGTCGCGCCGGCGCCGTCGACGAAGACGACGTCCGCGCTCGTGTCGGACGGGCCGCGCAGCCGCGGCACCGCGAGACGCCACGCCTGGAGCTGCCGGAGCCGCGGCGGCGTGGCCTCGGGAATGCCCGCCAGCAGGGTGGACACCGAGCTCCCGCCAATGCTCTGGACGATCCATCCGGCGTGCACGCCGGCAGCCGCGGCCCCGCCCTCGGGATCGACCGAGGACACGACGAGCTGTCGATCGATCAGGCGGACGTCGAACCCGGGCTCACCGCTCAGGTTGAAGTGGTCGTCGGCGCTGTCCGGCGTCGACGGAATGACCGCGAAATGCGAGAGGCCGAGCCGCCCCAGCATGTCGGCGAGCACCGCTCGAAATTCGCCGGGCGTCTTCGCCTCGACCGCTTTCGGGCGAAGGTCGGCCCCGATCTGATCCCACTTCGCGACGTCGAACGCGGGATCGAAATGGCTGTCCTTGACGATCTTCCAGACAACGTCGAACGTCTCCGCCGCCTTGTAGGTCTCGGTCGAGGCCGTTGCGGACCCGAACAGGACGGCCAGGAGGAGCGCCGACCGGGCCACCATCACTTGATGAGGGCCTTGATGGCCGCCGGCGGCTCGAACGCCGACGCGGCCACGTTGTCGTACTCGACTGTCGAGAGGGTGATCTTCTGCTCGACGCCCATAACCTGCTGCGTGACCGCCATCGCCTGCGTCAGCTTGCCGACCCGCTTGTAGTCCCCCTCGATGCTCGTCATGGTCAGCGTCCCCATCGGGGACTCGCGCGTGTTGATGCTGCCGGCGCGCAGACCGGTGGCAACGTCGTAGAAGTCGAAGTCCTCTACACCGTCAATCCGCTTGATGCTGACCTTGTAACAAGGACGCCCGTCGAACGCCGTCTTCTCGACGGTCTTCACGTAAGGGTACTTCTGCGGATCGCGCAGCTCGCTGTAGAAGTCGGCGTCGAGCTTCGTCTGCGACAGCTCCTTGCCGACCTTGAGCATCGGGCCGGTCATGGGCGACATCGACCAGCCGTGCGAGCCGTCGAAGCCCTCGGCGATCTCGCCGATCCCGGTGACCGTGGTCTTGACGAGCACGCGGTCGGGGTTCGCCGCGCCGAAGATCTCCATGGGCCCGCTCATCCCCTGGGAGGGGATCGACAGTGTCCCTGTCGCGTGCATGGACTTGTGGGCGAGGACCGCGTCGCGGCCGCCGATGGCCTTGACGTGACGGTTGATGATCTCGCGCGCGTCCGGCAGCTCGGAGGCGGTCTCCGCCTTCGCGGGGGCTTGCGCGTAAAGTGGCGCCACTAACAGCGCCGCCAGGGTGGCGACTCGTAAGAACATGCAGGAGCTCCTGAAGCAGGCGGGAAGCTCGTTAAGTCTAACTCAATTCGCGGCAGAGGCGCGAGGCGCGAGGTGGGAGGCGAGAGGTGGGAGGCGCGGCGAACCCATGACGTTTAACTTTTCCGAGTGGCTGAACCTGCTGTTCCGCTGGTTGCACGTGTTCGCCGCGATCTTGTGGGTC
>Ga0209647_1003043_pt1 | contig 13230 bp, 12 predicted proteins | sample GraSoi_2013_60cm_FD_185827 | JGI IMG/M metagenome (GOLD analysis project Ga0209647, IMG submission 185827) | Grasslands soil microbial communities from the Angelo Coastal Reserve, California, USA - Sample 9_17_2013_60cm (SPAdes) (version 2) | ecosystem: Environmental > Terrestrial > Soil >... | reverse complement strand
TATTCACGATCGGCATTGATGAAAAGCACCTTCCCGTGTAGAGCCTCGGGCTTGTTCTTGTTCACCACGATAACGCACGCGGGGATACCCGTGCCGTAGAAGATGCCGGGAGGAAGACTGATGACGGCCTCGATCACGTCGTCGTTGACGAAGAGCTCGCGGATGAGCTTTTCCTTGCCACCCCGGAAGAGTACGCCGTGGGGCATGATGGTGGCCATGTGACCGGCTGGCTTGAGACTCGCCAGCATGTGCTGGACGAACATGAGGTCAGCTTTTTTCCCGGTCTCCGGGCACCATTCGCGGAAGCGGGAGGCAAATTTCAGCGTGGCGCGGCTGTAATTTTGGGAGAAGGGCGGATTGGCGAGGACACGATCGAATTTGCGGATGCTACCGTGGTCCAGAATCTGCGGGTCCTCCAGCGTATCACCGTTCTCAATGGTGAAGCGGGTGATGTTGTGGAGGATCATGTTCATGATGCAGATTGACCAGACAGTGCCGTTTGAGTCCTGCCCGTAGAGGGCGAGGTCGTTGGGATTTTCACCATGTTCCTCCACATACTGGTGGCTCTGAATAAGAAAGCCGCCTGAGCCTACGGTGGGGTCATAGATTTCATTGCCCGCACGGGGCTTCACGATCTGAACCAGCAGCCGGACAACTTCGCTGGGGGTGTAGAACTCGCCACCCTTTTTCCCGGCGCTGTCCGCAAAGAATTTGATCAGGTATTCGTAGGCCGCTCCAAGGAGATCGGGGAACTCGAAATTGTCATTCACCAGTACGAACTGGGGCTGGTTGAAGTGGTCGAGGAGGTCCTTCCATTTCTGGTCGGGGATCTTGGTCTTCCCTTTGACGGCATTGAAATTGATGTTGTTCTTGAGCACGCTGGCGAGGGAGTCGTTCTCGTCTTCGACGGCTGCAATGGCTTTATTGAGCATGTTGCCGATATCTTGCTTGAGATGCTTGAGTGCAGGAACCTCGTCGCCGTTATCATCCTTCCAAGACTCACGCCAACGAGCACGGACCGGGACGAAGAACGTCTCGCCGTAAGAGGTCTTGTCTTCGAGCAGCTCTTTTAGGAGAACTGGGTCGTTAATGTGGGCGAAGTCCTTCTTGCGGAGCCGATCCCGCTTGAGGTCGAACTCGTCGGAGAGGCGCTTGATGAAGAGCAGGCCGAAGATAAATTCCTTGAACTCCGAGGCATCCATTTTGCCGCGCAGGATATCGGCGGCTTTGAGAAGGAAGCTTTCGAGCTGGGAGAGGGTGATTTTTTCGCGGGTCATTAGAGCTTCATCCCATTGTCATGGCGAGGAATCGCGCCGCTCTGATTTATCAGCATTGGTTGCGTCCTTTCCAGGGAATTTACAAATTTGGATCGTCCCCTCTTCAAGCAATAACCCTGGTCGACGCACGCGGAACTCGAGAGAGGGGCCAAACCAGTTGAAAGTTGAAAGTTCTCTCAATGCTAAGGATTAACGGTCTGGGGAGGCGTCATTAACATCGATGTTAGGAAGCCTCCCTTTATCCGTTAGCCTTTTATTGGGCTCGGAGTGCGGTTGTCCCAGCGGCGAGATCTACGCAGGGTCGCCAATGCAGAGGAGTGTCAGCACGGTCTTGTAGCTCCCAAGCTTCATGGACTGCTCGTAAACCTCAAACTCAACATTTGGCGGTAGCTCCGGGAACCATGCCTCCGTCGGAACCTGCTCCATTTCTTCGGTGAGCGGCTGGCCATCGGAGGCATACCACGCGAGACTCTGTCGATCGATCGGCTGCTTGGACCCGAACCACACACCGAACCGATCCGTCTTTCGCACCCACCAGAGAATCTCGCGGCTACGAGAGGATACAAGCACGCACTCGTGCCGGGACTCGCGGATGAAGCGGATTGCGGCGGCGGTCAGGGACACGTTGAAGTCTTCCGCGAGAGCTTGGATGAGTTGGAGACGTGGAATGGCTTTCTCGCAACGGTGGCGGATGAGATGGGTAGGCATGAGCAACTCGGAAGCGAAGGTGTTCGCTTCCGTTTCGATCGCGCTGCGCTCATAATCGCGGAGATCGGCCGCGGAGCAAACAAACCATTGCGTCGAGTCGTGAAGCTCCCAGTGCCCTAATTCGTGGGCGATGGCAAAGCGTTGCCGGCCCACCTCGGGGATGGCGTTGCTCACGCGGATGATTCCCTTTTTCCCTTTCCGCACCAGCCGGCCCTCGCAGCCGATGATTCCGCCGACGATCACCAAGGCGCCGCGATCCATGGCGATGTCTTCGAGCCGGATGTCCCTCGGATGGGCGAAACCGTATTCTCGGGAAAGCTTGAAAGCCGCTCCGCCCGCCCGGATAAGATTAGGAGCCGGGCCGGTGCTCTTCATCGCCCGTCTCATCGAGAAGAAGGATGTCGTCCAGCAACGTCTGGAGATCCTCATCCTTCGCTTCCTCAAATTTGCGAAAGAGCACCACGGCTTCCTGTTGCCCGGCAAATTCCGCGTCGAGCATCTCTTTGACTTGCGCTCGCAGCTTTGCTCCTCCACCAGTAGCCATCGCTTTTAGCCGAGTGACTTTCCCGAGCAATGCCTGACGGCGCTCGCGAGCTGCAGCAAGGCGCTGACGGCTCTTTGCCTGGCCGATTTTTTCCCGCACAGTTTTCATGACGGCGGCGGTATCGATGCCGGCATTTTTTAGCTCGGCTTGAATCTGTTCACGAGGTTCGTTCTCGATTTCCGGTTCGTGCAGAAACCGAGCGAGCGCCTTCACAGCGTCGGTCGCGGGCGTTGATGGCTTTTCATCGGGCATGCTAAGTCTTGGAGGATTTGAATGGGTTCTTGTCAGCGTAAGCCTTGCGAAATTCCTTGCAGCGGCGCTCGAGCCGCTTGTCGGCATTTGTGATCTCCTGCTCTTTTGTCTGGAGCGCCGCGGCGATCTCGGACCGTTTGGAGATGCCTTCAATCATGCAGCCTACGATCCCTTGAAGCAGTTTGTCGTCGGCGAGGAAGTCGTAGAAGCTGAGAATGAGTTCACTGTTACTCGCTTCATCTTCCTTTTCCTGAAGCTGGATTGCTGCGGTGGTGGCATTCCTATGCGGAAGGGTGTCAAAATGATCGACGCTATCCTCACTGTTTGCAATCGGCGCGAGCTCGCCTTTCCGATTCTCGGCGCCCTCCTGCAGATGGCTGATTTTGCTGTTCACGACCGATCGCATAAAATCGAGAAGGTCAGAATGCTTGTCCGGATCCCATGCCCGTTTTCCGAGAAGCACGTCTTCGATGGCTTCCTGAACGATATCTGCCACCTCTTTGCCGCCTGGCAGGTGACCATCCCAGATCCCGCGCCAGTAACGCGCTCGCTTCCGCCGCAGTGCAAAGCTCAAGAGCCGTTCCATAAACGCCTCATCGGTGACTGCCTTCTCGAATTTGGCGAGGGCGTCGGGTGTTAGCTCTGGCATTGGTCGTGACGGCCGTGGTCCACATGCGTTCGTAACAGAAAAGCCGGGAAATTCCCAAAAATTTCCATCCATTCGACGGAAATTTCCGCATCGCGAGCGGCACTTCTTATCGAGGGGAAGTCGCCTCCAAAAAAAACGCGCGCGGGATGGAAAATTCGGCGCGCTGCCCGGCTCTCCTTAGTAACCAACAATTGGAGACAAACTTGATGAAAGAAATCGAACTCTATATCCACACCGCGGAGCACCGTGAGCCGAAACTCCTTAAAATCGACGAAGATGCCACTGTCGAGGACCTCCTCAAGCGTATCGCGCCCGAAGCCAACGGAGACATCCACCTCACAATCGAAGGAGAAGAGGAACCTCATGACCGGCACCGCAAGCTGCGCGAGTGCGGTATCAAACACCGCGACCACATCGGCTGCCATCGCTGCCGCAAGGTCGCTGTCGCCGTTTTTTACAATGGCGAGCAGAACCGCAGTTTCGCGCCCTCCGCAACCATCGAGAAGATCCTGCACTGGGCGTTGCGAACTTTCGGGCTGACAGGCGCCGACGCGCTCGACAAGGTGTTGCGACTGCCGGAGGCGCCGAATGAAGTGCTGCCCGAGTCTGCGCATATCGGCTCGTTCGTGAAGCCGCACACCTGCGAGGTGCGCCTGAACCTCACGGGCAAGGTGGAGGTGAATGGGTGAGCCCGGACGAAGCGCTTTTCCACGCTCACCTCGAGGATGCGCCGTTTCAAGCAGGCGTAGATTTCGCAAAGTGGGCGCTGCACGGCGAGGTAGCTACCATCGTTTGGCCGCACCCGGTTCTCTGGGTGCAAGCCGACGAGGATTTGGTCGCCGTTGGAAAGGTATTTCTCCGCTTCACCGCTGACGGCTATCCGCAGGCTGCGCCGACGGCCTGCCCGTGGGACATGGAGAAGAACTGCCGCTTGGACCCTGCGCTGTGGCCAAAGGGACCGGGAAACGTCACCAAGGTCTTCAATCCCGGCTGGAACAACGGTGTTGCCCTCTATGCTCCGTGCGACCGCATGGCGATGCCCGGCCACGAGAGCTGGGAGCCACAGTTCCCAAACGTCTGGTGGCGACCGAGCAGCACGATCGTCGTCTATCTCGACTTCGTTCACTCATGCCTGAATCGAAGGAAATATGCCGTCGCCTAGTCTGCGCATTCCTTGGCTCGTTTGGTGGCGGCTCATCCGTGAGCTGAAACGCCGAGGAGGCGGACGCCGGGAAAGCGGCGCGTTTCTCCTCGGAAGTAGCGCGCGAAAAGTCACGCACTTTATCTGCTATGACGACCTCGATCCCACCGCACTGGATACTGGAATCATCGTCTTTCACGGCGAGGGGTTTGTTCCGCTGTGGGAGTTTTGCCGTGCCCGCAAGATGCGCGTGCTTGCTGACGTGCATACGCACGCGAGTGAGTGGACGGCGCAGAGCGACTCGGATCGCACCCACCCGATGATCGCCCAAAGCGGCCATGTGGCCGTCATCGTGCCGCATCTTGCGCAACGCCGATTGCAATCACTTGCGGGCGTCGGCATTTACGAATATTGCGGCGACCACCGCTGGAATGCGTGGGGGCCGAAGTCCGGTAAGGTGCGTCTGACCGTGCTATGAAACCTGACCAGCTCAACGAGGAGAATTATTGCCGGCTCGCACGCGCGTTTCTTGAACGCTTCGGTGGCTCTTACGCGCAAGCGATGGAGACACTGAGGCAATTCCGGCTCAACCTCATCTGCGGCGAGGAAATCAAGCACTCCGCTGCCCTGCAGGCCGCTCTACTCACTGCGGTGAACACTGGCAAGCGCGCGTTCCTCGGCGGCGTTTCGGTGGAAATGCCACCGCATGTGGAATTGCTGCTGCCCTGGCCTGGCGCAGGCTCGTTGAACGAAATCGTAGAATCCCTCAGCGCTCGACGAGCCAACGCCAATCACTCCGACCGAAGTCATACGCTCTATTTCGGTGCGGCAGCCGACCCTGTACCCGATGCGTTATCAGTCATCTGCTCCGGCTGGCGCGGCGGCGTCGCACCGGCGGATCTTTCATTCTCTTTGGACGATAGCATCGACTTCGCGCTGGGCGGTGTGCTAGCGGGAGCGTTGGGCGTCGCGCGAGGCTTTCTCCGCGTTTGTGGCCTAAGCGCCCGCTTTGTCGAGCGCCCGCACGGCGTCTCGCTATGGCGGCCCGATCTCGAATGGACCGATGAGGATGCAGCCGGGCCGGAACTCAAATATCTGCCGTCCAAATTGTGGTTCTTGGGACTTGGCCATTTGGGCCAGGCTTTTCTTTGGAACACAGTGCTGCTACCATATGAGCATCCAAGCGATTCGGTTTTCCTGCTCCAAGATTTCGATCGAGTGGTAAGCGGAAATTGGAGCGCTGGTCTACTTTGCGAGAGCAACTCGCCGGGTCGTTTTAAGACGCGCCTCTGCTCGGAATGGCTGGAAGCCCTAGGCTTTCGCACGCGCATCTGCGAACGTCATTTCGACGCGACAGTTCGCCGCAGTGGCGACGAACCTTATATCGCGCTGTGCGGATTCGATTCGGCTCCGGCGAGGCGATGTTTGGAGGGCGCGGGATTTGGATTGGTGGTCGAGTGTGGCTTGGGTGGCAGCGTCGACACGTTCGACCAACTCTCCCTGCACACGTTTCCAGACGCCACGCGTACACCAGGTCAGATTTGGGCAGACGACGCAACACCAGGTGTTAAGGCGAAGCCTGCTCTACTCGACGCTTTTCGAACGCAAGACCCGTGCGGCATCCTGGCGGAAACACTCGCTCATAAGGCGCTCTCGTCGTCATTCATAGGCGCTTTCGCGGGCGCTCTGGTCGTTGCCGAAGTCCTGCGCGGCCTACACGGTGGCGCCCGCTGCGAGATCATCAATGGACAACTGCGAAGCAACTCCCCCTTACGCGTGGCACTTCGGGAGGAGAATTATCAACGTCGTCTCGGGATCTCCGGTTTCACGTCCGTGTTGCGACGAGTGTCGTCTTCGGGGCCTTTGCACTAGTGCACTAAGTCTGAAGGTTGTATAGCGGCCTCGATCTGCTTGCGATGGCTGTGAGCAAACGAAAATGATTCGACTGCTATACGAGGTTCAGACTTACTGCACTAGATTAGCATAGCCGGTGAATCCCATCCCATTCTGGGGGGGAACGTCGCCAGAATCCTGGTTAGATCAACTAACCTAAGTGGCGACACGGCTGCCTAGTTAGGGAATCCGTATTAATCGATGAGATTCAATGCGCCATCAAATTGGTTAACCTTCGGGTAGGCATCCCGCGCGTGTACCAGATGTGGAAAATCATTACAAGGGTCCGGTGATGTCTCAGTCACACTTTGTCATGTGGTAGTAGTGATCGGTTCCATGACCTCATTTTACGTGGAAAAAAGCCGCCTCAAATAATTTGGAAACTCACACACCGGAGAATTAGCCTCCCCTAAATATTATTATACATAACCTAGAGTCGAGTAGGTCTCCGCTGGCGAGGACATGATTACAGATTAAAGGTGGTTGCGGAGAATTACTCGGCGTTGGACGAAGCCTACCCCTGGCGTTGATCAACGGATCAACGAATGGGAAAAGTATCTCCAGCAATGGAGTCGCGACGGCCGCAACAAGGAAATCGAGATATCGCGATTGCCGCGAGAGCAGCGCTGGGAAGCAGGATTGGGTCCTGGACACAGGTCCAACAGCTCTGATGATGCCTCGGCGGCGAGTCCAGATGGTCCAGCGCGAACGTCATAGCCCCCTTGGGACAGTAAGGCAGGTAAAGCGCATTCAAAGCGAGTTTGGCCGGGGCGCATGAATCAACAACTGTGATGGAAAAACTGGGGGCAGCGCTCATGAGGAGTCACATAGTATTTGCCTGGTGCGGCTCATATGCAGAACGCCCATGGCATCAGTAAAGGCGACCAAACGAATTCCGGCTTTTCCGCACAACGGACAACACATCGGTTTGTCTGCAACGCTGTGTGACTCAAGCTCGACCGCGCGTCCGCGACGCTGGAGAATGGCGCGAGCTGATTCTATATCACGCTTTCTGCGATTGTTGCCGAGGATTCCGTAATGGCGGATGCGTACCAGTCCCGAAGGTAGGATATGCAAGCTAAATCGCCGGATGAACTCAAGGACCGAGAGGGTTAACTCTTTGAGTTGAGAGCCGCGCCGGTAATCGCGATAGGTGAAGGTGATGGTCTGCTGCAGCGGATCGACGGCAATAATGCGGCGGTTGCTCAGGGCGATGCGGTGGGTGTAGTTGGCCAGATACCTTAAGACCTGCTGCGGTCCGCCCAAGGGACGTTTGGCATAAACGACCCAGCCCTTGCTGTAGAGGAGCGAGAACCAGTGGGCACGCGTTGTAGGTGTCTCGAGTGCCGGATTGACCAGGTGCAGCTCTTCGGCAGCGAGCAGTTGACGTAGCCCGGCCAGGAATTTGCCTCGGAATAGCGCGGCAACCGCTCGGACCGGAAAGAGGAACTTCCGCTGTTTGGGCGAGCGCCACTGTTTGCCATCTGGACTTAATGCTCCGCTGGTGACAATGCAGTGAAGATGGGGATGGAAGTCGAGCTTCTGTCCTCAGGTATGCAGCACGGCAGTGACTCCGAGATCGCCCCGGAGCCGGTTGTGTCCAAACTCCAACAGACTCTGTGCGGCGCAGTCGAAGAGCAGCGGATAGACTTTATGCTGATTGGCTAACACCACGCAATTTAGTTCTGCTAGTAGAGTAAAGACGCAATGGTAGTAAGTGACCGGTAAGAGGCTCCGTGTCTGCTTGTCTAGCCATCGGCGGCTTTTGGCGGCCAGGCAGCGCGGACAATGTCTGTCCCCGCAGGAGCGTGCTACCCAATGTCGATGCCGGCAGTGCGGACAATCAAAAAGATTGGCGCCCAATGCCGGTGTACCACAGACAGCAAGGTGCGAGAGCACCCACAGTTTGTGCTTGCCTAGCTTCAGTAGATGCAGCAAAGCGGGTAGAAAAGCGCGCAGGATGCCGCCGAAAGTTAACTCGTCGCGGATGGCGTCCCTGCTGCTGTCCACCCATGGACAGAGCCTCTCCATTTCAGTCAACGCCCAGATTGGCTAACTGCAAGAAGCTCGCGCGCTTACTGCTTGACGCAGCTTGTGCTGATGAGATCCAAAGGCGAGTGCACCTCGCCGAGTCTGCGCGTAGTTACATGGAGATAAAACGCCGTAGTCATCAGGCTCGCATGGCCTAACAACCGCTGCACCACTGGCAATTCGACGCCGCTTTCAATGAGGTGTGGCGCAAAAGATGGATCCCGCCCTTGCGTCGCACACCGCTCCTTTTAACCGCGCGGTAATAGATGTTCTGCCCGGTAAGTCTAGTCATCGGCCGCCCGGCTTTTTCACCAAGGAAGAACCACGAACTCTCATGCGCTATCTTACCTTTGCGTTGCGCTCGCCAGTAGTCTTCTAACTCCTTGAGCAGCCGATCGCTTAATGGCAGGACGCGCTCCTTGTCGCCTTTGCCGTTGCGTACTCGCAACTGCATACGAGCGCGATCGATGTCGCTGGTCTTCAGCTGCGTTGCCTCCGAAATTCGTAGTCCACAGGCATAGACCGTCATTAAAAACACCCGTTCGCGTGGTTGCTTGGGCGCAGTCAAGATTGCTTCCACCTCGCTGCGCGCGTAGACTTCCGCGCGCCGGGTGGGGCACTTGGTGTGCGGGACTGATGCCATCAACTCGACCGTGTCGCGCCCAAGGGTAACACCGTAGAGAAAGCGCACCGCATTGACGGCGATATTGACGCTAGAGGCCGACTTGTTTGCGCTCCTTGATCAGGTGGTACAGCCAGTCCCTGACCTCCTCATAAGAAATCAGCTCTGGCGAACGGCGATAGTAGCGCGCCAGATCACAGACGTACCTGGTATAGGCTTCCTGAGTGCGTTCAGCCCGACCACGAATGGCCAGATCCCGGATGTATTTGCCTCGTAATGGTGTCATAGGTCGGCCATTATGCCGACCACCACTTCACCACTCACGCCCGCCACTCATGGACTCCGCGTAGCGGCTTCGTTCAACCCGTGTTCCGATCGTTTATGGCCTGGCACCAACCGCAATTTGAGAGAATACGGGAGGGAAAGCTGTCTGACGAATCTTCCTCAATACCGGCCCGGGAATGGCCCAAGACGAGGGATGCTACTGCCCGGACTCAAACTTGGAGCATACAAACTTCGGCCGATTTCGACGATACGTTCACGAATCTGCGTTTCGCTTTTCATGAAAGGGTATTCCAAGCATGGGTGAGGAAATTTGTGGCTCCGAAATTCCCAGATTTGAGTGCGTGCTGGATTAAGCTATCAACGGACACGACGAGACCAGGCTGAATAGAATCTTGAAAAGAAAGTCAATCTCGACGCTAGACGAGCGCTCTGGCTGCGAGACTATTTTATCAGTGACCCGGAATTTAGTCGATCAGGTCTGGCCAGGTTTTAATTCGGCAACTACTTCGCGAAATTTTTGAGCAATGAGTAACGTAGAAGCCAGGGCTACAAAAGACGCGCCCTTGGCACTCCAGGCGTGTGCGTCATTGGCATCTCGGGCAAAGGTACCAAGTTTAACGTTCGGCTTAGAGCTAACAGCATTGCAGATCCGATTGAAAGCTGCAACGACGGTGGGATGGTCGCTTTCGCCGGGATGGCCGAGCCCTAGCGATAGATCCGCTGGACCGATAAAAACACAATCAACGTACGGAACCGCAGCAATTTCTTCTACGTGCTCAATTGCTTCCGGATCCTCGATTTGCACCACGATCAGTGTGTTTTCTTCCGCGGAGCGCAGATGCTCTTTCAGGTTAGAAAACGCGTGCCGTCCTGCGCGCGTCGTTGTAGCAAGACCGCGCCGGCCGATCGGTGGATAATGTGCGGCTTGCACAATGGCTTCTGCTTCTGCCCCAGTGGTCACATGCGGAACAATGATGCCTTCTGCACCAATATCCAGTGCCCGAAGAATCTCGCCGGGCTGATGGCTTCCTACACGGACGACCGCAGACATACCAAAACTTTCGGCTGCGCGTACGTGGTGTTCCAATTCAAGGGCTTCTCCGCTTCCATGCTCTCCATCAATGAACGCGAATTCAAATCCCGCTGCGGCGCACATCTCTACGAGCGCGGGCGCAGGCGCTTTGATGACCAGCCCGTATACGGTTTCGCCATCGAGAAGCCGTCGGCGCAGTGAACGTTCAGCGGGTTTTTGTTTCATAGTTGGACTTCGTTCCAATCCCGTCCCCAATCTGCATACGCTTCCCACCCGGTATCAGTGACAACCACAGTATCTTCGAGCTTGATGAAGCCGGCCTCTGGATGTTTGATGCCGGTTTCGATCGAAAGCACCATTCCTGCTTCGAGCGGATGTTCCGCGTGAGCTGCATCGTAACCGAACTCCTCGTTGCGCTGCAGGCGTGGCGCTTCATGGCTGATCAAGCCCATTCCGTGTACCACGAAGCCAAAGCTTTTTCCGAACTTACACTGCTCCGTCGCCTTGCGCCCCGCTTCATAAACTTCACCCCCGGGCCTCCCGGGAACAATAGCGACACGCGTCTGATCCTGAACGGATCGAATTTCGTGGAGCAGTTCTTGCATTAGCGGAGTCGGTTGCCCCATGACCGCCATGCGCGCCATGTCGGCAAGGTACCCGCGGCAATAGCCCGCTGTATCCAGAGAGAGCGCCTCTCCTGGATTCCAAGCCCGGTTAGATGGCGCCCTTCCAAAAGTTAAGCCGCTCGCGATAAGAGCATAATCGAAGGTCAGGCCACGCTGAGACTGCTCGAGTCGTAAATGCTCGACTAGTTGCGCTTCGGTTATTCCAGGCTTCGCGCTCTGAAACGTTGCGAGCATGGAGTCAACAATGGCTGCAGCCCCCGTTTTTAGATATTCTAGCTCCTCTTTGGTCTTTATCGCGCGTAGCTCCTCGAGTATTGCCAAGGCTTCAACGAACTCTGTATTCGGCAGTTCACGTCGGAGCACATCCATGGCGTCTGCCGGAAAAAAAGAGAGCTCGAGGGCGATGCGGCCAGACGTGTAACCTGCTTTTCGAATAAACTCCGCCGCGGCCATTGCCGAATCGATGCTCGTCCAGGAACGAGTGACTGTATTGGGTGTCCAGATGGGAAAAACTTCTAAACCCCAGGCTTCATTACCGGCCCCGACATAGAATGCCAGTTCCGGTCTATTCGGGAAATAGCCGACGATAGGCAAATAGCGGCCGGTAGCAATCGCGTCGGCATGCGCGAAGAAAAAATAGCGATAGCCGCCCAGCAAGTATTGGACGTTATGTTTGGTAACGGCGAGCAAGAGGTCAACGCCAGCTTCCTTCAGCAAGCGGTCGAGTTTGGGAACGTCAAATGGGAGGATCATGATAGAAAACAGGGCTTCACAGGTTAGGTTCATCGGCGTGCATTTTTCCGATTCGGCAAAAAGGGCCGAGCACTTCACCAATTCAAGGTGTCGTCTAGTGATGAGCGGATCTGCCTCCAATTCTTTTTTGGGGATGAAATGCTTGGGTTAGGCATAACCGTTTCCCGAAAGACTTGCATCACAGCACTACAAGCCGTTTGCGGTTTTGGCAACAAGAAAGGCAAAGTAATTATTGACTATATTATCAATAATAATTGGGCGCGGCTAATCCGCGGTTCAGTCTACTTTACTGACCGCCGATCGCGTTACTACCTTCTTGCTTAGACCCTTGTGCGTGCGACTAGGGACGCTCTCGTGAAGCGAACCGCCGCCGTTCCGGTCAGTCACGTCGCGGCAATCACGCCAGGGCGCAGCTTGAGTACCTCCGGAATGACGGTTCCGTGTCGAAGCGCATACGCACGAAGGTAGGCATCTCGGGAGGCAGGGAGGTGGTTACGAACGATTTCGATCAAAGCCTCACGGTTCTTTCCCTGCATGGCTTTTATGATCTGGCGGTGCTCCCGCTCCAACTGTCGCAAATAGCCGGTCTCCGAGTATTTAATTGCCCGGATCAAGTGAGCTTTCTGCGCGTACTCGAGAATGCTCTGGACTAGCTTGGCGTTCCCGCAAGCCGAAAACTGTTCCTGATGGAACCGCATATTCACGCGAAAGACTTGGCGCAAATCGTTTTGCTCGATCGCCGCCGAATGTTCGTCTTGGATCCGTTTCAGCGCCTCCACCACCGGTTTGGGCGCCGGCAGCGGGGTTCGTATCGAAGCCGCAACTTCTAAAATCTCGCGAACGTCGTAAATCTCGATCACCTCGTGCGGGGGCAATTCGCGAACGTAAGCCCCGCGGTTGGGCACGCGTTCTACTAGCCCCATCGCATAGAGCTGCGACAACACTTCGCGAATCACGTGCCTCTTCACGCCAAAGCACGTGATGAGCCCATCTTCGGTCAATTTCTCTTTGGGGTGAAAAACCCCAAAAACGATGTCCTCTTCAAGGCTCCGGACAATGTCTCCTATCGATGCTGTAGGTTTCTCCTCAATGGGAAATCATATAGTCGGAAAAGCAGCGACCCGCAATCATCAGTCAAAAAAAGTTAAAATAATATCGTTGATAAAAGTTTTGACAATAATGACAAAACTTTGAGATTCCCGACGTAATGTGCTCCCCCTTCTTGGAACGCCGGAGGTGGCAATCGGGTCGAAGCGGGGACGTGAAACATAGCTAGCACCCCAAAATCTTTATGAGCAAAACCATTCTAGAGCGGTTTCGGTTGGACGGTCGAGCCGCCCTGATCACCGGTGCGGGACAGGGCATTGGTAAAGCGTTTGCGTCCGCCTTGGGGGAAGTGGGCGCCAAAGTGGCGGT
>Ga0209647_1003042_pt1 | contig 13234 bp, 13 predicted proteins | sample GraSoi_2013_60cm_FD_185827 | JGI IMG/M metagenome (GOLD analysis project Ga0209647, IMG submission 185827) | Grasslands soil microbial communities from the Angelo Coastal Reserve, California, USA - Sample 9_17_2013_60cm (SPAdes) (version 2) | ecosystem: Environmental > Terrestrial > Soil >... | reverse complement strand
GAAACGTCGCGACCCGTCCTAATCGGTCGGTCAAGAATTAACCACAGGGGTCATTTTTCAAACTGACCCACTACCCACCCTTGACTCCCGGAACAAAAAAGGAACAATGTTCCTCATATGTTCTCATATCGGAGTCGGGTTCATGTTGAGGTTGTTCGTAGAAGAAGCAGCGGCGCTGGCATCGATTTCCCTGTTTATCGGCATGATCGCGGTCTGGGCGCAGGTGATTCCCCAGCTCTGAAATGGACGGCGCAACCGGGCCTTTTGCGGGTCTGGAAGTGCCTGTTGGGGAAAAGCCGGATGGCGGGCGCGCAGGGCGCGTTCCGCGTGGACTCCGCAGGGCCAAGGCATCACCATTGCGGCGTACGAGTCGGGGTTTCGCGGGAGGGCTTTGCTTTTCTGAGGGCCTGACGCGCGCTCCCATCCACCTTGCCAGAGCCCGTAAGCAGCCATGCCCAATGCCGGATTCGTCCATCTTCACGTTCATTCGGCCTATTCGCTGCTGAAGGGGTCGATCAAGATCGCCAAGCTTGGCGAACTGGCCAAGGCGGACCATCAGCCGGCGCTGGCACTGACAGACACCGACAACATGTTCGGGGCGCTGGAATTCTCCGACAAGATGGCGGGCTACGGCATCCAGCCGATCGTCGGCCTCGAGCTCGCGATCGATTTCGGCGACCAGGACCCCAATGCGCGCAACGTGCTGTCGGCGGCGCCGTCGCGCATCGTGTTGCTGGCCGCGCGCGAGCGCGGCTATCGCAGCCTGATGCGGCTGAACTCGCGGGCGTTTCTGGAGACGCCCATCCATCAATCGCCGCATATCAAGCTCGAATGGCTTGAGGCGGATGCGGAAGACCTGATTGCGCTAACCGGCGGCCCCGAGGGCCCGATCTCGCTGGCGCTGCATGCCGATCAAGCCGCGCTCGCCGCTGCGCGTTGCGACCGGCTCGCGAACCTGTTCGGCGATCGCCTCTATGTCGAATTGCAGCGCCACGGCATCGACCGGGAGCGCCGCGTCGAGAGCGGCCTGATTGATCTGGCCTATGCCAAGGGCCTGCCGCTGGTCGCGACCAACGAGCCGTACTTCGCCAGCAATGACGACTACGAAGCCCACGACGCGCTGCTCTGCATCGCCGGCGGCAAACTGATCGCCGAGACCGATCGCGACCAGCTCACGCCCGATCACCGCTTCAAGACCCGCGCCGAGATGGCGGTGCTGTTTGCCGATATTCCGGAGGCGCTGGCCTCCACCGTCGAGATCGCCGAGCGTTGTTCCTTCCGGCCGATGACGCGCAAGCCGATTCTGCCGCGTTTCACCGTCGGCGCAGGCTCCGATGCGGTGAGCGAGGAGGCCACCGAGCTGAAGCGTCAGGCGGAGGAGGGGCTCGCACGGCGGCTTGCGGTCCATGGCCTGTCGCAAGGCACCACGGACGAGGACTATCAGAAGCGTCTCGCCTTCGAGATCGACGTCATCAACCGCATGAACTACGCGGGTTACTTCCTGATCGTCGCCGACTTCATCAAATGGGCCAAGGCCCATGACATTCCGGTCGGTCCGGGCCGCGGCTCGGGCGCCGGATCGCTGGTCGCCTATGCGCTGACCATTACCGACCTCGATCCGATCCAGTTCGGCTTGCTGTTCGAGCGCTTCCTCAATCCGGAACGCGTTTCGATGCCGGACTTCGACATCGACTTCTGCCAGGATCGCCGCGGCGAGGTGATCGACTACGTGCAGCAACGCTATGGCCGCGACCAGGTGGCCCAGATCATCACGTTTGGTACGCTGCAGGCGCGCGGCGTGTTGCGTGACGTCGGTCGCGTGCTGCAGATGCCCTACGGGCAAGTCGATAAATTGACGAAACTGGTCCCGCAAAATCCCGCGGCACCCGTCACATTGGCGGCGGCGATTGCCAGCGAACCGAAGCTGCAGGCGTTCCGCGACGAGGACGCCGTGGTGGCGCGCGCCTTCGACATCGCCCAGCGCCTCGAAGGCCTGACCCGGCACGCGTCCACCCATGCCGCCGGTATCGTGATCGGCGACCGTCCCCTGAGCGAACTGGTGCCGCTCTACCGCGATCCCAAATCCGACATGCCGGTGACCCAGTTCAACATGAAATGGGTCGAGCCGGCGGGCCTCGTCAAATTCGACTTCCTCGGTTTGAAGACGCTCACCGTGCTCGACGTCGCGGTCAAGCTGCTCAAGCAGCGCAACATCCACATCGATCTCGCAACGCTGCCGATTACTGATGCGCCGAGTTACCAGATGCTGGCCAAGGGCGATGTGGTCGGCGTGTTCCAGGTGGAAAGCCAGGGCATGCGGCGGGCGCTGGTCGACATGCGGCCCGACCGTTTCGAGGACATCATCGCGCTGGTGGCGCTCTATCGTCCCGGCCCGATGGCGAACATTCCGACCTATTGCGCGCGCAAGCATGGCGACGAGGAGCCGGAATACCTGCACCCCATGCTCGAGCCGATCCTGAAAGAGACGTTCGGCGTCATCATCTACCAGGAACAGGTGATGCAGATCGCCCAGGTGATGGCCGGCTACTCGCTCGGCGACGCCGACCTGTTGCGGCGCGCGATGGGCAAGAAGATCCGCGCCGAGATGGAAAAGCAGCGCGCGGTTTTTATTGCCGGCGCGGTGAAGAACGGCGTGGCCAAGGGGCAGGCCGATACGATCTTCGAACTGCTGGCAAAGTTCGCCGATTACGGCTTCAACAAGAGCCATGCCGCCGCCTATGCGCTGGTGTCCTATCACACCGCCTACATGAAGGCGCACTACCCGGTAGAGTTTCTGGCGGCGTCGATGACGCTCGAACTCAACAACACCGACAAGCTCTCGGAATTTCGCGCCGAGGCGCAGCGGCTCGGCATCAAGGTCGAGTCGCCGAACATCAATCGCTCCGGTGCCACCTTCGAGGTCGGCGACAATACGATCTATTACGCGCTCGCGGCGCTAAAGGGCGTCGGTCCGGCGGCGGTCGAACTCATTGTCGAGACCCGGCGGGAAGGGGCGTTCACTTCGCTGGCCGATTTCGCCGCGCGCGCCAACCCGCGCGCGATCAACAAGCGGGTGATCGAAAGTCTCGCCGCGGCCGGCGCCTTCGATACGCTCGATGCCAATCGCGCGCGGGTATTTGCCGGCGCGGAAGCCATTCTGGCCGCCTGCCAGCGCAGCCATTCGGCCGCAACGCTCGGCCAGAACGACATGTTCGGCGGCGCGTCCGATGCGCCGACCATCATGCTGCCGCAGGTCGAGCCGTGGCTGCCGGCTGAAAAACTCCGCCGCGAATACGACGCCGTCGGCTTCTTCCTGTCCGGCCATCCGCTCGACGATTACGCGGCCGTGTTGAAGCGGCTGCGGGTGCAGTCGTGGGCGGAATTCTCGCGCGCCGTCAAAACCGGCGCCACCGCGGGCAAGGTCGCAGCGACAGTTGTCTCGCGCATGGAACGGCGCACCAAGACCGGCAACAAGATGGGCATCATGGGGCTCTCAGACGCGACGTGCTGGAGCCGGGAGCTGCGGTGTTGCTGCAGCTCGGCGCCGAGCTGCAGGGCGAGGACGTGCGGGCGAGGGTGCTGCATGCCGAACCGCTCGATGACGCCGCGGCCAAGACGCAAAAAGGCTTGCGGATTTTCGTTCGCGACACCAAGCCGCTGGATTCGATCGCGCGGCGGCTGAACATGCCGGAAGCGACGCCGCCCGGCGGCCCATCGAGGATGCCGCAGACGAAACCATCACCCGCGCCTGCGGGCGGATCCGACGGCGATGTCTCGCTCGTCATCATGCTCGACCTCGAAACCGAGGTGGAGATGAAGCTCCCCGGCCGCTTCAAGGTCTCGCCGCAGATCGCCGGCGCGATCAAGGCAGTGGCGGGCGTGGTCGACGTCCAGACGCTGTAAAATCCAGCACCGGTCGAGTTGTATCCCCTGGAGGGTCGACTGGCGCCGGAATGATCTCGCTGTCACGCCCGTGACAGCGACGCGCCCATCGCGATCGCGATCATCGCCATATCGTGCTCGGAAATTTCGAACAGGCCGAAGCGCAACTGATAACCCCAATTGCGTTTCGCCGCCGTGAACTCGAGCCGGCCGACCAGCGGTTTGATCGGCGCGTCTTCAGCGGCGCACCAACTGACATCGCGCCGAAACGGCATGAAGCCGCCGTCCACGTCGGCTTGATAGGGAGCACCGTCGCGCACGACGCCGATCGCCGTAAACGACTGCAGTTGATCCTTGCAGCGAAAGGCGTTGGTCGGCGAGTAGTAGACTACGCCGTCGCCGGGCTGGATCCGCCGCAGCGGCGCTGCCTTGCCGTGGCAGACCTGCATGAAGCCTTTGCTGCGGCCGATACGAACGTGTTCGGCCGAAGCCACTGCAATCCAGTTCTTGGCAACCCAGTTCCTGCTCATGCGGCCTCCGGCGCAAACACCCGCAGCCGGTGCCCATCGGGATCGATGGCCACGAAGGTGTGCCCGAAATCCATGCGTCGCGGTTGCTGGATGATCGTCAGGCCGCGCCGTTTCCAGTCGGCAAACGTCGCCTCGACGGCGGCGGCGTCCTTGACCGTGAATGCGACTTCGCTGGCGCCCGATTGCGATGTGGCGGCGGGCTCGACGGTTTGGCGCGACCACAATCCGAGCATCACGCCGTCCGTCAGCGGCAGCATCGCAAAAGTAGGCGAGCTCTCGATGACGGGGTGGCCGAGCAGATCCGCGTAGAAGCCGGCGCTGGCCGGCGGGTTCTCGACATAGAGCAGGACAAAACTGAAGTTCGGCATTGGCAGGTCCTTGTTTGAACATCCGTGCCGGCGCCGCTGGGCGCGTCCGGCATGAGTTCAATCTAGGCGACGACACTGCCAAAAAGTGTCAGTAGTGAATTCAATTGACGAGTTCTAGCGCTCCGGGATTCCCTCGGAAGCGCGCCATTCCCGGAGCAGCGCTTGGCGGCGACGGGGATAGCGTTTGTCGACGACCTGCACCTTGCTGATGCGGTCGGTGCGGAAATGGCGAAAGCCATCGCGCAGCTCGCACCACGCCACGACCACCCGGACCCGGTCGAAGAACCCCAGCGCGAACGGCCAGATGGTGCGCCTTGAATCGCGCCCGCTGCCGTCGCGATAGCCGATGCGCAGTTTGCGCTCGGACCGAATGGCCGAGCGAATGACCGGCAACTCGGTATCGCCGGCGGCGATCGCCTGGCCGGGCCCGATCAGAAGGCTTGACGTATCGACGTTGGTCTTCAGGTCCGGCGGCAGCACGGCCGCGATCTTGGCCAATGCGCTGCGTGCGGCAGCGCTCAGGGCGGCATCGGCCCGGTCCGCGACCCATCGCGAGCCCAGCACGATCGCCTCGATCTCCTCCTCGGAAAACATCAGTGGCGGCAGCATGAAGCCCGGACGAAGCACATAGCCGACGCCGGGCTCGCCATCGATATGCGCACCCTGCGCGTTCAACGTTTCGATGTCGCGATAGAGCGTTCGCAGCGAAATTCCGAGCGCCTCAGCCAGCACTGCGCCGCTGACCGGACGGCGATAGCCGCGAAGGGCCTGAATGAGATCGAGTAGACGCTGCGCGCGTGACATCGGAGCTATCCGTCGTTGAAGCAGGACGAGGCTAGCACGGCATGCTGCCACTTTGTGTCAGCATGCGCCCAACAATTTATCCGGAGCGGCGCGAATCCATTTCCCGCCTCGTGTCCTCTAACAGGCATTGCAACTGAACAGAGGACGGCTTCCGATGAGCCACTACCAACGACGCGACGATCTGACTCTGGTGCCCGATCTGGTGGGCCTTGCAGCCACCGAGGGACGCGCATTTCTGGCGTTCAACCATGCGGTCGAACGCGAGGACGGCGTCATTCCTCGCAAATACCGCGAGCTGATCGCGCTCGGCACAGCCTTCACCACCCAGTGCGCCTACTGCATCGACACCCACACAAGGCACGCCCGCGCGCACGGTGCGAGCAAAGAGGAAATCGCGGAGGTCGCGTTTGTGGCGGCAGCCGTCAAGGCCGGCGGCGCGCTCGCGCATTCGCTGCTGGCGTTGCGGATTTTCAATGAAGAGGAGGGCGGAGCGTTAGCGTTAGCGTCGAGGACGCAAGGTAATTTAATACCTTGATGCGGGCGAGCGGATCCCTAAGTCCTTTGGATTCATGGATTTGGAGCGCAATCCTGATGTTTTGATGCAGAAAGCTCATCATCATCCCTGCTACCTTGCATGGGGTTGATTTCGATATTTTGTCGGGGCGGAGCCGTTCCCTGGTCCGCCTTACAGAACCACCGTCGGTCAGCCGGAAAAGCGGCCGTATTTCCTTGCTTATCGACAGAATCCGGCTATATACCGCGCCATCTCACACGGAAGCATGGCTCTCAAAGGCCGTCCGGTGGCAACCGGGCCATAAGGCTCGTCTGCTCACACGCTTCCGGAGGAACCAACCGGAGAATTGAAACGATGTCGGTACCCGATTTTTCTATGCGCCAGCTGCTTGAAGCCGGCGTTCACTTTGGCCACCAATCCCACCGCTGGAATCCGAAAATGGCAGAGTTCATTTTCGGCGCCCGCAACAACATCCACATCATCGATCTCGCCCAGACCGTGCCGATGCTGCACAAGGCGCTGACGGCGGTCTCGGACACCGTCGCCAAGGGCGGCCGTATCCTGTTCGTCGGCACCAAGCGCCAGGCGCAGGACGGCGTCGCTGAGGCTGCGAAGCGTTCGGCGCAGTACTTCGTCAATTCGCGCTGGCTCGGCGGCACGCTGACCAACTGGAAGACGATTTCCGGTTCGATCAAGCGCCTGCGTCACCTCGATGAAGTGCTCTCGGGAGGCGATGCCAACGCCTACACCAAGAAGGAGCGGCTGACGCTGCAGCGCGAGCGCGACAAGCTCGACCGTTCGCTCGGCGGCATCAAGGACATGGGCGGGCTTCCCGACATGATCTTCGTGATCGACACCAACAAGGAAGACATCGCGATCCAGGAAGCGCAGCGGCTCAACATTCCCGTTGCCGCGATCGTCGATACCAATTCCGATCCCAAGGGCATCACCTATGTGGTGCCGGGCAATGACGACGCCGGCCGCGCCATCTCGCTGTATTGCGACCTGGTGGCCCGCGCCGCCATCGACGGCATTTCGCGCGCCCAGGGTGAATCCGGGATCGATACCGGCGCCTTCGCCAAGCCGGTGGTTCAGGAAGAACTTCCGGCGGCACAGCCGACCGGCTTCCAGGGTCTGGCCGGCCCGCGCGGCACCGCCGACAACCTCAAGAAGCTCACCGGCGTGTCGGGTGCGATCGAGAAGAAGTTCAACGATCTCGGCATCTTCCACTACTGGCAGCTCGCCGAGCTCGATCACGATACCGCGCACAAGATCGGCGAAGAGGTGGGGCTCCCGAGCCGCGCCGATGGCTGGGTCGCCCAGGCCAAGACGCTGACCGCGGAAGCGGAATAACGCTAACACCGGGTGGCCGGCTTGTCGGCCACCGGTTCATTTTCCCGATACGGCATCCCGGTAGCTGATGGCGGCACGGCGCAAGGCGTGCGCCGCGCTCGCGGCTAGCAGGCAAGAAGGATATCCAACGATGGCAACGATCTCTGCGGCGATGGTCAAGGAACTGCGCGAGTCGACCGGCGCAGGCATGATGGACTGCAAGGCAGCCCTCACCGAAACCGCCGGCGACATGACCGAGGCGCAGGATTGGCTTCGCAAGAAGGGCCTGTCGAAGGCTGCCAAGAAGGCCGGCCGCATCGCCGCTGAAGGCCTGATCGGCATCGTGACCTCGGGCACCAAGGGCGTGGTCGTAGAACTCAACTCCGAGACCGACTTCGTCGCCCGCAACGAGCAGTTCCAGGGCCTCGTCAAGATGGTGGCCCAGGTTGCGCTCAAGGCCGGCGCCGACGTCGAGGCGATCAAGGCCGCCAAGGTCGGCGATGTCACGGTCGAGACCGCGATTTCGGACGCGATCTCCACCATCGGCGAAAACATGTCGCTGCGCCGTGCGGCCTTGCTCGAAGTCGGCAAGGGCGTGGTGGCGAGCTACGTCCATGGCGCGGTCATCGACGGCGCCGGCAAGATGGGCGTGCTGGTCGCGCTGGAGTCGACCGGCCAGACCGATGAGCTCGCCGCTCTCGGCCGCCAGTTGGCCATGCATGTCGCCGCCACCAATCCGCAGGCGCTCGATCCGGCCGGGCTCGATCCCGCGACCGTGAAGCGCGAAAAGGACGTGCTGGCCGACAAATATCGCCAGCAGGGCAAGCCCGAGAACGTGATCGAGAAGATCGTCGAGTCCGGTTTGAAGACCTATTACAAAGAAGTCTGCCTGCTCGAGCAGGCCTTCATCCACGACACCGGCAAGTCGGTCGCCCAGGCAGTCAAGGAAGCCGAAGGCAAAGTCGGCGGACCTGTGAAGATTACCGGCTTTGTGCGCTATGCTCTCGGCGAGGGAATCGAAAAGCAGGAATCCGATTTCGCAGCCGAAGTCGCGGCGGCCAGCGGCAAGAAATAACCGCTGTCAGAACAGCCTTCCGGCGCCAGAGCGCCGGAAGTGTTTGGCGCGGGACAAGGAAGCGAGCAGCAATGGCTGAGCCGGTCTACCGTCGCGTCGTGATCAAGCTCTCGGGCGAGTATCTCGCCGGCAGCCAGTCCTTCGGCATCGACCAGCCCACCATCGACAGCGTTGCCGACGACCTCATCGCAGCGCAGAAGCTCGGCGTCGAGATCGCCGTCGTGATCGGCGGCGGCAATATCTTTCGCGGCGTCGAAGTCTCCGCCCGAGGCGTGTCGCGCCCGACCGGCGACACCATGGGCATGCTCGCCACCATGATGAACTGCCTGGCGCTGGAGGCGACCATCGAGCGCAAGGGGACGCCGGCGCGGACCCTGTCGGCATTCGTGATGCCGGAGGTTTCCGAGCTGTTCACCCGTAGTGCAGCGCACAAATACCTCTCCGAGGGGCGAATCGTGCTGCTCGGCGGCGGAACCGGCAACCCGTTCTTCACCACCGACACCACGGCGGTGCTGCGGGCGGCCGAAATCGGCGCCGAGGCGGTGCTCAAGGCCACCAATGTCGACGGCGTTTACAGCGCCGATCCCAAAAAAGACCCGTCGGCCAAGCGTTTCGACCGCCTGACGCATTCGCAGGCAATTGAAGGTGGCTACAAGGTGATGGATGCAACCGCATTCGCGCTTGCCCGCGAGACATCGCTGCCTATCATCGTATTCTCGATCGCCGAGCCGGGTTCGATCGGCGCGATCCTGTGCGGTACCGGCCACGGCACGGTCGTCGCCGGCTGAAACGCCGGTACTGCTTCTAACCGCCGGCGCCAAGATGCCGGCGGCAGGTTTTCTTGAGGAGGGGAGAGCGTTATGCCCACGCCAGGTTTTGACATCAACGAAGTGAAGCGCCGCATGCAAGGCGCCACCCAGGCGCTCAAGCACGAACTGGGCGGCTTGCGCACCGGTCGCGCGGCGGCATCCATGCTCGAGCCGGTGCAGGTGGAAGCCTACGGTTCGCACATGCCGCTCAACCAGCTTGCAACCGTCAGCGTGCCGGAGCCGCGGCTGTTGTCGGTTCAGGTCTGGGACAAGTCGATGGTCAAGGCCGTCGAGAAGGCGATCGTCGATTCCAACCTCGGTCTCAGCCCCGCCACCGAAGGCCAGGTGCTGCGCCTTCGAATTCCGGAACTCAACGAGGAGCGCCGCAAGGAATTGGTGAAGGTCGCGCACAAGTATGCCGAAGCGGCCAAGGTCGCGGTTCGCCATGTCCGCCGCGACGGCATGGATACCGTCAAGAAGCTCGAGAAGAATCACGAGATTTCCGAAGACGATCAGAAGCGCCTCGACAACGACGTGCAGAAGGCCACCGACGCCATGATCGCCGAAATCGACCAGTTGCTGGCGGCCAAGGAAAAGGAAATCCTCACCGTTTGATAACGGAAGGCCGACACTCTGCAGTCGAGGCTCTACAGTAGATTTGGCAACCGAGGCTTTGCGATCAAGACTCTGCAATCAAGACTTTGGGACTGATCCTGGAAATTGAATGATGTCTAACGCCGCGGCCCCAGCAACAGAAGGATCGGATCGAACCGTTCCGTTGCATGTGGCGATCATCATGGATGGAAACGGGCGCTGGGCGGCGGCGCGCGGCCTGCCGCGTGCGGAAGGCCATCGCCGCGGCGTCGAGGCGTTGCGCCGCGTGGTTCAGGCCTCCCATGAACTCGGCGTGCTCTATCTGACGATCTTTTCGTTCAGCTCGGAGAACTGGTCGCGACCGGCGACGGAAATCGGCGATCTGTTCGGCTTGTTGCGCCGCTTCATCCGCAACGATCTGGCGACGCTGCATCGCGACGGCGTCCGCGTGCGCGTGATCGGCGAGCGCGAAGGACTCGATTCCGACATCTGCGCGCTGCTCAACGAAGCCGAAGAACTGACCAAGGCCAACACCAAGCTCAATCTCGTGGTCGCTTTCAATTACGGATCGCGCCAGGAGATCGCCAAGGCGGCCCAACGGCTCGCGCGCGAAGTGGCCGAAGGCAAGCGCGATCCCGCTTCCGTTGATGCCGATGCGCTCGGCCAGTATCTCGACGCGCCCGATATTCCCGATCCCGATCTGATCATCCGCACCAGCGGCGAACAGCGGCTGTCGAACTTCCTGATGTGGCAGGCGGCCTACAGCGAACTCGTGTTCGTGCCGATCCACTGGCCGGATTTCGACAAGGCCGCGCTTGAAAGCGCGATTGCCGAATACGCCAGACGGGAGCGCCGTTTCGGCGGTCTGGCCGCGAAAACCGGCTCGTGACCGAGGGCGGCGCCGCGCCGGCGGCAGCAAGCGAATCCAATTCGCGCAATCTCCTGATGCGTGTTCTCGTGGCCGCGGTGCTGATCCCGCTGGCGGTGGCGATCGCCTACTTCGGCGGCTGGCTGTGGACCGCGCTGGTCACGGCGGCGGCCATTGGCCTGTTCGTGGAATGGCTATCGGTCATAGGTCTTGCGAGCGCGCTGGCCTTGGCGATCCGAGGCGGCATTGCGCTGGCGATCGGAGGAATTTGCTTCGCGGTCGGGCGAATCGATGCCGCGCTGATCGTGCTCGTGCTCGGCCTGATCTCCGTCCTATGGACCGCGCCGGATAGGCGCGGCTGGGCAGCGGCGGGATTTTGCTATGCCGCGGCGGCCGAGATCGCCTCGGTGCTGCTGCGTCTCGATCCTGTCAAAGGTTTTGCCGCGCTGATGTTCGTGCTGTTCATCGTCTGGGTCACCGACAGCGGCGGCTATTTCGCTGGCCGCGGCATCGGCGGCCCCAAGCTCTGGCCGAGCGTCAGTCCAAAGAAGACCTGGGCGGGAGCGGTGGGCGGTTTTGCCGCCAGCCTTGCGGTAGCCTGCGGATTTGCGGCGTTCGACCTCGGCAGGACCGTCCCGCTGCTGGTCTCGGCCGCTATTCTTTCGGTCGCCTCGCAACTCGGCGATCTCTTCGAATCCGCCGTGAAACGGCGTTTCGGGGTCAAGGATTCCAGCCACATCATTCCCGGCCATGGCGGGTTGATGGACCGGCTGGATGGGTTTGTCGCAGCCGTGGTCCTGGCGGCCATTTTCGGGTTCCTGCGCGGTGGTGCCGATGGCGTCGGCCGCGGTCTTATGGTTTGGTGAAACGATGAGCGCTGTTCCATTGCGTAACAACAAGGCCGCGGCTTCCGCCGTGCGTACCGTCACGGTTCTGGGCGCCACCGGATCCATCGGCGACAGCACCATGGATTTGCTGCGGGGGGCGCGCGACCGCTATCAGGTCGAGGCGCTGACGGCGAATTCCAACGTCGAGGGGCTTGCGAAGCTCGCAAAAGAATTCGGAGCGCGGTTTGCGGCGATCGCCGATCCCACGCGCCTCGGCGAGCTGAAGGCAGCACTTGCCGGCACCCGCACCGAATGCGGCGCCGGCGAAAGCGCTGTTATCGAGGCCGCCGCGCGTCCCGCCGACTGGGTGATGGCGGCTGTGAGTGGCGCCGCCGGCCTCAAGCCCGCGTTGGCGGCGGTCGATCGCGGCGCTTCGGTCGCGCTCGCCAACAAGGAATGCCTGGTGTGCGCCGGCGATTTCTTCATGCAGCGCGCCGCCAAGGCAGGGGCCTGCATCCTGCCTGCGGATTCCGAGCATAACGCGCTGTTTCAGGCGCTTTCGTCCGGCAACCGCGAGGAGCTGGTGCGTGTGATCATCACCGCATCCGGTGGGCCGTTCCGTACCTGGGCCGCCGCCGACATCGAGCAGGCGACGCTGGCGCAGGCGCTGAAGCATCCGAACTGGAGCATGGGCCAGAAGATCACGATCGATTCGGCCTCGATGATGAACAAGGGCCTCGAGGTGATCGAAGCCTCGTACCTGTTTGGCCTGAGCGCCGACGAGATCGACGTTCTCGTGCATCCGCAGTCGATCATCCACGGCATGGTCGAATTCTCCGACCGTTCGGTGGTCGCCCAGCTCGGCGCGCCCGACATGCGGATTCCGATCGCGCATTGCCTCGGATGGCCGGATCGAATCGTCGGACCGTCGGCGAGGCTGGATTTGGCCAAGATTGGGTCGTTGACGTTCGAAGCGCCGGATTTCGAGCGATTCCCGGGGCTGCGGCTGGCCTATGAGGCGCTGCGCACCGGCCGCGGCGCGACCACGGTGTTCAATGCGGCCAACGAGGTTGCGGTAGCGGCTTTCATGGCGGGCCAGATCAAATTCGGGGCGATCGCGCGCCTCGTCGAAGCCACCATCAACGAATGGATTCGCTCCGGAAATCTCGCGCCTTTGACCTCGGCGGACGACGCGATTTCCGTTGACCATAACGCGAGAAATAAAGCTGCCTCCCTATTGCCTCAAATTGCCTTAAAGGCATCCTAGAGGGTTAAGGACGGGGCTACCGGCTCGCGTCGAGGGGAATCGAATGTCTGAGTTTTTTCTACATAGTTTCAATACGTTGAGTCATGGGCTCATCGGTTACATCATTCCCTTCCTGTTCGTCCTGACCATCGTCGTTTTCTTCCACGAGCTTGGCCACTTCCTGGTTGCCCGCTGGGCCGGCGTGAAGGTGTTGACGTTTTCGCTCGGTTTCGGGCCGGAACTCGCTGGGTTCAACGACCGCCATGGCACCCGCTGGAAGGTTTCCGCTATCCCGCTTGGCGGCTACGTGAAGTTCTTCGGTGACGAGTCGGAAGCCTCGACCCCGGCCTCGGCCGAGACGCTCGCCAGCATGACCGAAGAGGAG
>Ga0209647_1003039_pt1 | contig 13239 bp, 20 predicted proteins | sample GraSoi_2013_60cm_FD_185827 | JGI IMG/M metagenome (GOLD analysis project Ga0209647, IMG submission 185827) | Grasslands soil microbial communities from the Angelo Coastal Reserve, California, USA - Sample 9_17_2013_60cm (SPAdes) (version 2) | ecosystem: Environmental > Terrestrial > Soil >... | reverse complement strand
ATGAGAATTTGGACGCGGTGGCTATGTCGGAATCCACGATCGATGCAGAGACGATGTAACGTTGTGGTGCATCAGCGACGAATTAGAACGGATAACAGGCCATAGACCACATCGAAATCTAAAAAATGTGTATTAGAGACAGGCGCATCCTTGTTAAAATGATTGGTTAGGCGGCTTGTTGGGTTTGTTCTTCTCCGTCGACGAATGTGACGCCGCTAACGAACTTTGGCGACCAGTTCCGCGCCGTTAAGCCGACGCCAGCGTTTTTGGGCTTCCATCCCCAGTTTAAAGACCATGGTCAGTGTCGCGATTCGTGAGCCAGAGCCGCTTTGCGGGTAGGCGCCAGGTACATTTCATGGATCAGTTGCTTGCCTTGCCCTGAACGCTTTTCGGCATTTTATCCAGTATGTTGGCCGTTTTATGTACCCCAGGACCGCTGCTGCGTTACTGGCCCCAGATTCCCAAGGCCCTTCGGGCCGAAACCGCCTTCAAATCCGACCGGCACCCGGGCTGCAATCTTTCCTGCGCTTCGCGCCTTCCTCGCTGGGGACGGTTGGCGACTGGGCATATTTTGTTTCCTCGCATCTCTTATTTGTCATTATTAGCTGGCTTTCCTAGCTTCTCGTAACCTGGCAATTACATTACTGTAACGAATTATGAGGATCGACCGGTTTACAAGCAAAATGCAGGAGGGTTTCCAGGAGGGGCAGGCGTTGGCATCTCAATTGCAGCATCAGGAGTTGACGCCGGAGCATTTGCTTCTGGCGCTGCTTCGACAGCAGGACGGGTTAGCCAGACCGCTTCTAGAAAAACTGAATGTCCGGATCCCCGAGGTTGAGGGGCTGCTCGAGGAAGAGCTGGCTCGACGTCCCAAGATATCGGGTGCGGCCGAGCAATACCTCAATGCCGATCTCCGCAATGTCTTGAATCAAGCAGAGACGGAGATGACGCGGCTAAAGGATGAATATCTCAGTGTCGAGCATTTCATTATGGCCCTGATCGATCCGCCGAAAACGCCGGCGGGCCGAATTTTGCAGGGGTTAGGAGTCAATCGCGAAACCGTCATGAAAGCGCTGCAGGGTTTGCGCGGTTCGCAGCGAGTAACGGATCAAAACCCTGAGGGCAAATACCAGACACTGGAGAGATATGGGCGCGATCTAACGGCAGCTGCTCGGCAAGGAAAAATTGACCCGGTAATCGGTCGGGATAACGAGATTCGCCGGGTGATGCAGGTGCTTTCTCGGCGAACGAAGAACAATCCGGTGCTGATCGGCGAACCGGGGGTTGGCAAGACTGCAATTGTCGAAGGATTAGCTCGGCGAATCATCAGCGGCGATGTGCCTGATTCGCTAAAACGGAAGCGAATCATCGCACTCGATCTTGGTTCGATGATCGCTGGAGCGAAATTCCGCGGTGAATTTGAAGACCGACTCAAAGCGTTTCTCAAGGAGGTGACCGATTCCCAGGGCGAGATCATCCTCTTTATTGATGAGCTGCACACAATCGTTGGGGCGGGAGCGGCGGAAGGGGCAGTCGACGCTTCCAATCTGCTAAAGCCGCAACTGGCGCGAGGAGAGCTGCGCACCATTGGGGCAACCACGCTGGATGAGTACCGGAAGCACATCGAAAAGGACGCTGCGCTCGAACGGCGTTTCCAACCGGTAATGGTAGACGAACCGAGCGTGGAAGATACCATCGCGATTTTACGAGGATTGAAGGAGCGATACGAAGTGCATCATGGTGTACGGATCCAGGACGCTGCTCTGGTAGCAGCGGCAACCCTCAGCCACCGGTATATCTCCGATCGTTTTCTTCCCGATAAGGCGGTCGACCTGGTCGATGAGGCGGCTTCTCGGCTGAAAATAGAACTCGATTCGATGCCGACCGAAATCGACCAGATCGAAAGGCAGATCATGCAGCTGGAAATGGAGCGCCAGGCACTGCAGAAAGAGAAGGATGAAGCGAGTCAGCAACGGTTGGCAAGGCTGGAAAAGGAGCTCTCGGATCTAAAAGAAAAAAGCGCACAGCTGAAGGCTCAATGGCAGAGCGAAAAGCAGGTAATCGAGCGTTCCCGCAAATTGCAGGAGCAGATTGAGAATCTGAAGCAGGAGTTGGATCGGGCTCAACGTCTCGGCGACCTCGCTAAGGCTAGTGAGATTCAATACGGCCGGCTGCCGGAACTGTTGAAGGAGTTCAACGCCCACAATCACCGTTTGGCGGAGCTGCAGAAGTCGCAACAGATCTTGAAAGAAGAGGTTACGCCAGAGGATATCGCTGAGGTAGTGTCAAGCTGGACCGGGATTCCGTTAACACGGCTGCAGGAGAGTCAGAAAGAAAAATTGATCCACATGGAAGAGCGGCTCAGTGAGCGCGTGATCGGACAACGCGAAGCGATCACCGCGGTCTCTAACGCGGTCCGCCGTGCCCGAGCCGGCCTACAAGATGAGAATCGACCGATAGGTTCGTTTATTTTCCTCGGCCCAACTGGAGTGGGGAAAACTGAACTGAGCCGCGCGTTGGCTGAATTCCTTTTCGACGACGAAAACGCAATGATTCGGCTCGACATGAGCGAATACATGGAGAAACACACCGTCGCCCGGTTGATCGGTGCGCCTCCTGGCTACGTCGGGTACGAAGAGGGTGGACAGCTCAGCGAGGCGGTGCGGCGGAAACCGTACTGCGTCGTGTTGTTTGACGAAATCGAAAAGGCGCATCCCGACGTCTTCAATGTTCTGCTGCAGGTGTTAGACGATGGGCGGATCACGGATGGGCAGGGAAGAACTGTCGACTTCAAAAACACGGTCATCATCATGACCAGTAATATCGGTAGCCAGTTCATTATTGATGCTAGCGAGCGCGCGGAAAGAAATCGTCGAGTCACGGAAGCGCTCCGCAACCATTTCCGGCCGGAATTCCTGAACCGGGTAGACGAGATAATCATCTTCGATCGACTCACTGATAAGGAGCTGACCAAGATCGTTGAAATTCAGTTGGCGCGCGTGTTGCGGCGGCTCGAACAACAGCATCTCGAGTTGACTCTTAGCGAAGGTGCCAAACGGTTGCTGGCCGAAGAAGGATACGATCCGGTATACGGTGCGCGACCGCTTAAGCGGGTGGTTCAACGCCGCTTGCTCGACCCGTTGAGTTTCGCGTTGCTGGAAGGAAAGTTCATGCCGGGCGATCGCATTCGAGCCGAAGTCGAGGCAGGAGAGCTCGTTTTCCATAAGCAATGACCACGAATAGATCCGCCTTCAATGAGCTACGTGAAACAAGTCGTGGTCGACAACCGCTTCGGCGGACGGGCAGCAAATGAACGCGAATTAAGGGGGCGGACCGCACCCAGAGCGGTAGCGGCGACCGTCCTACGAAGCCACGGGCTGTCGCACAAGGTTACAGCGGGCAGCCTGCGAATGTACACAAATGCCTAGTCCTGAGCACCTAAGAAAATGCTTTTGCGGCTCACCCGGTTTTGAACTTTCTTTATACCCATGAAATCAGCTTACGAACTCGCGATGGAACGTTTGCAGAAGGGGGCGCCAGTCGTTCCACTGACCGACACACAGCGAGCGGAGATCGCTGAGATTGATTCCACGTACAAGGCAAAAATCGCGGAGAAAGAGCTCCTTTTAAAAGATCAAATCAAGAAAGAGATTCAGGCCGGGCATTTCAATGAGGTAGAGCCGCTTCAGCAGCAATTAGCGACCGAACTACGGCGGCTTCAGGAAGAATGCGAATCGCGCAAGGAAAAGGTTCGGAACCGACCTGGGCAATAGCCAGCGAACGACAGCGAACGCCAATCGGCGTTGTCGTTCGTTGTTGTTCATTGGCGTTAGCTGGCGTTCGTTTACTAGCAAGCCTCCCTGATACCAAAAACGCGGCGCAACGGCGCATCGGCGATAGCGACTGCCCAACTTCTCTTTGCTCTTCAATTTGAAGGTGGGGAAAGGAACGCCATATTCAGCAGCGCGAATTGGGCGATTCGACCGCCGAGAAGATGCTGGTGTTCTCCCCAATCCGCAACGTTGGCACGACAATGGCCTGGGCTCCTTGCGCCACGAGAGTGTCACTGAAATTTATCCGTACTTCCAACACGATAAAACTTCCTGACTTTGGCAGAGGAAGCCTTTGGTTTCTGTAATATACCTCAACTTTTTCCCCTTCATTTTTTACATCTTTAGTCCCGCTTCCCAAAATATTTTTTGCAAAACACAGTTGCGCAGTCAGATAGCTGCACATATATTTGCAGTCAAATAACTGCATAATGGAATCCAGAAGAGATGTATTTCAAGCAATTGCAGACCCTACAAGAAGGGCAATTCTCACATTGCTTGCGGTGCAGGCATTAACGCCAGGAGCCATTGCCGACAATTTCAAATCATCACGGCAAACAATTTCAAAGCACATTCAAATACTTACCGAGTGTGAATTGCTTAAACCAGAGCAAAACGGCCGGGAAATTTACTATCACATCAACGCAAAAAAAATGACAGAAGTAGCCGATTTTATTGAACCATTCCGCAAACTCTGGGATGATAGGTTTAATAAATTGGAAACAATAATGAAAAAATACAGATCAAAAAAAATAGAATAATATGGAACAAAAAACAAAAATAAATGCCAGAAGTTTGTCGTCTGGAAGAACTGCTTTCAGATCCCTATCGATTGGGAAATCGATAGAGAATTAGTGAAGGATTTGGTCCGGGCCAGACTAGCCGAGCTGAGCTTTGGTCATTAGGCCGGAGTAAATGACGCGGTTTCGTCGATAAATGGATTTACAGACCAATCATGAATGCCAAAGAAGAAAAGGAAATTGTAAGCAGATATAAGCTCACTTTATTTCAGAGTATCAATAAGCGAATAGAATGAATCCTAAGGTTGATGTGTATTTGAGTAACGCCAAAAAGTGGCGAAAAGAATTGGAGAAGCTGAGAATGATCATTCTTGACTGTCAGCTTACCGAAGAATTGAAGTGGGGTAAGCCTTGTTACACGTTTCAGAAAAATAACATAGTTATAATACTTCCATTAAAAGAATACTGTACGCTTCTGTTTTGCAAAGGTGCCTTGTTAAATGATGCCAATGGTATTCTAATCAAACCTACGGAGAATACGCAGGCGGCGCGCCAGATTCGGTTAACCGATGTTCGAGAGATAGTTGAGATGGAAACCATCTTGAAAGCCTATATTTATGAAGCCATTGAAGTGGAAAAAGCCGGTTTGAAAGTGAATTATAAAAAGACTTCAGAATTCATAATTCCTGAAGAATTTCACAAGAAATTAGATGAAATCCCTGCCTTGAAAACTGCTTTTGATGCATTAACGCCGGGACGGCAAAGAGCATACATTCTTTATTTTTGTGCACCCAAACAATCCAAAACTCGGGAGTCAAGGGTTGAAAAATGTATGCAGCAAATTCTCAATGGAAAGGGATTAAATGATCGGTAATGCCACCAAACATTCGATTCTTCGCTGGATTCAGATCATCTTTAGCATTCCGATACTCGGTTACATTTATGGTCCGGTTTCGGAAGTTCAACAGTACGCCGCCGCTGTTCGGTTTGTCTTCCTTCCTTCGCAATAGACAACGCCAATCAGCGTTGTCGTTCGTTGTTGTTCACTGGCGTTCGCTGGCGTTCGTTTACGAGCAAGCCTCCCTGATACCAAAACGGGGGAGTTCCCTACGCTTTCTGTTTAGAGTTTGCTCGCCATCCGGCTCGTGCAGTTCTAGGATACGGCTCTTGGAGGAAAGAAGTGAAAGATTCTCCGTCGTTCCAGCGGCGTATCGAGCATTGCTCTTACCTAGTCGATTTGCATCTTTGGCACAGGGGGGATCACTTGGCGTTTGCTACCTTTGTTTACGAAAAAGCAGGAGAGCGGCTGTTGCGGCATTTCGCGAACACCGATGAAACCGAAGTGATCCGGAAAGCGCTGGTGTGTTGTGAGCGACATTCCCATACTTCCCAGCCGCACTTCTTCACCTCGGTTCCGCAGCCTTGAGCGCGATCGGCCACCAGATCTTTTGGCATCACCCTTCACGCCTGTCCGTTCCGCTGGAACTTTCCAGGAATTTCCGAATCGTTTCCGACGCAGAGCGGGCTAAGTACTCCCCGGAGATATTCTCCGTCGGCGCTGTACCACCTAAAGGTGCCCATTCGCTCGCCCGGAGACTACCAAGCTGAGTACTTTCCGGGACGATAACTTCTTGAACGTATGGTTCGTTGTCGGTGGTGGATTCTTCGAAATTCATTTCGCAACCCACGAATTCGGATTCAAGAACTTTGGTCAGCTCATCTTTCTTCGTATAGTTCGCCGGTAGTTTAACCCGAATACTGCAGTTAGTGTATAGAGCCATAGCTTACCTTTCGTTCTTCGTGAGTCTGCGTCTCTGGCCCAACTGCTTCTCTTTGAGCGTTTGTCTCGAGACATCGCAGGCGGCATCATCAAAGCGCTGCTATAGAATTTAAACGAAAAGGAGCGGTGAGAACAAGCGGCTTTCTAAGGAAGCCCAAATCCGGGCTGCGCGGCGTGGCCTCGGCGTGACTGCACGGCTTCCTGGTCACCCTTGAAATGCCGTAAATAGCGCAAAAAAACCGTTCCGCCGAAAAAGCATCGTCACCAATCGCAGAGCCGCGACATTAAACGCTAACGGTGAAAATGACGGCTATACTCATAGTGTTTCTGATCTTTTGGGCATTCTGGAAAGCTAAACACTTCGCTAATTGGATAGGTGCAGCGGCCACAACCAAGCTTTGCTGGTTCATGGCTGGGATCTGGGCGGTTTCATTTTTCTCCGTGTGGCTGATTCTTTTTGTATCGCAATTTGTGGGACAAACACCGTACTGGCCTCAGCCATGGAAATCAGTTGTTTCAATGATCTATGGGCTTACGTGTATCCTGCCATTGCCAGTTTTATCATTGGCACCTTACACAAAATGACGGGGCGATCGCTGATCGCCTCCTTGCCATGATTGCGTTTGCTTATCAGCCCGAGGCCTTGATACGTCCGGTGTGAAGCCTGCATCCGAACCATCAGAGCTTCCGAGGCCCCGCCAAGTACACCGCTAGCAAAGAGCCGGTCATCACGCACTCGATGATCGGCTCTTGCTTTTTGGACTGGCTCACCTTTGCCCTTGAAACGCCGCTAATATCGCAAGGAAGCCGTTCGGCTAAAAAAGCGTCGCAACAGCTGTAGAGCCCGCGAAATTGATCCGGAGACCCTAGTCAACCAAAGCAGAGCCGGTCACCAGAAAAGGTCGTCTTGGTGGCCGGCTTCTTTTCCTTTGGAATGGCCTTTTTCGCTCAACTCGAGTGGATTGTCGCGCAACGCCTCGAGCCTCAATCCTCGTACACCCGGAACAAGACTTGGCTGCCCCGATAGGTGCGCTTTTCCTCGGCCGATAAGCAGCCTTCCAAAAAATGGACCAATGATTTGACCCGATAATGCTTGGCCATTACCTGGAGCATCGCCCGGTCATTGGGTTCTAATTCTATGACACTAATTCGGTGGGTTTCGGTGGCTCCGAAACTATTGAAAGACCGAGCTTTCGCCGTCTTATTTGGCTTCCTGCTTCGGGTTCCAACGATTCGGGGCAGTGCTCCGATCGGACACGTTTCGCCGGTGGACTTGGCCTTCATGTTCTTGGGGGGGGCGTTTAGAGCATCACTGCTCGTTAACGCGAAACAATACCGGTCTATCCGGGTTCGCGTTCTGGTCTTCGGTGGCTAGGATACCTTCTAGGAAATGGGTCAGTCTCTTGACCCGGTGACGTGTGGCCATTGATTCGAGGACGGCTCGGTCGGTACGGGTCAGGTTGATCAGCTTTACAGCATGGGTTTCGGAACTGCCGGGATTAGCAATATTGGCGGTTCTGGAGGCTTTCATATCCTAGGGTACACCAAAAGTTGGTTGGAACGAAACTCAATCGAACGACACAAAGCCCAGCTTTGCCTTAAAGCGCTGTCTCCAGCCGAACCGCTGCTTTGACCGATCGATCAGTGCGTTCCCGAATTGGAACGGGATCGAGCGAAAATCAGCTTTCACCATTTATCTCTATTCGTCCACCGGTGCGGGAACCGCTCACGATGTTTAGAGGATCGGCGTGGGTACACCGGATAGCTACGGCTTTTGGGCGCAGCATCTGCGTTAAAGCTTCCAACGATTCGGGGTAGTTCTCCAATCGGAGACGTTTTGAAGGCGGGTATGGCTTTCATGTCCCGCGCAATCGTTTAGCTCATCACGTCGAACTGGATCTAGGAATGCCACCGTCGGCAAATGAACGAGAAGATTCGAATCCGCAACACCAAGCTAGCGTCGAACCGCCTGATGAGCGAGCACGCCTTCTTAACCGGAAGTAGCGAAGGAGGCAAAGTTTCTATGCTCGCTCTTTGCGAGATTCGGTACGACCACTACTCGCGGGTTGCGAATACCTACCGCACGCATTTGACGCGGCACGTTCGCTTATCCCGATGGAGCCGAACCAATTTACGACAGTCAGTGAACGTTGGCACGTTAGACGCTTTGTATTCGCGATCGCCTTATTCGTGGAAAGTTCAAACGCGCCTAGTTAACTTAACCCGCTCTTCTTGCTTTAATCCGATAACTAAGTGCCCCTTTCTAAAATCTCCGCTGCCGCTCGGTGAATTGCATCTGTTCTGTTAGCTTCGAACCTTCGGCAATCTGTTCTTTTAGTACCCGATTCGAAAAACACGTAACTTGGCTGTTAGTCTGCGAGCGAGGTGAACCGATCGCTAACGGTGCTGGCACCACTTGCCTTTTGGTCCGAATGGCACTTCGCGCCGCACAACACCGTTTCAATCCCCACCTGTTTAGCTAACACTTATTTAAACAGCGCGAATGGGAGGTATTACTCGAGGCGATTCGAGAGCCGCGCAACGCCACTGCGTCCTCCTTCGGGTCAAAATCTTCAATCCATCGATAGATTCTGCTTTTGACCGGATTGCGCAAAAAAGGCCGGTTTTCATCAGTTAAGGTACGGCCCACACCACGAGAAAGACCGAAGAGAGTAACCAGGTGCAAGAGAAACTATGTTGATTAGTTAGGACAGCACTCGGCCAGCAAAAGACCCTCAAAGAACTAATCGTGGGCACTTGGATATTGGAGTCGGTGTATGACCAGACCGAGGACGGCATAAAGCACGAACCGTGGGGTCCCGGTGTCGAAGGGATCGCTATGTTTGATGAAAATGGCCACTATTCTTGGCAGATAATGGCTGCTAACCGTCCAAAATCCGAGGGCACTAGTCCTCGGACACCCGTCGGGCAAGTGAACTGCTTTTTTGGAACGTACACGGTCGACGAGACGGCGAAGACCAAGACCATTCACATTGATCGCTGTACGTTCCCGCAATGGGATGACACCGACGGCACCGATAACATTGCGATGCCGACGGAGAACGAATTGAATATAACTCCAACGAAGCCTATTCAGGATCCGACGATGGGAGCCTTCGTTCCCCATCTAAATTTTAAACGAGCGAAGTAGGTTTAATTATAGCCGACTCGGATAATTGCGTTCGGCAGTAGTATAGATCCCGGCGATCACAGCAGTCTGTCGAGGGATCTGACTGTCTCCTATGGGCGACAGATTCGCCCATCCGCTCAGGCGAGCAGCCGATCAATGATTTCGTAGGCAGCGGCGATCCTACGCAAGCTTACCGAGAGCACATAAGGCGATCCCCAACAGCAACGCAACACGCACATCGCGCTCTTGCGGGTTGTCGTAACTTCGGGAAACGCGGTCAATCTCCGCAAGCAGCTTTCCCTCGAAGTGCACAAGCGCCATCGCGGATTCGCGCATCTGTTCGGACGAGATCGCATCACTGGTGAGGAGTTCCAGGATAGCGTCAAGCGTTCTCTGACGTGAGCGCCGTCCTTCGGCTTGCTCTTTGAGATGCGCGAAACTTCCCACAACATCACCATGGTGTCACTCCGAATTGACTCGGCGGCAGTGATTGCGATACCTCGCATAATTCGGAGGGGTGCGAATACTCCGAGTAATAAATCAACGCACACCCTCTCCTTTCCGGGAATCCATCCCGGATGACTGCGCCACCGATGGCAATATGACATCTTTTCAAGAGGGCCGTAAGGCTCAAATCGTTAAAGCTCTGAGCGACGCCGGAGACGAACAAGTCAAGCCGACCAAGACAAAGACCGAGGCTGAACTCGAAGCCGATAGATCCGCTGCTGCGATAGCGCTTAATGCAGCCTTCTTGCGGGAACGTGAATACCGGTACGGTAAGGCTACACCCAAGGTTACAGCGTCCGACATCGTTGCGGTCGCACTATCCGACGCCGTGGAAGCCGCCAGGACACGCCAGACGGCTTAAGCTTCTCTGTACGCCCAAAATCTACCCTCCTACACCTATCGAGCGCTCTGGCACAATCCTAGAGCGTTTTTTTGTTCACGGCAATTCCTGACACCGTTCTTGGCTGGGTGTGCTTTTTCCCTACCCTAAGAGGCCGTCTGTTTCTGTTCGCTAACGCCCTGTCCTGATTTGCTGATAGCAACGGTCGTCGATTTCTGGCTTGCGTGCCTTGCAAAATAAGCGCCAGGGATTGGTAGGTCATGTCTCGTGAAAATGTCCGGTGTTTCGGCTTTGCTAGAAAGAACAGCTCCCAAAATGGCTCCCATGCCAAGCGTCGCCAGTCCAAATCTAATGATGTTCTTCATTTGAATGATCGTTGGTAAGTTCATGCTTTGCTTTCGATTGAAAGTAACCTGTCGCTCTTGGCATGACGCGAGCGCTCACCCCTCGAACCAATCAGTTCTGACCGCCACCTTGATTGCCGGTATCGAATCCTTGTAGCTCACCGTTCTGAATCAGAAAGAGCCGCTCATCGGTTCCGGCGAAAGTACCAAAAGGAACACGGACTATTTCGAGGCCACCGTGTTCACTGTCTAGATAGGATTGATTTGAAGAGATCGTTAGATTGGTTTCTTCCTGTATTTTCATATTAGTGTTTCCCGACGGAGGCTTGTGCCTCTTTTCATGTGCATTATCCGCCATCCGAGTGACGCCTGCTATTGGCGGACAGAGCAAATTATCTCAACCCGAAAGGGTTATACCACGCTGGCTCTGTCGAAAGCATTTCAGGGCAAAAAGAGAGCTGCCGATGGATCATGACAACCACCGGCAGCGACAGTAAACGAAGCAAGCGGGGAATTAATCCGCTCGCAACTACTGCGACAGAGTGAAACAGAGCCGGTCGTCGTCGGCCTTTCGCCTTCTCACATGCGTGCGAGTGGACACGCACGCGGTAGGTACAAATGAATAATACCGAAAGAGTGTACTTAACAAAGGCTGCGTTGGCACGATTTGCAGGACTTGATCCCAGATCCAAAGACATCAAGGAGCTGGAGCCGGACGCCTAGTCACCACGCAAAACAAGCGAGTTGCTCTCTACGCATCCGCTCTGGCCGATGCATTGAAAGCCAAGACAGAAAGAAACTAAACAATGTCTACACTAAAACTATCGACTAATCCGATTGGCTTGTCAGACCATTTAGTGCGACCGAACCAACCGTCTAACGAACCGCTAGACCTAGATGCGGAGATCACCACGCAGATCGAAGCGCTGGCTGGCGTACTAGATGTTTTCGAGCGGACGAACGGGCAACCGAATGCCGAGTTAATCTCTGCGACAACTGCGGTTAACGATCTTCAAGTTAAGTTGAACGAGGCAACGCATAAGCTGGAACAAATCAAGGCATCAGGAACTCCGCTGGATCGTTTGAAGCGTGCAACAGTTCTGGCCGAGACCGCTCTCACGAAATTGATCGAGAGGTACACGAAGGTCGTGACGGCTGAACTTCTAAAAGAGCGGTTCGGACTGGAGGTTAATATCATGAAGTTACCATCGGTAACTAGGCAGGAAATTCGCTTGCATCGCAGGATAGAAGCATTGCGCCAGTTCGAGCCCTTGCGAACGTCCAGCGAATTTCACTCAGACACAGAGGAGCGGATCCAACAACGTTTGAATGCCACGGGTGAGAGATTGGATGCGCTGAGAGAGTATATCCGTCTGGATCAGAGCGTTGAGAAATAACAACGAACCAACAAGGAAAACTAAACAACATGAGTAATACACCTACATTTCAAACTGAGCCCGAAGCACCGACCGTCGCCACATTCTCTCGCGGCGTCGAAGTTGAGCGACCAGATGAGTCGGCAATTCTCACGACATCCGCATACGGGGATCCACGCAGGAGCAAGATCGCAAGGAGTATTTCTCAGACATCGAACATCGCCGCAACCGTGCTGCCGAATTTGAAGCCAAACGCCAGGAGGTGAAGCCTAAAGAGATCAAGGTTGAGTTGAGCGTCCTCGACGAGGTCTTAAATGCGGTAGACGCAGCAGCCGAAGATTTCGAGCACACATACGGAAAACCTAACCAACCTTTGATAGATGCGAAGGTAGAAGCCGATCGCCTTCGCCGTGACTTGGCGGAGGCAGAAGCTCGCCTAGCAAAACTCTTTGCGATGAATCCGCTGATTGCCGCGCCAACTATGTTACCGCACTAGTTGGAATAGTTAAGGTGGGCTCATGTTCGTTGAACACGTGCCAAACTCCAATCAACAGAACCGTCAGCCCACCAACCATTGCAACAACGGCCCAAACGAATGACCAAACAGCACGGAATCGAGTTTCGACTTGGTATTTTGCAATTTGCTTCGAATAAAGATCGAACAGCGCTGGCAGGTCTAGGTTTTTCCTGTCATTTCGCTCGTCAGTTACGCCAGCCGACGTAGCTAGGGAATAGGCTCGCTTTTCAGCCTCTTCCACCTTTGTCGCGGCCTTACGCTCTAGCCAGCGTTGGTAAAAACCGACAATGGTACCACCGACGGCGGCACCAAGACCGGCCAGCGTAGTTAAGATCGTAGGATCAAACATCTCTGTCAAAGGTGTAACCGATGCCTCCGTGCGCTAAACCCAGTTGTATCTTGAACCTCGGACCGTTGCAAGACCGCGCAGATGGACCGCCCTGCCCTTTGTTACCGACTGAGATTATCTCGCCGATCCAACCAACTCCTCCGCACGCTCCAGTTCCCGGTACAAGTTCTGAAGCACGCGCCGAAGCCTAGAAAAATTGTGAATAAGCGGCGAGCAAAGTGCGTCTGTTAAACCGGTTTCTTCACAACAGAAACCCAGCAGAACCAGCCGGGAAGAGGTTGTCCAACTTTTTCTCGGCTCCACCTAATCAGGCTAGCCAAAATTGC
>Ga0209647_1003038_pt1 | contig 13240 bp, 7 predicted proteins | sample GraSoi_2013_60cm_FD_185827 | JGI IMG/M metagenome (GOLD analysis project Ga0209647, IMG submission 185827) | Grasslands soil microbial communities from the Angelo Coastal Reserve, California, USA - Sample 9_17_2013_60cm (SPAdes) (version 2) | ecosystem: Environmental > Terrestrial > Soil >... | reverse complement strand
GATCGGTGATCGGTGGTGTGTCAACAATGACGACTAGATTATAACACGGAATGGTGATCGGTAATCGGTGATCGGTAATCGGTGGTGTCAACAATGACGATTAGATTATAACACGGAATGGTGATCGGTGATCGGTAATCGGTGGTGTCACCGATGACGATTAGATTATGCCATGGAATGGTGATTGGTAATCGGTGGGAGTCGCCCTTGGTATCTAAGATCATGACCAAACTATTAGTACCCTTGCATCCTCCACCGATCACCGATTACCGATCACCGATTACCCGTTACGACTAGAACTTCGGACAAGGGATAACCAGCTTATCCTTCGGTGGCTTCCTCGGATCACGGGTAGACCAGGAATAGGAGATACTGAACTCGTGCGCACCTCCGCTGCTGGGGCCTAACTTGGAAATGGTATAATCGTAGCTATACCCTATGTTGAAAACGTCTTTGGGTCCGCGCTTGGTCAATCCGATCAGCAGGACAACCGATTCGTTGTTGGCGAAGCCATTCACTTTTTTGAACGGCACACCGCGGTACCACGTGCCGATGATGATCGGTTCAAAAGTGAAATACATACCAATGTCCATCTGGTCCCATTGGCCTTGATGCCGATATTGGACGGTGGGCGCAACACTCCGCTCCTGCGGGATCGAGTACACACCGGATTTCATTGTCCCCTGCTCGAAAAAGAATTTGTAGCCGGCATGTGCCGAGATCTTCATCGGCAGTTTATCCGTTCCTCCCACCAGGGATTGGTTAGGCTCTGTAATATGAAATGCAGAAAGGCCCAACCAGGCGTTTTTACTAAAAAGCAATCCGCCCATGGAAATATCGGGGAAGAATTTCGATTGGCCTGTATTTAGATTTTCGAGCGATGTGGGACTTTTCACATCCCCGGTTTGAGGATCGAATTGGTCGCCGAAGGTGAGCTTACTGAAATTGATCGCACGGTTGTACACCGCCGCCTGGAAGCCAGGGCGGAATGACAATTGCTTTGTAATCTGCAAGTCATAGGCGTACTGCAAAGCAATGCTCGTGGAGGTCATACCAAACACTCCTTCGCGGTCGCGGTTGATCATAAACCCGACGCCACTGTTCTTCTCTTCAAGGTACATATCACCATACGCCGAAAAGGTTGTAAAATTGGCATCGATCGCCGGCCATTGGTTGCGGTAATTCAACCCGACCCGGGCCATACCGGTCGACCCTGCAAACGCCGGATTGAGGTATAAGGGCGCGGCATAAAATTGTGAAAATTGAGGGTCCTGGGCTGTTACCCAATGGGTCGCCAAAAGGATTAACATACTGGACAAAAACACGGATTTATACGACACCTTGGGGTATTTTGCATCCTCCATCAAAGCAAATTAATGGGTTTATAAACATTAAAAAAAGCGTTTGTCGACAAATACGGCCGTTTCATCTTCTTAACGATATTTTCAATCAAATTGTATTACTTTAGTGCAGTTTGGCGTTTTATATTTTAAATCATTTTTCTTCTTCCGTACTTTGGTATGATTCACGTGTGTAAAAAATGACCCGGGTTCGAAAAGTTTTCTTTCTGGTGTTGGGAGTGGTGGTGTCGTCGATAAGTTTGGCACAGAACCTTTCACAGCAAAATTGGTATTTTGGAAATTCACCCAATGGAATCCGGTTCAACCGCGCCAATAATAAACCGTTCATCGTCACCAATAAGGCTGTACCCTTCGGAACGGGCGGCAGCGCAGTAGCGACTGATCCGTCCACGGGTAATCTGTTGTTCTACACCGACGGTGCGATCGTCTATGATGCAACCCATGCGGCCATGCCGAACGGGTCGGGATTGAGTGCGCTCTCCTCTGCCAACCAACCAGTCGCCATCTGTGCCGTGCCCGGCCAAACGGACAAGTACTTTGTCTTTACAAATAGCACCGACTTTACAACGGGCGGTTCCATCAGCGTCAGCATTGTGGATATGGCGCTGTTCGGCAACTCCGTCTTCCCGTCACCCGCTTCCGGCGACGTGACGAATCCAAAAAATGCAGCAGTTCCCGGGTTGATCAACCGATCCGAAGGAATGATCCTTGTTCCCCATGCCAACGGCACCGACTTCTGGCTGATCACACACCAGAATAGCTCTGCCAGCTACTCTGCCACCCTCATCAATGCAGCCAGTTTCACGGGCGGCACCTATACCACGTTTACGACGGCAGTCGGACTTTACCCCACTACCGTTGCCAACTTTTCTTACTTTAAGAAAACCAAGAAACTAGCCGTCTCTCCTCAAGATCCGAGTACCGACGCCCTGATCCTGACCTTTGACGATGCCGCCGGTGGTTTTACTTTTGATCAGTATATCCTTAATTCAGGAAAACCCACCACCGCCAACCAATCTATTTATGATATTGAATGGGACCCGAAGGGACAATACTTGTATCTATCCAGGACCGGGGAGGCCGGAATTAATGCGGATGTGCTTCAATATGATTACCTGAATCCCGGTATCACATTAACTTCAGTATTGTCCACGCCAGTTTTCAGAAGCTATGGCTTACAACTCGCCCCCGACAGTGCGATCTATTATCTCTACCAGGCCACCTCCGGAGGGCCTTTTTTAGTCGATAGTTTCACGAAAACAGACACGGTGGCGGGCTACGTCAAACGCAATACGACACCGTTGACTGCTTCTAATTTTAACGGCACACAATTCCCGGCCTTCCTGCCAAAGGCAAAACCAAACCTCACGGTAAGTTTTACCTCCGTCGGTACTTGCCAGAACAACCCCACTACTTTTTATCCTAAGGTTACACCGAACGCCGACAGCCTGCGGTGGCGCTTCGGCGACGGAAAGGACACTACCCTTTGGAGTCCAATTCATACCTATGCCCTGGCGCAAACCTTCAATGTTACGCTTACGGCCTACTATCAGGGAGATTCAGCCGTCGCTGCGCAGCCGGTCACCATTACTGCTTTCCCATTGAAGCTAAAGCTCGTCCAGGACACAACGGCTTGCCGTTCGGAATTTCCCCCGCCGCGCGGCAGCTCTTCGCCAAAGCAGTTTTCAGTGAAAGTCAGTGTCACAGGAGGGACGGCCACGTCCTATAACTGGTCAAATGGCAATACCGGTCCCACGCTTAAACCCGACTCAGCCGGGTATTACTATGTGGTCGTGGCCGATGCATCCGGTTGCTCGACCTATGCAGGGGTGAATGTGAAGGAATATGGCTTGCAGGACCAACGACGGAACATCTGGTATTTTGGCAACCATGCCGGCATCGACTTCACTCCCAATCCACCGAAAGCCCTCAGCAACAGTGCCATGGATGCCCCCGAAGGTTGTGCCGTTGTTTGTGATCGGAATGGAAAAGCGATTTTTTATACTGATGGTAACAACGTGTACGACAAGACGGACACGCAAATCGCTACAGGTATCGGAGGAGATCCACTTTCGACCCAATCGGCTTTGATTGTTCCCGTTCCGGGGGATGAAACGCTTTATTACATCTTTACTACCCAAGCCATCAATGGTACTTCTAAGAATGAGTTGCGCTTTTCCCTTTTTGATTTGAAACAGAATGGAGGAAAAGGAGCGGTGACAAAAGACAGCGTCCTGCTGTTTTCCAAAAGCACCGAGCGCATCACGGGCAATGCACGGTGGCTGATCGCCCATGAGTACGGCAACAACACGTTCCGGGCCTACCCTATTTCCAATGCGGGGATCGGAGATCCTGTTTACAGTGCCATTGGATCCGATCATTCGTTTCAGTACGAGCAAAATGGAGAAGGGTATATGAAGTTAGGACCCCGCAACGATTTGGCCGTGGCGCTTTCTAACCCGGGGTCAAGCAATTTTATTGAACTATTCCATTTCAATGATACTACCGGGGTACTCTCCAATTACCGCAAAATTGATCTGAAGGAACCCAACGGACAGGTATATGGAGTCGAGTTTTCGCCGGGTGGAAATAAGATCTTTGCCACCGTCACGGGGACCCCTACTCCATCCAAGCTATTTGAATACTCCATCGATTCTTTGCAGCAGCCTCATTTCAAGCAAGTATTAACAGAACCGGCACAATTGGGCGCGATCCAGATTGCCCCTAATGGACAAGTAATGGTTGCAGTGAACGATGCTGCCCATAACGGCTTTTTGGGAACGATTGCCGCTAACGACGATACAACGAAACTTTCTACTTTCCAGTTGAATGGGTTTCCTTTAGCAGCGGGCACCAACAGTTGGTTGGGATTGCCGAATTTCATACAACAGGTTTCCAATGCATTTGGCGGGCCCATGTTCACCTACACCGGTCTTTGCGTGGGTGACTCCACCCGTTTTGTCGGTACCGCCACCGACGCCATCGACAAATTTCAATGGACTTTTGGAGATGGTGCAGGCTCTACTCAGGCGAGTCCCGCGCACTTGTACGCCGCTGCAGGGACATATACCGTTTCCATGCGTCTGACCAATCGTTGCAGCCTCGACACTACGTTGGTTCAGAAAGTTACCGTTTTCGGACCTCCCCCTCCGCCCACCGTCCCCGGCGCATCGGCGCTATGCAATGGACCGGTTACGTTAAACGCCAACACCGGAAACCTGCCCGGACTTACTTATTTGTGGACCAACGGCGATACAACAAAAATAGTCATACTCGCACAGCCTGGATTTATATCGGTAACCAATACCGATCAACATGGGTGCTCCAGTACGGCGCAAGCCATTGTCGCTGACAACCGGCCGCAGCTTTCGCTGGCGCCCGACTTAACGGTGTGTCAAAACAATAATACGCCTGTTCTCGATGCTCAAAACCCGGGAGCGACCTATGCCTGGAAAATCAACGGAGTGAATGCGAGCTCGATCCAAACCCAGGCCGTAGACACCTCGCTGCCGGGAGTGTATATGTACAGTGTGGTCGTCACCGATCCCATTACAACATGTACAGTGACTAGTCAAAAACAATTCACCATCGAAGTTTCCCCGTCATTTGTATTGAGCGGCACCAACCCCACGACCTGTAATGCCGCCGATGGCACCATACAAGTCCAATTGAACACCACTATCCCTGCCGCGGGACCGTATTCGTACTTCCTCACCGGCCCGAATGGTTTTAACCAGCAGGCTATTGACCAAACGGCACCTTCCACGGCTGGACCTTTTGGCGGTCAGAAAGCCGGTATCTTTTCCGGTGTCGTCACTGATCAAGTATCGGGTTGCACGATCTCCCATTCATTTGGACTATCCGATGCGCCGTTCACGGCATCCGCCACAGCGCAGCCACCGAATTGCGATCCGGTAACGGTTCTAATTCAGATCACCGGCGGTTCGCCGCCCACCTTCCCGCTCAATTACATTGCCACGGATAACACAAGTGGTCAAACGACCACGGGTTCGTTCGCGACGGCACCACCACCACCGTTAAATTTAACGCCATTAGCCGCCGGGACCTATACCATTACACTGACTGACAGCAGTGTTCCGGGATGTACATTCGCTATTAACAACTTCCCGATAACCCCAGCCGCGCCGGTACCGATTACCGTAACTCCCAATCTTTGCGCAACGCCTCCCACGATCGTCGCCTCCGGTGCCACCACGTATGCCTGGACTACGAATGTTCCGGGAAGTATTGTAGGTGCGACCAACGGTCCCTCCATTCAGTTGCTCCCGGGATCCGGTACCGTTACGTACACCGTCAATGCCTCTTCAGGGGCCGGCACGTGTCCCAATATCCAAAACACCACGGTTGACGTGAACGCACTCATCACTCCGACGTTTACCCAAAGTGACCCTTGTACCGCACAAGTCCTTTTGACGGCTGCGCCTGTAGGCAATTATATTTACCGCTGGTATTTGGATGTCGGTGGCGTATCTCAACCTACGCCCCTGGTAGGTCAGCAGGTTTTTGTCGTTGCCTCGGGCAACTATTCAGTGGAGTTAAATGATCCGGTGAGCGGGTGCAGTAAAAAATCCAGTCCGTCCCAAATCGTCAATGTATTTGGTACGATCACAGCCGGCCTGACTGCAACGCCGGCCTGCGACGATAAAAAGCCGTTCACTCTTACGGCCACCAGCAATTCAGGAGGAGTGACGTATGCCTGGTTCCTGAACAGCGGCGCCATCAGCGGGGCGACACGGCCAACGCTCGATCAGACTTCCAATGGCACGTATAAGGTGACGATCTCAAAAGGAGTATGCAATGCTTCGGCTCAGATCCAAATCATTAAATCGCCGATCCCGGTGGGCAAGCTTCCCGACCGCCTGATCATCTGCAATGATCCCGATAACAAGGACCCCAGCACATCCAAGATTGACCTTGACCCGGGACCGTTTATTCGTTACAACTGGTTTAAGAATCAGTTGACGCTCGGCGACACCTTGAGAATTTATACGGCCGATAGCGAAGGCATATACCAGGTCGATCTTACCAACTCTTACGGATGCGTTGCTTCAGATCAGACGGAAGTAAAGAATGAGTGCGTTCCCAAGATTGTAGCGCCCACGGCCTTCCATCCCAGTGGGAACGTAAATGAGAATAGAGACTTTTATGTCTTCACGTTCTTTATTACAGATAATTTCCAAATCTTCATTTACAACCGTTGGGGTGAAATGGTCTACCAATCCGGCGATCGCAGGTTTAAGTGGAATGGCAATTTCAACAACAGCGGTCAACCCATGCCGGGAGGCACGTATGCTTACGTTATTAAATACGTAAGTTCTTTTGAACCGCAACAGGGGGTGCAGGAGAAACACGGAGGGGTGGTTTTGTTGCGGTGAATCGACTTTACCTTCCTCTTAGCACCTAGGCTTGGCGCTTGGTGGCTTTAGGCTCCGGATAAGGTCATTAGTTACTTAGTGCTGGGGTTTCCCCTACAGGTGTACTCCGAACTTTGCCTACTGCGCATTGCCTACTTCTTTCCTCCCTACTCTTTATCGGTTTTGGAAATAATTCCTGCTATTGACACCTTCGTAATCTGCCCTCCAGTAGTAAACACCAGCCGAACTATTACCCCCATCCCATCCTCTTTCAAGATCACGGGTTTCGTAAACCAACTGTCCCCAGCGGTTAACTATTTTCATATCTATGTCCCTGATGTTATACATTCTCATCGGAACAAAGTTCGGGTTGTAATCATCTCCATTGGGCGTAAAAACATTGGGCATTTCAAAAATAGGATCGGGGGGATAAAGTTCCGAATTATAAAGATAGGTAGATATGAAGTTTGGTAAGCCTTGCTTACAGTAACCTTTTCCATCTACAGGGAGTTCAATGGCCCTTTGTTCGTATTTGCATTCCACCCCCGCTTTGTCAGGAAAATGGATAGCCCCGATAAAATACATGTCAAATTTTGCAACATATATTTTCCCATCGGGTGCCAATTGCAATTGGCCTGGTTGATCATGCACAATAAAGTCGTCTCCTAGTACTATTTTGCTATTATAAATATTGTCGGAAAACAAGTCGAATTGATATATACCCTTATCGAAATCGCCGACATACAAAAACCGACTGCTGGGTGAAAACTCTATTCCGTATAAACTTTCTTCGCTGAAACCGGAAAAATTTGTAACCTCCGTTATTTTTCCATCGGACGGATTAAAATTGAGTATATCAGCCAATCTTTTATCAGAAAGGACCAATGCTATCGTTTCTCCATTAGGTGAGATTTTCATTTGTCCGATTGCATTATAGGCGTAATTTACATTGTCTGCGGCCTTCCCGCCTTCATGAACGATCCCGACCTGGCTAATGACCGGACTAAGCTGTAAACCGTTGTCCGTTACCAAGTAGGCATTGAATGTATTGTTATTCCATTCGTGCATCACAACCCATATATCTCTCCCATTGGCATGAAACGTACCGGCGATCTTTTCCGTAGTCGATCTATCAAGGAGGATATTCTTCTCAACCACATCTCCCAGCCCATTGTCCAAAGACAAGTCCACTACAGAATAGTGAAGACCCTTTTCCTCGAAAGGGAACTCAGTCTCATCTTTATAATCTCCATTGGGAGATGCGGTAAAAATATAACAAATGTTCTTATAACCTGGTCGAGGTACAATGAGCGTTTGAGTAGTCGTACAAGATCCCCAAAGATCCGTACCATTGGGCATTACCTCGTGGTTCCTGTTCCACACGCTGACGCCATCCGTATAGAAGAGCAACTGTCCACTCTCATCTGACAGAACGGAGGCCGACTCACTATCGATCGTAAAGCAATTATGTATTTGACCATCTTTCAAAATGAGAGCAGGTGAATAATTAAAATCCAGCCCCAAAAAGTTTCCAAAGTACCATACATTAGCCTGCTTTTGGCCACTGCAGGCGAGCCAAACAAACAGACAAAATACTAAGATTAAACCTGTTTCTTTTGTCTTCAAGGATTATCTGAAAAATTCCCTCTCATAAAAGAATCCTAATTTAATGAGTCCCCTGGAAAAGTTCATAATCTAAAGCAACCTTAAACCTGAGTTATGACAAATGTCGTTCAGAATCATGACCGATGGACTAAAGTCCGGGATGAGAAGGGACTTGAATAACCACGGCCTTAAGGCCGTGGTTATTTTGTGACGATTTTATCCGGGCTTTAGCCAAGATGAAGCCGACTGCCAGCCAGGAGTCCATCTAATCCGAAACGTCTTTCATTTTTGGACCACTTTGACTATCTATGCAAACATGAAATGATAACCCTATGAAGAAGGTCATTGGAGTTGTGGCCCTTTTGGCCCTGTTTTCTATTACATCGGCATTCCGTCCGCCGTTCAAAACATCCCTGACTCTGACAATCCGGGATGAAATAGGCAACCTTGTAGAAGGAGCCTTCGTAAAACTTTTTGAAACAAAAGACGACTACCTGAAAGAAGTCAACGTAGCTGCCGAAACCACAAGCGATGCCAAAGGCATAGCCAAATTCAAAGGTCTCAAACCGATTGCCTACTTCATCATCGTTCGCAAGGGGGATAAAGACAATGCCGGGGGCGGCGAGCAAGTCGGTAAGCTGGAGGAGGGTAAGTTCAATAAATCGACGGTGGTGATTCAGTAACCCACAAAAATCTTTTCCCGCAGATCGCGCAGATTTACGCAGAATGTATTTGACAATTTGCAGGAAAAATGCAATGGTCGAAATACGGGAATCCACTACTTGTTACTTATCGTACGCCACATTATTTCCTATACTGACTGACTTGTAAATCCCTCTGCGTAAATCTGCGCGATCTGCGGGAAACACTTTCGATCTGCGGGAAACAAATCGATGATCAACCGGGAATCCCTTATCCATTCTTTACAATCTTACTCCACCATATTTCCCGAAGAGGAAATTTTTAAATCCCGGTTTCTGGAATTGCTTGAACATCCCCGCAGTTTCCACCGCGACCACCTTCCCGGCCATATCACCGGTTCGGCCTGGATTGTGAATAAGGACTTTTCCGGGGTGCTTATGGTCCTCCATGCCAAACTGGGTCGGTGGCTGCAGCCCGGGGGCCATGCCGACGGCGACGAAAATGTGCTGAACGTTGCCTTGCGCGAGGCTAAGGAAGAAACCGGGCTGAATAATTTTACCATTTTAAGTCATTCTTTTTTTGACATCGACATTCACCCTATTCCCACGCGCAAGGATTTTCCCGAACATCTTCATTACGACATCCGGTTTCTTCTGCAAGCCTCCGAACAAGACGTGCTGACGATCAGCGATGAGTCGCGCGACGTGAAATGGTTTCCGATGAAGGAACTCGCCGCGTTGACGGAAAATGCCCGGTCGATCATGAGGATGGTCGATAAGACGAGTAGCCGAGCACCTTTTGGTTCTTAGTCGCCTAGCCGGAGTAGCCAACTTTTCTCTATTCTATTCACTCAGGTCCTGCTCAGCGCGTCAAGCCGACTGTTTTCAAGACGCTACCTTGCGCAGGTACTAAAAACGCCCTGCCTTCGGCATAAGGATGGGCGAGTATTGAATCGATCATTTGTTTAGAGATACACGGGCGAAAATGTATTCCGTCAAAATAGTTGTACTCGTTGTTCGTTATTTCGTTGACACCCGAAAAATCATAAATGTGATTCCCAAAAATAGTTCTCAGAATTTGCATGTCAGAGGAATCGAATTGCATTTGATCATACAATGGTGTGATCACGATATAATAGTTCGTGCCGTGTTTTTTGAAAAGTTCACGAATCTTCAAAAGAATATTTTCTTCGTTTACGGAAATCTGCTTTTTTTCTCTGCGGGGCTGGCTGAAACTCGACCGTTCAAACAAAACACCCGTTCTTCTTAACGAATCAATTTTTCCTACGTAGGCCTGATCCATTTCCGTATTTCCATAACCATCCAAAATACGTTCGGAACAGATGTGTCGAGGATCGTTGGTTCTAAGATCCGACTCCCAATTCGGAAATACCAGCCCCGAAACCCTCATCCCCAGCAATATCTTCAACTTATCCATCGTGAATGAGGAAAAGAACATTTTATAGTGAGTAAAGTAATAATTGGCAGGGCTTTGATTCGTTAACAAATAATGCTCGGTAGCAGAAATTCTTCCATCGTCCTTGAATGTGACTCCATCCGTATCAAGGTAAATCACTGCGTTGTCAATCTTGTAATTCAGCGAATCGAGCAATTTCAATTTTGCATAAATGCCCCCTATGTTTTCAAACCAACTTGCGTAATGAAAGAAGCACGCATTTTTAATTTTCTTATTGAGGTAGCAGGCGTATAGATATGCACTCCTGCTGCTTCCGAAAATAAACGAGTTGTAACGTAGAGATGATTGAAGTAGCTTTTTTGTCGAGATATCCCCAAGGCCCTGGAAATTATATTTCCACGAATAGTTTTTGTGATACCCAAAGTCTTCATAGACATCCCGGTTTATATATAATAGAGTCGGAGGCAACGCTGCCATGAGCAGAATGCCAAGGAAGACCATATTTTTTAAAATAAAGCGCTTCATTAAAATTGGAAATAAATAAACTCCTCAGCCCTCCCGGAATAATACACCGTCATAACAAGCAGGGCATAATACATTGCATATCTCAATGGGCGTTTCCACTTGACTCCCAACGTTGCAATCGCATATTGCTCCCCACGGCCCAACCATTCAATAACGAAAAATAAGACAAGCAATACGATTATCTTGTCCTTCGGCATCACTTCCGGAGCTTTGAACAAAGCGTCAGAAAAAATCCCAGACAAATAGCTAAGGGCGTGCGAAATGTTCTTTGCTCTAAAAAATATCCACGCGACAACAGTTAAGCAAAAGGTCAATAGCATACTCAATGCTTCGCTCAGCGATGGGAAAACCTTACCCTTCGCTACGACATCAAGATTATTTCTGTTTTTATTGGCCAGCAACAGCGGTAAGAAATAGATGGCATTTAATGCTCCCCAGGCGATAAAGGTCCAATTGGCGCCGTGCCAAAAGCCGCTGATGATGAATGTGATGAGGATGTTCCTCACCTTCATCCAGGTGCTTCCCTTACTTCCGCCCAACGGGAAGTAAACATAATCTCGAAACCAGGTTGACAAAGAAATATGCCACCGCCTCCAAAATTCTGCCATGTCTCTTGAAAAATAGGGGAATGCGAAATTGCGCATTAAGTCAATCCCAAAAAGCCGGGACGTTCCAATAGCGATGTCAGAATAACCGGAAAAATCACAATAAATTTGAAACGCAAACAGGATTGCTCCAACAACAAGCGTACTTCCCGCGTATTGATTCGAATTATTAAAAATCTGGTTGGCATATTCAGCGCAGTTATCCGCTATTACAATCTTCTTAAAAAAACCCCACAGCATTTGACGCATCCCGTCAACAGCTTTGTTGTAATCAAAGGACCTTCGTGTATGAAATTGAGGAAGCAATTCTGTTGCGCGCCCAATAGGCCCGGCGACTAACTGTGGAAAGAAGCTCACAAAGGCAGCATAGGTGATGAAGTCGTTGGTTGGCTCGAGTTTTCTCTTATAGACATCAATGGTGTAGCTCAGCGACTGAAACGTATAGAAACTCAGACCAACCGGCAGAACGATGTGTAAACTACCGGCGTGAATTTGAGCGCCGAAAAAGGAAAACGCGGTAACGAAGCTATCGAGGAAGAAATTGAAATACTTGAAGAACCCCAGAAACGCCAGATTTACCAGGATGCTTATCCAGATCAGAAACTTTCTTGCGTTTGGTTTTTCCGTTTTTGAAAATCGGACGCCAATAGTATAATCCAGAATGGTACTGAAGATGATGAGGGATAAAAATCTCCAATCCCACCATCCATAAAACACATAACTGGCAGCTACAATGAGAAAATTCTGAGTTCTTAAATTTTTAGCCGTAACAAACCAATAGAGTACAAAAACAACTGGCAGGAATATCGCAAAGTCGATTGAATTAAAAAGCATTGCTCACTCAGATGTCAGTACAGCAAATTCATTGTTCCGGAGCCTGAATTCAATGACGCCCATCGTCTGAATCAAAGACCTTTGTTTGCAAATTGTCGTGCGATTCCGGACAATTACGTCCGGTATCGGTGAGGCGAATAAATAAAAAACAGCGAAATCAGCCTGATTATTGATAATTCAACCTGGCACTAATTTGGAGTCTGAAAATGCATTGAAATCGAACAATCATGCTTCAAAGCTACCTGAAAATCGCCTTCCGGAATTTGTTTCGCAGCAAAGTCTACTCCCTGATCAACATTTCCGGCCTTTCGCTGGGCATAGCGTGCTGCCTGTTGCTCGCGTTGTATGTACAGGATGAGTTGAGCTATGACCAACACCACCAGCGCCTGGAGGATCTATACAGGATTGATACACAATTTGAATCGGATATAGTAGGGTTTGACAAGCTGGCGAGTATTTCACCCCCTATCGCCATGACCCTCCGCGATGAGCTGCCCGAAATCGAGTCTGCTGTGCGGGTCCTCAATCCTCCGGGTGTAGCACAAAACCTGATCAAATATGAGGACAAGGTGTTTTATGAAACCGACGGTTATATCGCCGACTCGACGCTATTTGACGTCCTTACGTACGAACTGAAAGAAGGGAATCAAAAGAAGGCATTGACCGACGCCAACACGGTCGTTATTTCAGAAACGATGGCCCATACCATCTTTGGAAATGAATCGGCTCTGGACAAAAGCATTTTTATAAGTCAGGGAAACCAGGCAGTTAACTATAAGATTACGGGCGTGTTCATAGAAGGCAAAAAGAGTTTTCTTACTGCCCACTTTTTTACGTCCATGATGAGTGAAGGATGGGGGGCCTATATCCGCACCGA
>Ga0209647_1003035_pt1 | contig 13243 bp, 11 predicted proteins | sample GraSoi_2013_60cm_FD_185827 | JGI IMG/M metagenome (GOLD analysis project Ga0209647, IMG submission 185827) | Grasslands soil microbial communities from the Angelo Coastal Reserve, California, USA - Sample 9_17_2013_60cm (SPAdes) (version 2) | ecosystem: Environmental > Terrestrial > Soil >... | reverse complement strand
GCTGCCGCTGGCGCTGCTGCGCCATCGAGCGGCTGGAGCGCCTTTTCCCAGAGAACGCCGCCCTGCTCTCGATCGTCAAGCGCAACTTCGCCTGGCGGCTCAAGGTGCAGACGGCTGGGTGAGGCGGAAGATATTCACCACAGAGGATACAGAGCTCGCAGAGGCATGCAGAGAGGTGAAGCTTATGACAAGCGCACTTGAAAAGGCATTTGCCGAAGCGGCCAAGTTGCCCGAACACGAGCAGGAGGCGCTGGCACAGTGGATTCTCGCCGAGCTCGAGTCGGACCGTCGCTGGGACGAGGCCTTCGCAGCGTCCGCCGATGCTCTGGCGCAACTCGCCGACGAGGCGCTCGCGGAGCATCGTGCTGGGCGCACTAGGCCACTTGAGCCGGATTCTCTGTGAATTCGCACGTCACTGACCGCTTTCGCAAAGCTCTGGACGACCTGCCGGACCAGGTGCGTAGACAAGCACGGTCTGCGTGCCGGCAGTTCAAGCAGAATCCGCACCATCCAGGCTTACGGTTCAAGCAAGTGTATCCTTCGCAGCCAATCTACTCGGTCCGAATTAGTGAGGACTATCGCGCCCTTGGCGTCCGCGACGGCCAAGATATCGTCTGATATTGGATGGAGGGCACGCGGAATATGACAAACTCATAGACCGCCTATAGAACGACATCGGCTGAAGCGGATGCTCTCACAATGTGTAAAAACACAAGATAGTGACTGGCGCCTGATCCCTTGGAGGAAAACGTGATGAGCCAGACTACCGCCGTTCCGGTCGGCATCACCAAGGGGCCGGGCGAGACGATCCATGAGTTCACCTTCATCTCGCGCGATGAGCAGCGCGTGCTCAAGAACGGTGAATACGTCTATTACGAGCTAGAGGCCGCCGAGACCGCGGATGGCGCGCGTGGCGCCAGGCCGCGCCAGGTGCTGGGGCGCATCCAGCACCGTGTGCCGGTGCAGCTATATCCCGATACGTTTCTCTCCGAGCCACAGGTCGCGCCGGCCCAGGTCGCCGCGCTCGTCGGCTACGACCAGCGCGCCAGCGACCTCTTCGAGCTGCATGTCGCGATCATGGGCTACTACGACGGCGAGCTGGGCACGTTCGTGAATCCCTGGATACCGCCCAGCTCTGGCACGCCGATCTACCTCGCGGACGATGCCTTGCTGGCGGACGTGCTCTCGCGCAAGAAGAGCGGCGTGGTCGGCAGCGCGACGGTCGGCTCGTTGCTCACCCGGCGCGAGGGTGCGGTGCCGGTGGTGCTGGACGTGAAGGAGCTGGTCAGCACGCACCTGGCCATCATCGCCAGCACCGGCTCGGGCAAGAGCTACCTGGCCAGCGTAATCATCGAGGAGCTGATGCGGCCCTGCAACCGCGCCGCCGTGCTCATCGTGGACCCCCACGGCGAATACACCACGCTGCAGGAGCTGGCGAACCACGCGGAGTTCGCCGCCGAAACCGATCCCGCCGCCCCGCGCCCCATACGCCGCCGCGCGGGTTATCACGCCGAGACACGCGTCTACCTGCACGATCAGGTGAAGGTACGGCTCAACACGCTCACACTGGGCGACCTGCGCTACCTACTGCCCGGCCTCACCGAGAAGCAGCACCACTTCCTGGGCCGCGCCTACGACGCGATGCGCGCCGCGAAGAAAAGCCAGCCGTGGACCGCCGAGGACCTCAAGAGCGCCGTCGCCGCCGTGGGCAAAGACAAGAACGAGGAGAGCGGTGACGACAGCGGCAACAGCACCGTGGCGGCGCTGAGCTGGAAGATTCAGGAGCGGCTGGGCGACAACAGCATCGTCTTCGACCCCTTCCAGCACCTCGAGCTGCGCGAGATCCTGAAGCCGGGGCAATGCACCGTGCTCCAGCTCAACGAGATCGACGAGCGCGACCAGCAGGTGATCGTGGCGACGCTGCTGCGGCGCATCTACAACGCGCGGCTCGACACCGAGCGCGGCAAGGTGCAGGCCAGCGACGAACGCCATCTGCCGTATCCCGTCTTCGTCCTGCTGGAGGAGGCGCACCACTTCGCTCCACACGGCGGCGACGTCGTGACGACGGGCATCCTGAAGCAAACGCTGGCGGAGGGGCGTAAGTTCGGCATTGGCATGGGGCTGATCAGCCAGCGACCCGGCAAGCTCGACCCGGACGTGCTGAGCCAGTGCCTCACACAGTGCATCATGCGCATCGTCAATGAGGTGGACCAGAAGAGCGTCGCCACGGCGGTTGAGGGTGTGGGGCGCGACCTGCTGGACAACCTGCCGGCGCTCTCGCGGGGGCAGGCCATCATCGCGGGCAGCGCCGTCAATACGCCGGTGATCTGCCGCGTTCGCACGCGCATCACCCCCCACGGCGGCGAGAGCAAAGACGCGCCCGCGGAGTGGCAGCGTCACTTCGGCGAGGATGCGGTGGCCGCGCGCCAGCGCGAGGCGGCTCCCCTGGCGCGCGACAACAAGCCGTTCTCCATCTTCAAGGAATGAGGAGACCTCAGGCTTCCCCTATTCCCACTTGAAGAAGCGCGCCGAGAGCAGCGCGCAGACCAACGCCCAGCCCGCGAGCACCGCAAGATCCACCATCATCGGGAACTCCGGCACGCTGCCCACCGCCACCTGGCGGAGCGCATCGGCCAGATACGTCAGCGGCAGCGCGCGCACCACCGGCGTCAGGAAGGCCGGCAGCAGCGCCAGCGGGAAGAAGATGCCCGACAGGAACATCATGGGGAAGTTGACGGCCGTCGTAATGCCATTGGCCGACTCGACGGTGCGCGCGAGCGAGGCCACCAGATAGCCAATCGCCACGAAGGTAAGCGCCCCGAGCAAGACCAGGCCCGCCACCGCCAGTAAGCTGCCCTCGATGTGCACGTTGAAGACCCAGATGCTCAAGCCCACGATCACCGCGGCCTGCGCGAACCCAATCGTCAGCCGCAGCATCACCTGGCTCGCGAGCAGCTTCCAGCGCGGCAGCGGCGTCGCGCCCAGCCGGCGCAGCACCTGATCCTGGCGCAGCGAGACCAGTGGCGTCGCCGTCGCGAAGAGTCCAAGCTGCATCAGCGACATCGCCAGCACGCCCGGCATCAGAAAATCAATGCCACTCTCATGGTGCGCCGTCACCGTTTGCGGCGTGGCAAGCGCCAGCGGCGGCGTCACATGCGTGTATCCACTATTGAAGTCGGCGAGCACCTGCTGCACGATGTTCACGACGATCTGCGCGTTAGTTGGACTGCTCGACGGATCGTACACCATCTGGACCTGGGCCGTCTGGCCGCTCGCAATGGCCTGACTCAGCCCGGACGGAATGACGATCACCAGATCAATCTGCCCCTTCTTCAGGTGGTCGACCTCAGCCTCGCGCGTACCCGTCTTGATGGTAAAGGGCTTGACCTTCCCAAAGGTCTGCGCCAGCGTGTTGCCGACCGCACCGCCATCTTCGTTCACCAGACCTACCGTGTAGGACGGTGAGCTGTTGCCAGAGAAGATCAGGCCAAAGAGCACGATGAAAATCACGGGGAACGCAAACGTCCAGAAGAGCGCCGCGCGGTCGCGGACGAACTCTTTGATGCTGGCGCGATACAGGCTGATAACGGTGGACATGGGAGTGCTCCTCTGTCGATGATTAGTCGCGCAGGGCGCGGCCGGTGAGCTTGAGGAAGACATCTTCGAGCGTGGCGCCGTGCACGTTCAGATTTTGCAGCACGCCGCCGCCCTCGCGCTCGCGTTCCAGTAGCGCCGCCATCGTGCGCGGCACGTCGGTGCTGTAGACGGTGACACGTCCATCTTCCGTGGCGGCATGGCTGACACCTGGCAGTGCGGCATAGCGCTCGGCCGAGGTCTGGCCATCCTGGAACTGGATGGCGATGTCGGTGAAGTAGCGCTGAATGAGGTCGGCCGGGCTGCCTAGCTCGATGATGTGGCCGTGGTCCACGATGGCGACCCGGTCGCAGAGCTGCTGCGCCTCTTCCATGTAATGCGTGGTCATGAGAATCGTCTTGCCGCGCTGGCGCAACGACTCGACGACATCCCAGAGCTGGCGGCGCGCCTGCGGGTCCATGCCGGTCGTCGGCTCGTCCAGGAAGAGAATCTCCGGATCGTTGACCAGCGCCAGCGCAACGCTGAGGCGCTGCTTCTGGCCGCCAGAGAGCTGCTTGCTGCGTGTGTCGGCTTTTTCCTCCAGGTCCACCGTGCGGATCAGCTCGGCGGTGGGAACCGTCCGCTGGCCCGGATAGAACGTGTGGAAGAGATCGAGCAGCTCAGTGACTGTCAGCCGCGGGTAGAGCGCGGTGGTCTGGAGCTGGATGCCAATGCGCTGCTTGATGGCCTTGGCGTCCTGGGGCTGGCGCAGGCCGAGCACCGAGACGGCGCCGGCATCCGGCACGCGCAGCCCTTCGATCATCTCGATGGTCGTGCTCTTGCCGGCGCCGTTGGGGCCGAGCATGCCAAAGATCTCGCCGGAGTAGACGGCGAAGCTGATGTCGTCCACTGCCCTGGTCTTGCCATAGTACTTGCGCAGGTTTTCGACCCGAATGACGTCGGTCGTGCTTGCCATAAAGACTCCTCCACCCAAGAAAATCGCCGCCGCGAGGCGCGTAACGAAGCACCGGGGCATCTCGCCGAGAGACACGATAGCATGCCGACGTGGGGGAATGAAGTCTCGTTGGTCACCTTCTCGCGACAGGTGCAAGGTGACTTTCGACATGGTGCCATGGCCGTGCGCGAGGGCGATGGGGATAGGGAGGAGCGAGGGGCGAGGAGGGCCGTGCGCGAAGGTGCGCTATTCGCTGGCGCAGGCGTTGGAGCCGCCCAGAGGATCCTGGAAGGCCCAGGCGACCACCCAGTAGCCCTGCCAGCGCTCGACGCCGAGTAGCACAAAGCTGCCGCTGCCGCCGTCGCCGTCGAAGCCCAATTGCTGCGCGAAAGGGGTCGTGCCGGCGAAGCACTTGTGGTTCGCGACCTGCCAGTCCGGCGCCTGCGTCCACGCGCCCTCGCTGGTGAAGAGTTGCTTCATATCATGCGCGGAGGCTGGCATCACGAGCTGCGCGCCGCCGCTGTCGGTGCCCTGGAAGGAAAAGTTGGGGCTGAGCAGGGGATTCACATTCTCCCAGTGATTGCTGGTATAGCTGGTGCTCAGCTTCTGGCGGAACGCACCCAGATCGGTGATCTGGACGGCCGTTGGGCTGGGTGGCGCTGTGGAGCGCGGCGTCGCCGTCGGTCCACTGCTGGTTGCCGTCTGCGTCGCCGCTGGCGCCGTCTGCTGCCCGGCCCGTAAGGTACTGCAGCCGGCGAGCAGCAACGCCAGCGCGGCGCAGGCCAGCAGCGCCGCCACGGGCCACCTTCCCCGCCGCGACGCTCGCCGTGCCTGGCCTGCCGCCATGGTGCCTGTTTCCTCTCGCCGGAGCGCCGAAGCGCCACTCTGCCGCGGGGGGCGCCGCCACCCTGTCGTGCCACCCCAGTATAGCGACCTATGGGGCTGCCTACAACTACATGTGCGCGAGCGGCGGCACCGATGAGCCAAAAACGGCGCGTCCGCGGATCGTGTGGTAGGCAGCGGCACACACACGCGGCGCGGCCCATTGGCGGCCGTGGTATACTCGACGTGCCTGCCGCCTAGATACCGCCAAGGATAGCGGCGAGCGGCCACTGATGAGGGGAACGCGACCATGCAGCGACGGCCAGAGCCGCCCGACTCCGGCTCCCAGCAGCACGACATCAGCACCGAGCGCACCGTGCGTATGTCGCCGGGCAGCTTCCCCATGCCGGCCGTAGCGCAGGCGCAGGCGCAGGCGCCGCCGGTTCCCGGCGCGCCGACGCTCGCCGCGGCGGGCGTGCCCATCGCGCCGCCGACGATGCAGCCGGGTGGCGGCCTCACGACGTACATCGGCGAGCCGGCACTGGCCACCCAGGTCGCCTCTGCCGCACGCGCCGCGCAAGATCGCGCGCAGGCGGACGTCTCTACGTTCGCGCGCAGTGTGGCCGAGATCGCCGCGACGCTCCACGATCACGCGGCGCGGCTCGAGCGCTTCGTCGAGGGATCGTTCTCCACAGACCTGGCCGATCCGCGTACCCGCCTGCTCTCCCAGTCACTCGAAATCGCGCGGCAGGCGGACCTGCATCTCGCGCGCTTGGGCGACATGGTACGGCGGCTTACCGCCTCTGTGCAGCTGGCGCAGAGCAATCTGGACGCGCTCCAGCGTGAGCGCGAGCGGCTCACCACGCTCTATCACATCGCGCAGGAGCTCAATACCTCGCTGGAGCTAGAAGACCTGCTCGGCCGGGTCATGGCGCAGCTGATCGAGGTCGTGCGCGCCGAGCGCGGGTTCCTCATGCTCTGGCATGAGCGGGCGCAGCGGCTGGAGTTCGCGGCGGCGCGCGGCGCCGATGGGCTGCCGCTGGCCCAGGCCGACTTCGGCTTGAGCGCCGGCGTGGTAGACCGTGTCTGGCAGGCGCAGCAGCCACTGCTGACGGTGGACGCGCAGGAAGATGAACGGCTGCGCTCGCGCGTGAGCATCGTCGCCTACGGTATCCGCTCCGTCATGTGCGCACCTCTGCGCGTGCGTGGGCATGGCGTCGGCATCGTCTATGTGGATAGCCGCAACCAGGCCGCGCTCTTCGATACCGCCCACCTCGATCTGCTAGCCGCGTTCTGCAATCAGGCCGCCATCGCGATCGACAATGCGCGGCTCTTCGCCGACCTGCGCCGCCGCATACGCGAGATCAGCGCGATGAAGGCGTACACCGACAACATCTTCGCTTCGATCGCCAGTGGTGTCGTGACGGCCAACACCCTGGGTAGCGTGACGGCATTCAATCGCGCCGCGGAGCGGATCTTCGGCCTACCCGGCGATCTCGCCGTGGGCCAGCCCTATCAGGAGGTGCTGGCCGGGCTGGGCGACACCGAGCTCTCGGAGATCATGCGCCGCGCGGTGACCGAGCAGGAGGTGACGCTGGGCCACGAGATGACCCGCGTGCTGGCGGACCGGGGAGAGGTGTCACTGCGGCTGAATGTGTCGCCGCTGCGCGCCGCCGAGGGCGAGGGTGAGTCGCTGGGTGTCGCGATGGTGGTGGATGATCTGACGGAGCTGCGCCAGAGCCAGCGCCATGCCGAGGAGATCCAGCGCGTCTTCGGGCGCTACGTGCATCCCGCCGTCGTGCGCCAGCTGTTGGCGGATCCGACCGCGCTCAATCTGGGCGGCGAGACGCGCGAGATCAGCGTGATCTTCGCCGACATCCGTAACTTTACCCGGCTGGCCGAACAGCACGCGCCAGGCGAGCTGGTGCGCATCCTGAATGGGTATTTGGACATTCTCACCGAGGCAATCTGGCAGGAAGAGGGCACGCTGACAATGTTCATCGGCGACGCGTTGATGGCGATTTTCAACGCACCGCTGCCCCAGCCGGACCACGCGCGCCGGGCCGTGCACGCCGCGTGGGCAATGCGTGCGGCATTGCAGCGCAGCTCCGGCGCGCAGGGGCCGCAGGTCGAGTACGGCATCGGCGTGCACACCGGGCTGGCCGTCGTCGGCAACATCGGTTCGCGCGACCGCTTGCAGAACTACACCGCCATCGGCGACGCTGTCAACCTGGCGCAGCGCTTGCAGTCTAACGCCTCCGCCAATCAGATCCTGCTGAGCGCCGCCACCTTCATGGAGGTAGCCCCGTTCATCGCCGCGCACCAGCTGAGCCCGCTCACCGTCAAGGGCAAGACGCAGCCCCTCAGCGTCTACCAGCTCGACGGCCTGCGCTGAGCAGCATGGCGCAGCGCCCACGATCGAGTGTTGATGGCGCGGTCGTAGTGAATCTCGAAGCGAATATCCCACGCCGCGCCCGCCTCCTGGCTGTGCAGGCATGATAGGCGCCGTGTCGCCGCGCCTGGCGCGGCTCACTGCTCCAGGAGGCGCAGCGCCTCGTCAAACTCGATTTCGCCCTGGGACAGACGCCGCAACACTGTTGTGCGCCGCTCCCGTACCTGGTCGCCTCCCGCGTCCGTCACGTCCAGGGCCGCCACGATATCATCCAGGCGGTTGCGCGCCGTGTTATACGCGATATTCAAGTCGGAGGCTACCTTCTGCACGTTGCCGCGATTGCGCACGAGGTGGCCAACGAACGCCAATTGCTCCGGTGTCAGGCGGCCGATCCACCCGAGGCTGAATGCGCCCTCAATTACGAGGCCGCTCTGAGGTGACTCTAGCCGTGTCACGACCAGTTCGCCGCCGCTCACGGGATCGCGCGTGATCAACGGGAGAAGCGGCGCCCCGCTCCCATCTGTGATTACCTTGCGCATCTCATAGTGCTCTCTCCAATCCGATAGCGATCCATACGTGCGCCGCTCGCTCGCCCATGAGGCGCCTCCATGGGTGTATCCGTAGCAGCTGTCGGTGTTCCTTATTCGCCGGGCTCGCCCCACCTACCCTGGCGAGTGGGGTACTGGCTGTGCATCTCGCGCGCGAAGTCGCTGTCGACGCCGTGATCGCGCAGCTCGACCCACTCGCTTGGGGCTAGATTGGCGAAGCCCAGGTCGCGCATCTCGCGCACGAACGCCGCGTCCACCCCGTGATCGTACATCTCGACGAGCTGGTCCGGTGTCGCCGCAGCGAGTCCGACTTCCTGCATCTCGCGTACAAAGGCCGCGTCCACTCCATGGTCGTACATCTCGACGAGATCATCGCTGGTGAGCTCAGTGCAACCTGCCTCCCTCAGGTCGCGGACGAAGCGCGGCGTGACGCCGTGGTCGTACAGGTCGATGAGGTCGGCAACGCCCAGACCGTACAGCCCCGCCGCACGCATCTGCTCGATAAACCCCCTGCTCACATCGTGATCGTGCAGCTCGATCAGCTGCTCGGGCGTCAGGGTGGTGAAGAAGTCGCCCGCTCGCTCGTCCCGCCGCCGTTGCCCTCCCAACTGAGCCGCCGGCTCGTGAGGTGCGGCCGGGGATGCGGCGTCGAGAGCCTGTAGTAACTGATCTGCTTGCTCCACGGTCACCCGTCCCGCTACCAGCATCTCGAGAATCTGCGCGCGCTCTTCGCTCATGGTCTGTCCCTCCTACACGACATCATCTCCGTCTCGCCGTCGCGGAGCACGGCAGCGGCAGAACGCCGCTCCACCGCTCAAAACGCCATTGTGAATGGTGAAATTTGCCATTCTATTTAGCAATATTAGCCTTGGTCCAGTTCATTTGTCAAACCTCCAGCACTAGGCGCTGTGCACGAGATAGAAGGTCGCGTTGAGGATGCGACGGAGGGGTGCAGGCGTGGCCGGCCGCGGAGTGCTGTCGGGGTCACGAGCGGTTCCAGCACAGCCCGTTCGGCGTCGGTCACAGCGCTGGGATGGCTAGGAAGGGTTGGGGTACCCAGGCCCTCTGGCAGAGCCATCCCAGCTGCGTGCCCGATGTAGCAGACGGGTTCTGACATGGCGCGGCGAGGATCAGTGGCTCCTGGCCGCGCCGCTTGGCTGGCAATGCTACACTAGACTGGAAAGCGAGGGCAGGCTCAGGGCAGCGCGGGTGAGGGGGCAGGGCAGCGCATGAGTATGAGTACGGCGGATGGGGAGGAGTTGACGCGGCTCTCGGCGCGTGCGCTGGCGGCGCGCATCACTAGTGGCGATGTCTCGGCGGTGGAGGCGGTGGAGGCGCACATCGCGCGCATCGAGGCGGTGAACCCACGGCTGAACGCCGTCGTCGTAACACGCTACGCCGCCGCACGCGAGGAGGCGCGCGCCGCCGACCAGCGCCGCGCCACCAGCGAGCCGCTGCCCCCGCTGCACGGTGTACCCGTCACCATCAAGGAATCACTCGACCTCGCCGGAACGCCCTCCACCTTCGGCTTCGCTGGGCGCAAGGGTGTGCTCGCCGAGGCGGACGATCTCTACGTGGCACGGCTGCGCGCGGCAGGCGCCATCGTGCTCGGCAAGACCAACGTCGCCCAGGCGCTGCTTTACAACGAGTCCGACAATCCCGCCTACGGGCGCACCAACAATCCCTGGAATTTCGCGCGCACACCCGGCGGCAGCAGCGGCGGCCAGGCGGCAATCCTTGCGGCCGGCGGCAGCCCGCTCGGTCTGGGTACCGATCTCGCCGGCAGCATTCGCGTGCCGGCCAATTACTGCGGCGTGGTGGGGATGCGGCCGACGGTGGGCCGCTGCGAGGACGCCGGGCGCTACTCGCTGCCGCTCGGCGAGCGCGCGATCGTCAGCCAGGTCGGCCCGCTGGCCCGCACCGTAGACGACGTGGCGCTGGCGCTGGAGATTCTCAACGGCGGCCGCGCACCCGCTGTGGAGCCGCCGCGGCCGCTCGGCGATCCCGCGGCGGTGGATATCGCGCGGCTGCGGGTCGCGTACTACACGGACGACGACACCTTCGCCGTCTCGCCGGCGGTACGCCGTGCGGTGGTGGAGGCGGCGGGGCACCTCGCCGGCCGCGGGGCGCAGGTCGCGGAGTGGCGTCCACCGGCGGTCGGTGACGCCGTCGCTCTGCTCTTTGGCATCTTCAGCGCAGATGGTGGGCGCGGCCTGCGCGCGCTGCTGGCGCACGAGCAGAAGGATCCGCGGCTGGCGCAGCTGGCCGCGCTGGCGGCGCAGCCGGCGCCGACCCTCGCCGTGCTGGGCGCGCTGCTACGCCTGCTGGGCCAGCGGACCGCGGCGGGGACCATTCGTAACTTCGGCCATCGCGACACATACCACTACTGGCGGCTCGTCGAGGAGCAGCTGGCATACCAGGGCCGCTTCGCCGCTGCGCTCGACGGCGACGAGGGCGGCCCCTTCGACGTGATCGTCTGCCCGGCGCATGCGCTGGCGGCGATTCCGCACGGCGCCAGCAAGGATATCGTCATCGGCGGTGGCTACATCGTGCTCTACAACGTGCTCGGCTATCCCGCCGGCGTCGTCCCGGTGACACGGGTGCGCGCGGACGAGGAGTCGGCGCGCAAGCGCTCGCGCGATGCGGCGGAGCGGACGGCACGGCGCTCTGAGCTGGGGAGCGCGGGCCTGCCCGTCGGCGTGCAGGTGGTGGCGCGTCCCTGGCGCGACCACGTGGCGCTAGCCGCCATGCGCGTCATCGAGGAGATGGCCCGCAAGAGCGCGGACTACCCCGTGCAGGCGCCGCTGTAGCAGTAGGTCAATACGTCGCCAGCGTGTCGATCAGCAGGTCCCAGAAGCGCGGCACGTCCAGCTCCAGGCCGACCTCGGCATTGGCGGGCTGGCCGGTGCTGCCATACAGGTCGCAGACGGTGCGGCCGGTGGTGTGCTCACCGCGTAGCTCGATGTCTACATGCATCGGCTTGGCGCGCAGCAATGTCGGATCGATCACCCGCGCGACGGCGCACGGATCGTGCACGGGCGGCGCCCGGAAGCCAAAGACCTGCAAATAGGTGTCCGCGAAGAACTCCAGCAAGCCGTCCACTAGCTGCGCGACGGGCGTGCCGAGCGCGCGGATGCGCTCGCGTACTGCGGGCGTCGCCTGCGCCCGGTGGGTGACGTCCAACCCGATCATAGTGAGCGGCCGGCCGCAGGTGAAGACGGCGTGCGCGGCCTCAGGGTCTACATAGATGTTGAACTCGGCGGCGGGCGTCGTGTTGCCCACGCCGATGGCGCCGCCCATCAGCACGATCTCCTGGATCTTGGGGATGATCCGCGGCTCGCGGCGCAGCGCGGTGGCGATGTTGGTGAGGGGCGCCGTCGCCACGAGCGTGATGTCGCCGTCCGAGGCGAGCAGCTTCTCGATCAGCAGGTCCACGGCATGCAGTGGCGCGAGCGCCAGGTCCGGCTCCGGCAAGGTGGGTCCATCCAGCCCGGAGCTGCCGTGGATATCGGCGGCGACGCGCAGCTCGCGCACCAGTGGCCGCGACATGCCAGCGGCGATGGGTACGTCGCGGATGCCCGCCAGGCTGCACACGCGCAGCGCGTTGCGCGCCGTCTTCTCGACAGTCTGGTTGCCCGCCACCGTCGTGATGGCTTCGAGCGTGAGGGCCGGTGAGTGCGCGGCCAGCAGAATGGCGATGGCGTCGTCGTGGCCGGGATCGCAGTCCAGGATGATGCGCCGCATAGGGAGCCTCCAGGAGAACGCACATGGCAGCGGGGAACGCCCGCCGCTGAGGATAGCGTAGCGCCGGGCAGGAACCTCACCCCCAGCCCCTCTCCGCGTCGGAGAGGGGAGCCAGATGAGGGCCCGCGCGATGAGGGCGACATGGGCAGCGACTTAGACATGCCCCACCAGGCGCGGCGCGGCAGGCAGTTAACTTTGCGGCTTCATCCATTCGTAGTCCCGTCCGCTCTCGAAGGGATTCTCGTGCGGCTCAGCGCTGGGCGCGCCGGCGGCGGGGACAGAAGCAGCTGTCGCCGCCGGCTCGGCTGTCGTCGCCACCGGCTCGGCTGTCGTCGCCACCGGCACGGCAGGCACGACGCGGTCGCCCACGTTGACGCCGTTGAGCGGCAGCGCCTCTTCCCAGCGCTCGTCGTCCTGCTCGGCCAGCTCGGGCGGCGAATCCACCTCGCCGTCGCCGGCAGTATCCGCTGTGTCGTCCGCGTCCCAGGATTCCTCCTGACGGTCCCCCGCATCGCCGTCGGCGACCGTATCGGGCGGCAGGTCATGCTCGTCTGCCCCGGGTTGCGGCCACGTGAAGCCGGCGGGCAGCGGCACCCAGACCAAAAGCTCGCCCTCCAGGCCGCGATAGAACTCGGGGCGGCGCTCGGGCGGCGTGCGCGTGGCAACAGCCACGGCGCAGGCATCCTCGCTATAGACGACGTCGAGCTGCTCGTAGGTGCGGCGCGTGCGCAGAGCGGGCGCAGGCGGCTGGCTCGTCGCGTCGCCCGCCGCTGCGCGCGAGGCGGCCGGGAAGAGATCGCGTAGCTCGCGGATGCCGCTGCCGACCACCAACAGCCGCAACCCCGGCAACACCCCGTGCGCTCGCCCACGATTGATCAGCACCCAGCCGTCCTCGTTGACGTGAATGATGTCCGCCGGCCAGGTAGCCGTGCCGCCAACGCCTTCGCTCATCGCCGCTCTCATCCTTCCCTGTCGCGTGCGCGCCCCGCCGCGCCCCGCGGGCACCATGCGAGTCGGGCACAGTATAGCAGACCGTCCCCAGAGATCGGCCCCAGCTTGGGCACGCTTGGGAGCCGCAACACCGGCGCCTCCCTTTGCCGCCAGGTGACAGAACAGCGGGCACATGTTAGAATGCAGCCGCGTGATGCGGGTGCAGTCAACTCACGGGGCGCAGACCCACGTCAGCGAGTTTCGTGGAGCATATCCCTC
>Ga0209647_1003034_pt1 | contig 13246 bp, 11 predicted proteins | sample GraSoi_2013_60cm_FD_185827 | JGI IMG/M metagenome (GOLD analysis project Ga0209647, IMG submission 185827) | Grasslands soil microbial communities from the Angelo Coastal Reserve, California, USA - Sample 9_17_2013_60cm (SPAdes) (version 2) | ecosystem: Environmental > Terrestrial > Soil >... | reverse complement strand
TGGGCGGCGTTACCGTCCGCGTGGGCAGCACTATTTATGACGGCTCCGTACATGGCCAGTTGCAGCGGCTCAGGGAACAAATCGTCGAGAGTTAGGCAGGCTGGCGGAATTTGGTAAATGAGTAATTTGGTAATTGGGTAAATTAAACCGCGGTCGAGCGCGAAATTTACCAAATTACCAAATTACCAATTTACCCAATTACCAAATCAAGGTTTATATGGCTCAGATTAAAGCAGACGAAATCACAAAACTCATACGCAATCAGATTGAGAACTACGAATCCAAGGTCTCAGTGGATGAGGTCGGCACCATCATCTCATTGGGCGACGGCATCGCCCGCATACACGGCCTAGACAAAGTCATGGCCGGCGAGCTGCTCGAATTCGGGCACGGCGTTGCCGGACTGGCCATGAACCTGGAAGAAGATCAGGTGGGCGCGGTGCTGCTGGGCGAATTCACTGAGATCAAAGAAGGCGACGAGGTGAAGCGTACAGGGACCATTATGTCCGTCCCCACCGGCGAGGGCATGATTGGCCGCGTAGTGAATGCGCTGGGCCAGCCGATCGACGGCAAGGGCCCCATCGCTTCCAGCAAACGAATCGCGATTGAGCGCATCGCGCCGGGCGTAATTGACCGCCAGCCGGTGCGCGAGCCGATGGCCACCGGCATCAAGGCCATTGATTCCATGATTCCCATTGGCCGCGGACAGCGCGAGCTGATCATTGGCGACCGCCAGACTGGCAAGACCGCCGTGGCCCTGGACACGATTATCAACAGCAAGGGCAACAACCTGATTTGCATTTATTGCGCTATCGGACAGAAGCGCTCTTCCATTGCGCAGGTGGTCAAGATCCTGGAAGATTACGGCGCCATGGAATACACCATCGTGGTGGCGGCTTCGGCCTCTGAACCGGCGCCGATGCTTTACCTCTCGCCCTACGCCGCGTGCGCCATGGGCGAATACTTCCGCGATTCCGGCAAGCACGCGCTGGTGATCTATGACGATCTTTCCAAGCACGCAGCGTCATATCGCGAAATTTCGTTGTTGCTGCGCCGCCCGCCGGGACGCGAAGCCTATCCTGGAGACGTTTTTTATCTCCACTCGCGTTTGCTGGAGCGCGCGGCAAAAATGTCAGACAAGATGGGCGGTGGATCACTCACGGCGCTGCCAGTGATCGAGACCCAGGCAGGCGATGTCTCCGCCTACATTCCGACCAACGTGATTTCGATTACCGACGGCCAGATCTTCCTTGAGACCGATCTGTTCAACTCCGGCGTGCGTCCAGCGGTGAACGTCGGCATCTCCGTAAGCCGCGTGGGCGGCTCGGCGCAGATCAAGGCCATGCGCCAGGTGGCGGGCACATTGAAGCTGGAGCTGGCACAGTACCGCGAATTGGCGGCCTTTGCGCAGTTTGGTTCTGATCTGGACAAGGCGACGCAAGCGCAGCTCAATCGCGGCAAGCGTCTGGTGGAGATCCTGAAGCAGGACCAGTATCAGCCGCTGCCGTTCAGCAAACAAGTCATGATCATCTATGCGGGCACCAACGGCTTCCTGGACGACCTGGAAGTAGAGCATGTGCGGGCATTCTCAGAGGAACTCAACCAGTATGTTGAGTCCATGAATCCCAAACTGCTGGACGCGATCATGCAGAAGAAGACTATTGACGACGCCATCAAGGCGGAGATCGAAAAGACGCTAAAGGAATTCAAGCAGCGCTTTGTGAGCGATCGCCAGCCTGCCGGGACGGCGAAGGCATAACATAGATTTATGGCTAATCTTCTAGACATCAGGCGGCGAATCCGCAGCGTGCGCAACACGCGGCAGATTACCAAGGCCATGCAGATGGTCTCGGCGGCCAAGTTGCGCCGCGCGCAGGAGCGTGCCCTGGCGGCGCGGCCTTACGCGCAGATGCTGACCAATGTTCTCAAGTCGCTGGTATCTCGGGCGGACGTCTATGATCCTCAGACCGGAGAGGCGCTCAACTCGCTGCTGGTGCGGCGCGAGGAGAAGACGGCGCTGCTGATCGTGGTGTCCGGTGAAAAAGGTTTGGCGGGAGCATTCAACTCCAACATCCTCAAGGCCGCGGCCCGGTTTATTGAAACCAAGAAGGACAAGAACATTGACATTATGGCGCTGGGCAGAAAGTCGCGCGACTACTTTCGCCGCCGCTATCCCGTAGCGCCTGAGTCCGGCGAGCGCAAAGGGCAGATTCAGATCGTGGGCGAGTACGTGGGCCTGATGAACCGCGCGCAATTTCACAGCGCGCGCGAGATCTCGGAAAAAGTTTGCCAGCTCTACACCGAAACAAAAGTTGATTCGGTGTACATCGTATTCAATGAATTTAAATCGGTCATCGCCCAGCGGCTGGTGGTGGATGACGTGCTGCCCATCCGCACCATCGGTGAGCAGACACATGAGATGACTGAAGAAGCCACGGAAGAAGAGCGCAAGCGACGTATTGAAGCAGCTCTGCACGCCGGAGCCGGAGTCCGCGCGGCCGATACTTCAGAGATGGACAAAAAGGCCGCCGGATTCGCCACCGCACAGGTGGATTACATTTACGAGCAGCGGCCGGAAGAGTTGTTCCGCGACCTGCTGCCGCGCTACATCTCCGTGCAGTTGTTCCGCGCCATGCTGGAGTCTGAAGCGGCTGAGCATGCCGCCCGCATGACGGCCATGGACTCGGCCACCAGCAACGCTTCTGACATGATTGACAGCCTTACGCTGCAGATGAACCGCGTGCGACAGGCGAAAATTACCAAAGAGATTATCGAGATCGTGAGCGGCGCCGCGGCGCAATAGCAATTTTTTCAGGACAGGACTTTTATGGCTACTCAAAATGTTGGCAAGGTAATACAGATCGCGGGTCCCGCGGTGGACGTGGAATTTCAGGAAGGACATCTTCCGCCAATTTACGAAGCCCTGCGGGTGACCAGCGAAGGCTTCAACGTGCCCCAGCCCATCGACGTGGTGCTGGAAGTGCAGCAGCACCTGGGCGAGGGCCGCGTGCGTACCGTCGCTATGCAGGCCACGGACGGCATGGTGCGCGGCATGAAGGCCACCGATCTGGGCGGACCAATCTCCGTGCCGGTGGGCAAGGGAACCCTGGGCCGCGTGATGAACGTGATTGGCGAGCCGGTGGACCAGCTTGGCCCGGTGAAGGCGGCCAAGCGGCTGCCCATCCATCGGCCGGCTCCGGCGTTCGACGAGCAGTCCACGAAGGCCGAAATGTTTGAGACCGGCGTGAAGGTCATCGATCTGATCCAGCCGTTTCTTAAAGGCGGAAAGATCGGACTGTTTGGCGGCGCAGGCGTAGGCAAGACCGTCGTGATCATGGAGCTCATCAACAACGTGGCCAAGCAGCACGGCGGCTACTCCGTATTTGCCGGCGTAGGCGAGCGCACGCGTGAAGGCAATGATCTTTGGCTGGAGATGAGCGAGTCCGGTGTGATCAAGCCGGGCGTTCCGGAAGAATCTAAGGCGGCATTGATTTACGGCCAGATGACCGAGCCGCCGGGAGCGCGTCTGCGCGTGGCCCTGACCGGGCTGACCGTGGCCGAATATTTCCGTGACGACGAAGGCGCGGACACGCTGCTCTTTATCGACAACATCTTCCGCTTCACCCAGGCGGGATCAGAAGTTTCCGCGCTGCTGGGCCGCATGCCTTCAGCCGTGGGTTATCAGCCGAACCTGGCCACGGAGATGGGCGAGCTACAGGAGCGCATCACCTCCACCAAGCGCGGCTCCATCACATCGGTGCAGGCCATTTACGTGCCCGCCGACGATCTCACTGATCCTGCGCCGGCCACTACCTTCGCCCACCTGGACGCGACTACCGTGCTTTCGCGTCCGCTGACCGCGATCGGAATTTATCCGGCCGTCGATCCATTGCAATCAACCTCGCGTATTCTCGATCCGCACATCGTGGGCCAGGAGCATTATGACGTGGCCCAGGGCGTGAAGCGGATCCTGCAGCGCTATACCGACCTGCAGGACATCATCGCCATTCTGGGTATTGAAGAATTGAGCGAAGAGGACAGGCTGACGGTTTCCCGCGCTCGTAAAGTACAGAAATTCCTCTCCCAGCCGTTCTTCGTGGCGCAGCAGTTCACCGGCATGGCCGGCCGCTACGTCAAGATCGCGGACACCGTCCGCAGCTTCAAGGAAATCATCGAAGGCAAGCACGATGACGTTCCCGAGCAGGCTTTCTACATGAAAGGCGCGATCGAGGAAGTGCTGGAAGCGTCAGAGAAGATGAAGTCGGGAGCGGCCGCGTAAGGCGCGCTAACACCCATGGCAGAGACCATCCAACTTGAAATCGTCACGCCGGAGCGGCTGGTGGTGAACGACCAGGCTGAGTACATTGAGATTCCCGGCAAGACCGGATATCTCGGCGTGCTGCCGAGCCATGCGCCGCTCATCACAGAGCTGGCGGTGGGCGAGATCAGCTATCGCAACGGCGGCCAGACCAAACGTCTGGCAGTGGCCTGGGGCTTTGCCGAGGTGCTGCAGAACAAAGTCACTATCCTGGCTGAGACCGCGGAAAAGGCAGAAGAGATTGACACTGCTCGCGCTGAGGCGGCGAAGAAGAAAGCTGAAGCCGAGTTGCAGAAGGCCGGGCCTGAAGGCAACAAAGACGCGCAGGCAGCGCTGGACCGCGCCAATGCACGATTGGATGTGGCGGGCAAAGGCAAGAGTTAGGCGGCGGTTTACAGCAGCTTCTTCGGCAGCAGGTAAGTAAATCCCAGAAAGAATTCCCACCTTGTGCTGGTCGCGGTGAGGCCGCGATTAAATCCGATGTCGAACACCATGTTGCGCCTGGGGGTGTAGGTTGGTCCAAACAGGAAACCAGCGGCATGGCCGTTTTGAAATGGCTGCGTAAAATGCCAGAGTTCGCCACCCAGCCCGAAACGATGCGGCAGGGCATGCGAGATGGAGAGCGTCTGTCCGAACTGCGCGCGGTGCCTGGCGTTCTCAATCTGCTCGTTAAAGAGGGCGTTGATGTCTACGTGGAACCCAACAAGGTCCGTAGAGGCGAGCAGCAGCGCTGACTGGCGATTGCCGCCGATATCGAGATCTGGCGCTGTGCCGGCAAACACGCGCCGAAAATAGCTGACTGCAATGGTTGGCCGACGCTCGGTCCCGGGAACCAACACGGCCTGAAGTCCTAGGGAAAGGTCGCCTGGATCTTTCGATCTGAATGCGCCGAGATCAGAACGCGCAAATGGCTGGGTTTGCAAAAGCAGCTCCAGTCTGCTGGTGGGCGAGAACTTTATTACTTCGTTGAAGCTGACCTGGTTGGGCAGATCAGGGGAATGCACCGCGCCCAGGACGCCTGTCTCAAATTGCAGGTAGCCGACAGGAGTTAGCGTGGCCGGCGTGGAGACGGTAGGCCGGCCGGGATTGGCCTCTTGCGTCCAGGCTGTAGCCGCCATAAACAGCAATGTGCCGAGCAGCGTCTTCCGCAACTCTTGAGTCTCCCCCCAACGCAAGGTTCTATCGTCTGGAACAAAGTTAACTGAAGAACTCGGTTGCCGACAATTTATTCCGTCTATTCCGTCTTTAATTTATGCCGGCGGGGGTCTTCAGGCGGCCGAGCGTGTGTGTCCGCGCGACCGGCGGTAGACCATTTCTCTCAGTTCCAGCGCGTTCTGTGCCGCGTACCCGGCCTGGTCGTTATCGAAATAGACATAAATCGCTTTTAGCTCCGCTGCCCATTTTTCAATGCGCTTTGCCCAGGCCCGCAATCTTTCCTTGCTGTAGCTGCCCTGGTATTTCCCCGCGTCGGGACCGTGCAGACGGACATAGGTAAAATCAGCCGTGATGTCGCACGGCGAGTGGTAACCGGCGAGCTCGTAAATGCAAAATGCGGCATTGAAACGACGCAGCAGGCGGTTGACTTCCGGCGTCATCCAGCTCAGGTCGCGAAACTCAAACGCATAACGATGCTCACGCGGCAGAATCTTCAGCAGCGCTTCCAGCCGCTCGATATTCACTTTCCACCTGGGCGGAAGCTGAAACAGTACCGGCCCAAGCTTTTTGCCCAGGTGCTCAGCGCGGGCCAGAATGTTATCCAGGGCGTTCTCCGGGTCTTTGAATTTCTTATTGTGGGTTATGAAGCGGCTGGCTTTCACCGCGAAGACAAAATTCTCCGGAGTGCTGTCGCGCCATGACTCGAACGCGGCGATTGTCGGCAAGCGGTAGAAGCTGTTGTTCAGCTCCAAAGTGTCAAAATGCCGGACGTAATACTCAAGCATCTTTGAAGGCGGCGTTTTCGGCGGGTAGAAAGGTCCCACCCAGTGTTTGTAGTGATAACCGGAAGTGCCGATGCGGATGTCGCAGTTCATCGTGTTTAGTGCGATGAGGTCTTTGGCTGGAATGTTGCTGGCGTGAAAAGCACTCAGCAGTCAGCACTCAGCATTCAGCCCGCGTAACAGCATGTTACGGCAGAAGGATATTCAAGGCGTGGACAGACTCTTCCTCCGCGATTTTTGCGACCGTCGAAAGAGATATTTTTACTTTTGATATACAGAGGAGTGCTTCATGAGCTGAGCGCTGAGTGCTGAATGCCGAGTGCTGAATGCTAGTTGAAATCCGCGCTGCCCACGCGCAAAGTCGTCCGCGTTCGTTTGCCACGTTCGGTCTTGGTTTCCTCCGATGTCTGGTGGGCCCAGGCGCCGTAGACCTTGTTTCCAAACGCCGTGATGGCGAGGTAGTCACCCAGGAAGTCGCCATCCGCTTGAAACGCGTCCGTATCCCAGACATAGTTCTGGAAAGTTGTTCCGCCGTCTGTCGAGCGGGCCAGAGTCACGGTGGTCTTGCTATTGTCCGTGCGGCGATCGTAGAAGATCAGGTTCACCGCACCGCTTTGCGGATCGACGGCCATCCACTGAAAGAACTGGTCATTGCCGTTGTGAATGGGATCGTTGTTCACCCGGACCGGCTTACCCCAGCTCCGTCCATGGTCGGAGGAAGACGCTACAAACACGTCAACGTCGCCGTTCGAGTAATCGCTCCAGGCCACGTAAAGCTTGCCGCCTTGTTTACCGCTGCGGGGATCGAGGCCGATCTGGGGAAAGCCATTGGAGCGCGAAACGCCGGTGATGCCGAAGTATCCCGGCCCGGCGGGAATGATGCGCCGATCTTTGCTGAAGGTCTGGCCGCCGTCATGGGAGACGGCCATCATGATGCCATCGCGGTCGTCCCATATGGTATAGAGCGCGCCGTCCGGCGCGACTACGCCGTGAAAGCCTTCAAGCGCGCCGTTGTCGTCGCGAGGCAGTCCGGGAGCGCTGTTGAGCTTGATAGGTTTGGACCACGTCTTGCCGCCGTCTGCGGAGCGTGAGAAGAGCAGATCGCTGGCCGCCAGCGTGAATTGTGTCCAGCCGCCGTAAAGGTTCCCGGCGTGGGGTCCGCTGGTGTCGGCCACGACCCAGGGCTTGTATTCAAACGGAATTCCCGGAGTGGATTCGTGGGAGATGACCGTACTCGCGGCAGGCTCCCAGGTCTGGCCGCCATCGAGCGAGCGGCGGATAAAGATGCCGTTGCGCGTGGCGCCCTGCGCCCAATAGTTCGTAGTGCCGAGCTTGTCAAAGGCGATGTAGCAAAGGATGGCGCGGCCGGCTGCGTCATACGCCAGCGATACGTCACCTGAGACGCGATATTCCTTGGGCGCCGTGCCCTCGGCGATCTTCCACGTTTCGCCTCCGTCTTTCGAGTACGCTGCGCTGGCGTTCACCTGCCAGGCGACAGCAACCTGCTGCGGCTCTTTGGAATTCACCGCGATGGCGGGCTCGTTGAAGAACCCAGCTTTGGGTGTGACGTCAGTAAGGTGGGCCTTGGGAGCGGGTGGAAGTTGCTGCGCCAGAAGATAAGTTGAACAGAAGACAAGCAATAGGGCAGGAATCTTCATAGGATTGGTTTCGATCGCGGACGCCATTCTAAATGACGCGTTGTTTCGCTCACCGTCAATGCGCGCCTCCGTCTTAATAAGAGGACATAATCTGCTTTCAAATCCCTGATCGATTCCGGATGTATCCGCCATCCTCGTGCTTGCGCAGCGAGGATGGCTCATCTTCTCGATTACAGCGATTCCATTTCTTCCGCGAATCTCTTAATCAACTGCTCCGCCTTCACTCCCTGCTCCCTGAGTTTCTTTAAGCTCAGGGCATCGTGCCGCTTGGCCAGACGGAGGTTCTTCTCATCGCGCAGCAGAGGACAATGAAAGTAATTGGGGACTGAATATCCCAGCGCGCGAATCAGAAGCCGTTGTCGCGCGGTGCTTTTGAGCAAATCGACGCCGCGAACTACTTCTGTGATTTGCATCGCGGCATCGTCAACGACCACGGCAAGTTGATAAGCGGAGATATCGTCGCGGCGCCATAGCAGGAAATCCGCGAAGTCGCGCCCGGCGATGAACTCCTGCGGGCCGAAATAGCCATCGTCGAAGGTGATGGTTTCGCCGTCAGGAACCTTGAAGCGCCAGCTCACGCCGGCAGGCGAATCGTAGTCTTTAGCGGTTGTTACCTTATTGCGGCAAGTGCCGGGGTAGGGAAGTTCGTCGTCCGTGTGGAGCGGAGCATCACTTACTAATCCTTCCGGCGCCCCGTGCGTTTGATCGGAGGTCTCACCGCCGGGGGCGGCGGTGCCACACGTGTGTCGCAACTCTTCATGCGGCGCGGACAATGCGCGCTCCAGGTCTTTGCGCGAGCATGTGCATGGATAGATAAGTCCGCTGTCGCGCAATTTACGCCACGCCTCAAGATAGAAGCTGCGCCGTTGGCTCTGTGAATACGGCGCGAACGGGCCGCCGCCCTCGGGGCCCCCCGGATGGCCGCTTTTGCCAGACTGGGGCGTGAGGTCAGGGCCTTCGTCCCAATCCAGGCCCAGCCAGCGGAGGTCTTCATACATGGCGCTGACGAATTCCGGCTTGCATCGCTGGTAGTCCAGGTCTTCATTGCGGAAGACAAGGCTTCCGCCAGCGGCACGGGCACGCCGCCACGCTACCCAGAAAGTTCGGGCATGTCCCAGATGCAGGTAGCCGGTGGGAGAGGGCGCAAGCCGCCCGCGATAAGGCGTCAATGGCGGCTCGCGCAAGATTGGTTAACTCACTTCGGCTTGATCACAACCAGGTTCGGCGGCGCCGGTGAGCCGTCACCCTTCTTGAAGCTCATCGGTACTTGTATATCGTCAAGGTTATTCAGCAGATTGATGCGGTCCACGGAGTTGGTCCCTGCCACGCCAATCCAGATCGTATTCCCGTCAGGCGTCATGCCGCCGCTCAGCGGTTCCGTCCCCCCAGCGGGCAGGAAGGCTGCGCCGGCGCCAGTTCCTGGCAGCACGGTCAGAACGCGATTCAGGCCTGCCGGCAGCACCGCGATATGCGAATTATTGCTGGCGACCAAAAGCTGGCGCGCGGTAAACGCGCCCTGGCCGAAATTAACAAACTGGTTGCTGTAGCTCACGTTGGGCGCGCAGTTTGAAGGGCTGATGGCGGTGGGCGCCGTAAGCGGCGTGACGGTCACGGTTTCAATATTTACTCCGGTGGAATCCACGGCAACAATCTGGTCTTTGTTTTTCACCACGCCCAGCAACTGAACCGGGGAGCTGTTGGTCGGCGGATTATTGGCAGTGGGCTGCTGGACGTTATTGCAGGTGCTCAGCACCTCGAGTCCCGCGGAGTTGGCCACATAAACGAATGGGCCAGAAGGCAGACTGGCCGCGTCTATGTTGGAGCCGCCAATGCTTTCCGTTACCAGCGTCAGCAGCGGTGAGAACACGTAGATGTTTCCGTTATTGGCAACAATGTAGGCTTTAAGCCCGTCATCATCAAAGGACGCAGCAATCGCTCCGGGCGACACGAACGTGGTGATGGTATTGGCGGCGCGGTCAAACACCCACACCCGCTGGTTAGCCACATTCGGCTCAATCGGATTCCCGGGATTATCGGGAGTGTCCGTGGCATTCGAAACGATGGCTTTGTTTCCGTCGGGCGACACCGCCAGCACTTTACCAACCGCCACGGAGGCGGCCAGCGAAACTGTATTCGCGCTCGCATCCAGAACGGCCAAACCCACAGCCGTGCCGATATAAGCGCGGGCGCCGGTGCGGTCAAACACAATCGAATTTGGAGTGCCAGGCAAAGGAATGGCTGCGCCCGCTACGGGCGGGGATTTGCTGATGTCAATCGGTACAAGCGGTATGGCGGTGTTGATGGGCGGCGGAAAAGCGCTGGCGGCGTATACGGTGGTGGTGTTGGGACTGGTGCCGTTCACAGTCAGACTGAACAGGTTGCTGTAGATCGGCGTATTCAGGCCGTTGCCGCAGGTAGGCGGCGTGCAGGCCGCCTGAAAGCCGGCGCCCCCGGGAGATTGCGCAGTGATGATGCCTCCGGCCGCCGTGCCCACCACAGCGTTTGTACTGAAGACGGTGATGGGAGCGGGTGACGTGAGCGTGCCGTTTTCGTCAATCATGTCAGCCAGCAGCGTCTTGGTATCAGCGGCGTTCAGGGTTGCCGAGACGGTCGGGGCTCCGGTATCGCCCGCAAGATGGAGAGAGATCTGCACCGGCATGCAGGTCTTGAAAAACACCGCCGGCGACGTGGTAGAGCCGACGCTCGCGATCACGCCGCCAAGACCAGGGCCTCTGGCGGTTGCCAGGCCGTTGGCATCAACCGAAACCACCGTACCGTCAGCCGATGACCAATTGAGATCGCCCACCTTGCTTGTGATCTCCGTGCCGTTGTGAAAAGCGTGCGCCTTGAACTGATGGGTTCGCGCTACTGAGAAGCAACCCCCGACCGGTTCCACGCTCACCGAAGTCACTGACGGGTGTACCGCCACTGTCACCGGAGGGCTGGTAACACCCTGGGCCGTGACCGTGATAATTGCTGTGCCACTCACAGGATTGTTCGAAGCATCCGTACCGTTGCAGACCACAAACAGCGAATCCCAAACGCCTCCGCACACTTCGCCCTTGGGAGAAATGGTGGCGACGGCGGTATTGGAGGAGTTGAACGTAAACGTGGTGACCACACTGGCGTTCGCGGAGTTTACGGCCGATGCCGAGAGGGCCAGCACCTGTCCGGCAACCAGCGAAGCGGTAGCCGGCGATACATTGACCTGCGCCACAGTGGTATTGGCGGAGGACGAGCCCTTACCGCAGCCCGCCAGAAAAGCCGTAAAAACAAAAACAGGAATCACAGCGACTTTGGCGGTCGACCACGAAGCTGAAGGTCCGGAACGGGCACTCTTTCCCCGTTTAGTGAAGGTCCATTTTATGAACATAAATATAGAAGAGTGTTCAGTGTAGATTCTTGCGGGGATTTCTTCAACAGCCGGCACCCCCTGCATGGTCCAGCAGGGTATTTTACCCAGTTTTTGTCTCACTCTCGTTCCCTGGACGACAGGCTTGGGGCTGACAGGTGGAAGGAATTCTTCCTGGAAACCAACAAACAACGGTCATTTTCCGAACCCGGCCCCCGAAACCGGTTAACCTTTATGGTTCAGGGCGTCCCGCGGCATTCTTCGGCTGGCAGCCGTGTTGACGGGGACTCAGTGCAATTGTTATATTAAATAGGTTCCGCGAGTTCAATTTAGCTTGCCTGTAAGTGAGCAGTAACAAGATTTGCCCGAAGATTCAGTCTGTTAACAGGGCTTGCCTCGCTGAAATGGTCCGCGCTACCTTCCAACGGAAGGGTATGCGGACCAGGGAAAACGAAACGGAGCGCCCCCGTTTAGCGGCTCGGTGCCACCGTCGTTGCCCAACCACTGATAGGTAACTTCAACATTCTCCGCCTGTTTGGCGGATTTATGGCTGCACGCTTCGGCAGCCAGTCTCGCAACGCGGGATCCAAAGCAGGCTCGCCGTGCGTGTGTGTGCGGCATTTTGCCTTGCAAGCGACAAGGTTTAACAAGGATTGAGGAAATAACTGTGCCGACATTCAATCAGTTGGTCCGTAAGGGAAGAACGGCGCCGAATTACAAAACGGCCAGCCCGGCCCTGCAGGCTTCACCGCAGCGCCGCGGCGTTTGTACGCGCGTCTATACGCAGACGCCCAAAAAGCCCAATTCAGCGCTGCGCAAAGTCGCCCGCGTTCGCCTGACAAACGGGATTGAAGTCACAACTTATATCCCTGGCGTCGGCCACAATTTGCAGGAGCACTCGATTGTGCTGATCCGCGGAGGCCGCGTAAAGGACCTCCCCGGCGTGCGCTACCACGTGGTGCGGGGAACGCTCGACGCCACCGGCGTGGCCAATCGCAAACAGGGAAGATCGAAGTACGGAGCAAAGAGACCGAAGTAAGACAATTGCCAGAATTGACAATTGCCAAAGAATCCAAATTGAAAATCGGTTGTGCGGACAGTTTGGTTGGACAATCGAGATTAAGTGCAGCGAGATCAATTTCGGCGATGTTTGGCAGTTTTGGCAGTCTGGCAATAGCAGAAGAGAGACAAGGATTTAGAGGATTTTAAGACGATGCCTAGAAAAGGACATGTGCCCAAGCGGGATCCCATCGCGGACCCGATCTACAGCTCGACCCTGGTGACGAAGTTTATCAACACCATGATGTGGGGCGGCAAGAAGTCGACCGCGCAGGGAATTTTCTATAAGTCCATGGAGAACCTGCAGTCCAAGGGCGGAGACGAGGCCCTGAAGCTGTTCAAGAAGGCCGTGGAAAACGCCAAGCCGCTGCTGGAAGTGAAGACCCGCCGCGTGGGCGGAGCCAACTATCAGGTGCCGGTGGAAGTGAATCCGGACCGGCGCACGTCGCTGGCCATCCGCTGGATCGTCAGCTATGCGCGCGAACGCGGCGAAAAAGGCATGGTGGATAAGCTCACCAACGAGCTGCTGGACGCGGCCAACGGCCGCGGCGCGGCGATCAAGAAGAAGGAAGACGTGCATCGGATGGCAGAGGCCAATAAGGCATTCGCGCACTATAGATGGTAAGAGTTTGGAAATTTGAGCAATTGCCAGAAGACAATTGCCAAAAATTGACAATTGAAAGCCGGAACGCTGAGATAGAAATTTCGGCGATTTTTGGCAATCGTGGCAATTCTGGCAATCAAGAAAGAATTTAAGGATTAGGAACATAAAGTGCCCAGACAGGTCCCATTAGAGCGTTGTAGAAACATCGGCATCATGGCCCACATTGATGCTGGCAAGACCACTACGACTGAACGAATCCTGTTTTATACGGGCATCACGCACCGCATTGGCGAAGTGCATGAAGGCACCGCCACCATG
>Ga0209647_1003031_pt1 | contig 13252 bp, 11 predicted proteins | sample GraSoi_2013_60cm_FD_185827 | JGI IMG/M metagenome (GOLD analysis project Ga0209647, IMG submission 185827) | Grasslands soil microbial communities from the Angelo Coastal Reserve, California, USA - Sample 9_17_2013_60cm (SPAdes) (version 2) | ecosystem: Environmental > Terrestrial > Soil >... | reverse complement strand
CCACAGATCCGGTTACACAAAATGAGAATAGCGCTGCAGCGGTAGCAAGCATCCTGCCGTCACGAGCAAAGTTATCGCGAATTATAAGCATGTTGTCCCTCCTAGAGATTGGTTTAAGCCGGGATTGAAACCCACCCTGACTTCTCAAACGCTGGTGTTTCTAAAGTCTGTCTGTGTCTTTCGCGTGACAGCCGTGCAAAATTCATGACGTTTTTGCCCCGCCGGTTGCTTCGGCTCGATTGCTGGATTCTCTCCGGCAATCGACGACCGGCATACGATGGATACAGGTTCGCGAAACCTCCGGAACCACAGGGCTGCTCAGGGTGAGAATTTTGAGGTGGAATGAGTCGTTGCTAAGGAGCGACTTCGAACCGAGAACGTCGAAACATCCAGAATGATGTACAATAGAGAACGATAGTGCCTCTCTGCCGCAGCCAAGCAGGCGTGCTTTCCGGTCTTAAATTTTTTTTAACGTCCGCACTCCCCCCTTCTTAACGCCGGGAAGGTCTAGTTACTGAGGAATCCTCCACAACGAATGTTGAGGTAAGTCCACTCGGGGGAAGTTGATCATGACCACTCAGTGCTGCAAGAGTCCGCCCAAGCAAATTCCTGGAAGCTTTGCGTGTCTCGCTCGGGTAATGCAGAAGAACCTCATCCGGCAATACGAGTTCGCCGTTCTGCTCCGTCTCCTCTCGTCTCAATTCCCTCCCCGGTCCGCCGAAAGCCACACCCTCCGGATCGCTTCCCGCACTGCCCGAAACAAGGGAACAAAACTAAGAAACCTACTCACCAATTTAGGATGGAATCCAGCCAAACCGAAACATACGAGCCCAGTGTTCTTGCTCTGGTTTCATCTGATAAAGTCAAGTCCACCGCGACTGATGATTTTGTCGCTGAGTCTGGTCACCGAGCAACGACTGCGCGGGCGGCTGCTCGACGATTTCTATCCATGGAACTCGACGCAGCTAAATGAGGTCAAGCGCTCGGCTCCATCCAGCCGCGACTCCAATACCTATAACCAAACCGAAAATGTAAATCGACTCCACCGCTCGGCCTAGCGCCCGACTCACTTTAACCAGGGTTCCTCACAATGATTCTTTTTAACCTGGCATCAGCCATCATCCTCATTCTTCTCGGGATGCGATATCTCCGAAAGGGTTTAGACCGGCTCTTCGGAAGCAAACTGGTGGAATGGCTCCAAAAGACAGCAAAGAATCGGTATCAAGCGTTTCTGGCGGGAATGGTGGCCGGACTGATCTCGCCTTCGTCGAGTGCTATCGCGATGCTCTCGGTGCAGATGCTGAGTCAGACCGCGCTAACCGCGGGCCGCATGTTAGCCGTTGTACTCGGTGCCAATGTTGGTATCACGGTGACAGTTCAGCTATTGACATTCAACTTACAGGATTTTGCCGGCCTCTTTATTTTGATTGGAGGGATTGGTTTTCTATTTCTGAGTCGATCCCTGTTTAAAGGCACCGGTCAGCTGTTCTTGGGACTCGGTGTCATATTCCTGGGAATGAGCACCATTAGCAATGCAGGCCACCTTGCGGCCGGCAACGGTGATATCAGGCTATTGTTCTCGGTCATCGAACATTACCCCTGGATAGTATTCATCGGCACAGCCCTCTTGGCTCTAGTGTTGCAAAGCTCTACCGCTTCAATCGGCCTGGGAATAGGCCTAGCCCAGGGCGGATTGGTCTCGGCTACGATCCTGGTGCCGTGGATTCTTGGTGCGAATCTCGGCATTGGTCTAACCATGATGATCGCTGGTTGGCGGAGTGTGGAGGGTCGCCGACTGGCTCTTGGCAGTATTTTTCTGAAGAGTTTTGGCGCAATACTGATTCTTATCGGAGGCTCCGCTTTCGCTTCCTATCTCATGGCCTTGCTGCCCGGTGGAATCGATCGGCAAGCAGCTAACTTTAACACTTTATTTAATGGGCTCGTTGGTTTGTGCGCCTTGCCACTCCTCTCCTTTGTCTCCCGGGCGCTCAGCTACCTCATCCAGTCTCAGACGGTGGAAGAGCAGGACGAACCGGGTATTTTTCTCGACCCACTCCTGTTACAGACGCCCTCCCTGGCTTTGAGCCAAGCTACCCGGGAGGAACTCCGCGTTTTGGATCACTTGAAATTGATGCTTCGTACCGTATGGGCAATGCGCTCAGGCAAGAATAAACCGCCGATAAGCCAAGTCGACGAGTATCAAGGTCGGATTGTTGCAATTCAATCTGCGCTCAAAGAATATCTTGGTCAGATCAGCGATGAGAACCTGAGCGAAAAAGACATCGACTGGCGATTCACTCTTCTCGATTTCTCCCAAGAGTTGGTTATCATTGCGACTTTAATCAAAAGGGACCTAGCGGACGCGGTCGCCTGCCAGGCACATTCAATCAAACAGCACCACTCGGAGGACCCGCCAGAGTTGGAAAAGATTCTGGGCGAAACCCTGGAGCGCATGGAAAAGGCCACGATCCTGTTGATGACCAAGGACGCTCGCATGGCCAATCGATTTATCCAAGAAAAAAACAGATCAGCATACAATACCGTTCGATCCGAAAGCGGCATCTAGAACAGCTCACCGCGGGTCAAAAGTTCGACGTAAACTTCTTCGATATGCTTAACTGCTTGCGCCGTATTAATAGTCATTTGACGGCTGTGGCCTATTCGATTACTCGGACCGGTTCAGCGGAGAGGGTCGATGATACCACCGCCGTCCCCGACCCGGATGAATCTTGGCTAACCAGCGACGATTCCAGTATCGATCGTAAAACCTGCGCGGTTATCCGCTCAGAATCATTCGTTAACTAACGTATTCATCAGTCGCCACCGTGAAAGGATGTGCGCCTCGTTAAACCCAGGTTTTGAATCGATGCAAAAACCAGGTTTTGACCGCCTGTACGAGGAGGCAATAGCCGAGCAAAATTCCGCCGAGCCAGAAAAAGTAAACCAGGGGCAACTTTACCAGTCCGATCGCAGACCCAATAGGCAAAAAAGGAAGCACTGCCCCGACTGCCATTATGACCATAGTAGTGACGAGAAGCGGTACGCACGGCCAGCTCTGGAAGAATGGAATTCTTCTAGTTCTGATCATATAGACGATCAGAGTCTGTGACAGCAGCCCCTCAACAAACCAGCCGGATTGAAACAACGCCTGATTGGCCGCTGTGTTCGCTCCGATAATCCACCAGAGGACGGCGAAAGTGGCAATATCGAAGACAGAGCTGATCGGCCCCAGAAACAACATAAACCGGGCAATCCCCTGGGCTTCCCAGCGCCGAGGCTTGGCCAGATCCTCCTCGTCAACCGGGTCAAAGGGAATGGTGGTCTGCGATAGATCGTATAACAGATTTTGCACCAGCAACTGAATCGGGAGCATGGGCAAGAACTTCAAAAAAGCACTGGCGCTCAGCACCGTAAAAACATTTCCGAAGTTCGAGCTGGCGGCCATCTTTACATACTTCACGATATTGGCAGAATTCCGCCGGCCCTCCATGACCACATCAACTAATGTCTCTAAGCTCTTCTCGAGCATCACAATATCGGCCGATTCTTTGGCTACATCGACGGCGGTATCGACCGAGATACCGACGTCGGCCTCGCGCAGCGCCGCCGCATCATTGATTCCGTCGCCGAGAAATCCAACCGTGTTACCAGCCGCTTTCAGGGCGGATATGACCCGAGCCTTTTGCAAAGGCGCCAACTTGGCGAAAAGCGATGTGCCGGGAACCTCGCGACGCAGCTCGCTATCGTTCATCGACTCCACTTCGCTCCCGAGCATCGCGTGTTCGACTTTGAGATCGACCCATTGGCAGATTCGTCGGGCCACTAACTCGTTATCGCCGGTCAGAATCTTCACTTCGACTCCCCGGCTCCGGAGCGCAGCCAAAGCTTCTCTGGTTGATTCTTTCGGAGGATCGAGAAATGCAACAAAGCCGGCGAGCACTAAATCGGATTCATCCTTCACTCGATATTGGTAGTTCGCTTGATCCACCGTAAAATTCTTATAGCCAACCGCGAGTACTCGAAGCCCTTCCTCGTTCATTTCCTGACAGACTTGCAGGACGCGGCTGGTCAGTTCAGGAGAAAGGGCGACGACTTTTCCTCTCACTTTTGCGTACGAACAAACTGAGAGGATTTCTTCGACTGCTCCCTTGCAAATCAACTCGTGTTGTTGTCTCTCCTTCTCCACAATGACCGACATTCGACGGCGACCAAAATCGAACGGTAATTCATCGACCTTACGAAAACTTTCGCTGACCCTGAGCGTTTCATGAAGCTCGCCGTGCTCGAGAATCGCTGCATCCAACAAATTCTTTAATCCGGTCTGAAAATAACTGTTGAGATACGCGTACTGGAGAACTTCATCATCGGGGCTGCCCAGTACGTCCAAGTGGCGCTCGAGAATGATCCGATCGATGGTAAGAGTACCGGTCTTATCAATACACAAAACGTTCATCGCCCCCAGGTCTTCGATCGAACTAAGTCTTTTCACAATCACTCGGCGGCGCGCCATCGCGACCGCTCCACGGGTTAGATTGGCGGCGATAACCACAGGTAACATCTCCGGAGTCAGGCCGACGGCGACAGACAGGGCAAAGAGAAACGAAGAACCCCAATCACCCTTGGTAAACCCATTGAGCAACAAAACAACCGGAATGATCAACAACATAAACCGGATTAGCAGCCAACTGATGTTATTGATTCCTCGGTCGAAACTGGTAAAGGAACGCTGCGCGATTACCTTGCGAGCCGATGAAGCAAACAGCGTTTCGTCACCGGTGGCGATTGTGACCGCCGTAGCGGTTCCACTGACAACGTTCGTTCCCATAAAACAAAGGTTTGCCAAGTCGGTGAGTTCCTCCCTGCCCGGAATGCGGGTTCGTCGAACCGGCTGATTCGGCAGGGTTTCAAACTTTTCTACCGGAAGGGCTTCTCCACTGAGGACTGACTGACCAACAAATAGGTCGCGAGCCGACAACAAACGAACATCGGCTGGAACCATGTCCCCCGCACTCAGCAGCACGATGTCGCCAGGCACGATCTCTCTGATCGGAACCTCACGACGGCAATTCTCCCCCCGATCGTTAGTTCGGAGTACGGTTACGGCTGTCCCAACAAGGTTGCGAAGTTTGGCAACCGTCCGGTTCGACCTAAACTCCTGGACAAATCGCAGTAGTACGCTGACCACCACCATGACCAGGATCAATACGGCTCCTCGATTGTCTCCCAGAAGGAACGCGATCAGACTCAAGACGGATAGAAGCGCCACAAACGGATTTCCGAAATTCCGGATGAACTGCCATGCCAGAGACACCGTTTCGCTGTATGTCACCTCGTTGAATCCGCGTTCGACCAGACGATTTCTTGCTTCCTGATCGCTTACTCCCGCCTCGCTGGTTTTGAGCGAAATCAAAACTTCCTCTACTGGCGCGTAGGCTGCGTCGAGCGTTTGCGGCCGGATTTTTCCTGAGGGCGATAGCGCCGTCACTTTGACTCTTTCCGCTTTCGGCAATCTCTTATAAGTAAGCATCGATTTACCGTTTAATCGGCCGCGCCGTTCAGAGTATCTTTTTCTCGGTGGTGACAACATCGAAAATGAACAGCGTTACTTCGTACCAACCGTCTTTTCGATCCCTTTGGACTTGCATGTTCTGTTGTATGGCGGTTAATGCCGCCACAATACGTCGCCCGAGTCCGAGATCGAGCGTCTCACCCGAGTCCTGTTCCTCGACCCGGTTCTTAATTGAGAGGAGCGTCACCCCCGCTTGTCGCTGTAGAGCGGCATAAATAGATCCACGTCCGTGGCGAAGGCTATTAGTCAAAAGACTATATAGTATCTGCTTCATGTACTTTGGATCCGCGCTGATGACACTCTTCTCTGCAATGACCTCAATTTGGCGGCCTTGGTCCTTGGCCAGCAGCCGAAAGTCCTGAACGACATCCTCTAGCAAATCCGCTAAATCGAATCTGACCCGGTTAGGCTGCAGATGTCCCTGTTCAGCACGGGCGATCAGCAGCGCCTGTTCGACATGCATCGTCAGCCGCAACAATTCGGTTTGTATCTCTTCGGCCAGGGAAGGCTCAATCTTATCGGCCGCTTCTTCGATCTTAAGCCGGATGATGGTCAAGGGAGCACGCAATTCGTGGGCTACCTGTGCCGAGTAGCTCTGCAGTTGGTGAAAGTTTAAACTGATTCGGGAAAGGAGACCGTTGATATGCTCCTGCAGTTCGCGGATCTCATTACCTTCTGTCTCAACTCGGATTTGAACCTGAAGGTTATTCGGTTCGACCGAATCTAACTGATCGTTGAGAGACACAATCGGAGCGAAGGTTTTCCGGACCGCGAACCATCCGGCAACGGCAAACCCCGATGCCACGAGTAGGGCATACAGACCCAGAAGTTTAGGAGCCAAGACAACTTCTTTGCCCGTCACTCCCGCGCTGGGACGAGCGTTTGGTTGGTCTATCATCCCGGTCGATCCAGACTCCGTCGGGCGTGATTCGAGCAGGTATACCGTTCCAAAGAAGCCGGTGGAAACCACGACAAATGTTAAGAAGAACCAAACCAGAAATCGAAACCAAGAGGCTCTCATGGATCCGGTTTCCGTAAGGCGAATCCAACGCCGCGAACCGTTTGGACGATCGGGATCAAGCCGGGCAGATCGATCTTCGAACGCAAGTGATTCATGTAGACATTTACTACGTTGGTTTGTGAGTCGAAGAATTGGTTCCAAACGCGTTCAATAATGACGGCCTTGCTGACCGGTCTCGGGGCTGTCATCATCAAAACTTCCAGCAACGCAAACTCCCGATTGGTGAGATCAATTACTTTGCCTCCCCGCTTGGCTTGACGCGACACCAAGTCGAGCTCGAGATCCTCAAAACGTAACAGATTCGAGGCTTGGGGACGTTGCCGGCGTAGAAGCGCCCGCAATCGAGCTAACAACTCGACCACCGAAAACGGCTTTACCATATAATCATCGCCACCGATATCCAGTCCGCGAACTCGATCCTCGATTTCGCCCTTGGCCGTCAGAAAGAGAACCGGGGTCTGGATGTTTTTGCGCCGTAACGCCCGGGCAATGGTAAACCCGTCGCGGAGCGGCATCATCACATCTAATATGATGGCATCGTACGGGTTGTTCTCTGCCAGCCAAAGTGCCTTCTCCATCTTCGGCATAGTCCACCGCATAACCTTCTGCCACCAAGGCTTGGCGGATATGCTTACCAACTCTGATGTCATCGTCAGCGAGTAGTATTCGCATGGTATCAGGCTCGGTCAGATCAGCCGCAACTATCGCAAGCGATTGGAATTCTGTCGAATTGGACATGAAAGCCCCGTTCCTTCCGGGTTGGAATCCGGCGGCGTGTTGCGGAAACAAACCCGGGCCGAAATCCAAATCGTAAATCAGTTCTTCGCCAGCACTTGGGTCGCGAGGTCGATCACGTGGTACATGAAAAGAGCAATCATAGCGATGAGGTAAACCCGGAGCGATATCAGCGACCAACGAACACTGCGGGTCATCTCCATCGGTGGCAAATGATCCGACTCGATCTTCTGCTCTGGGATATCGTCGAGCGGGTGAATGACGAGGAAGTAGCTAGCTTCGCTCTCGGCTGTTTTGATTAGTTGGCTCATTGACATAGGGGTGGTTTTCTTTTCAAAGTTAGGATTCTCAACTCCCAGTCGGGAAAAGCGAGGGAGCCATGACCTGGGCAGCCAGAACCAATGACAAAGCAAAAAGGAGGACAATGATGGTCCAGTTGACCGCGTTATTCCAGCGCTGGTTGACCCAGCGGTGGCCGAGAAGCTTATGGTCGTTGAGCAGCAGCTGAAGAAAGATAATCGCCGAGGGCAGTATGATGCCTGCCAGCACTTGTACGCCGAGGATGATCAGCTGCAGCGGCGCTCCTGGAATCAGAACGATCGATGCGGCAAGGAGTGTACAAATCGCATAGATGCAATAAAAGCCCGGAGCGTCCTTAAAGGACATGTTGAGGCTATGTTTCCATCCCCGGGTTTCACTCCACGCCCACGCACTGGAAAGAGATATAGCGGTAGTGCCAAGGACTGCTGCATTGCAAAACATCAGCAGGATAGCGTTACGAACGAAGCTGTTAGTGAACGGCAAAATCGCGTTGGCCATTTTTGCTGGATCCTCGTAGGTGAGCCCATGCTGGTGCGAGACATTGCCCACGATAATCATGGCTCCGGCGACAGTGACGGTGAAACAAGCTCCAAGAAAGGTGTCCAGGCGAGCCCATTTCAGGTCGGAAAAGCGCAGTCTTTTGTCAGCGACGCAGCTTTGCTGAAAGAAGAGCTGCCACGGAGCGATGGTGGTGCCGATAATGGCAATGACCACGAACACCAGGTTAGTTGTGATTCCTCCTGGCGGGACGCTCGGAATCAACGTGTGCCGGACCACTGAGCTGGCAGAGGGATGAGAAAAGAAGGCCATGACAAACCAAGTGATGTCCAACAAGCAAAGGATACAGGTGATCCGTTCCCAACGCTTGTAGCTTCCGGAAATCACGTGTACGACCAACAGGACTGCTGCGATCGGTACAGAGAAAACGGGATTCATTCCCATCTGCTGAGTCGCAAGCGAGATAGCGGCAAATTCGGTCACCAGCGTTAGAAAATTGACTAGCAACAAGTCGAACAACGAGAATCGGCCCCACCATTTGCCGAATCGTTGGTAAATCATTGCGGCGTGACCTTTGCCGGTCGCGATCCCCAACCGGACCACCATCTCCTGGATGAAATAGCAAACGGGCAGCAATAGAAGCATCAGCCAAAGCAAATGGAGTCCGTATTGGCCTCCTGCTTGTGTGTAAGTGGAAACCGCTCCGGCATCGTTATCGGCTTCCATCACGATTAAACCCGGGCCAAATACCACAAAGAATGTGAGTATATTACGCAGCCAACGGCTCCTTACTCTAATTCCCTGCGGCGGAGGCTGCAGGCGATCGGTTACGACGTTTTCTCCAGTTCGATCGATGGGTTCTTCCATTATTTTCTTCGGGTTTAGATAAATCTCTCTGCGCGTTCCGTTGCCGATACGCTTGAACTGCGTGGTTTCGTTGCTCAGGATCAGTCTCCTTCTTCAGGATTGAAGAAACGAGCCTTGCTCCGATGACTGACGTCGCGACAATAATGGTCGTGACCGATTAAATTCGGCCAGGAGCAAAGGTTAATTTTTCTTTATCCCGACAAGCGAACCGGTCACCCTGCAAAAGAGCGATGCCTACCTACTAGGACCAGCTTAGGACCATTCTTTCGGGCAGTTGAAAATTACAATCGGTCTGACTCTCTCATCTAACGCATAGACCTGTCCCTCATTCTCGGCTGCGCGGTTGTTGCGGATGCTGTTATCTTGAGGCTGATTCCGCAGCGCCGGCCAGTCGCGCGGTTTGTGATTTTTTTCGCGATCAGCACCGTGCTGATCATGGCGCTCATCGGTTCGCCGCTTAATCCGGTCTATCGACCGCAGGACTTGCCACGAGAGTTCTGGCTCCAGATTTTAGCTTGCTGCTGGTGGGGCCTAGCCGCGCGCGAGCTTATCTCCTTTCTTGCCTTGCTGACGACGCTGCGTAAAGCGGCAATACAGAACGAGCTGCTGTTCGATGTCATCGCGGGCACCATCTATACCTGCGCGGTGTTAGCCATGATGGGGTTTGTCTTTCGGTGGCCGTTGCAGGGGCTGCTCGCGACTTCAGGCATTATTGCAATCGTACTCGGTTTGGCTCTGCAGAGCACGTTAAGCGATGTCTTCTCGGGCATCTCGTTGACCATCGAAAAACCGTTTCGGCCCGGGGACGAAATTCTTTTAGAGGGCGGAGTCGAAGGTGAGGTGATTCAGGTGAATTGGCGTTCCACCCACCTGAGAAACGGCGCCAATGATGTGGTGGTCATTCCGAACAGCGCAATCGCTAAAATGCGGATTCAAAACCACAGCGCCGGGAGCAAGCGCTACAGCGGAAGTTTAACTGTCACCGTGGATGCCCGGAACGAACCGGAATTCACGATCGAGATTCTCAAACAGGCCGCCACGACGTGCCCGGCCATACTGGAGCGCCCGCCATGCACGGTCGCCCCCCAGAGCTTAGGGGCGATCGGATCACTTACGAGATCTCCTATAGCACCTCTTTATTTAATTCAGCCGGAGATGCGCGATCGCAGTTGATTACTCAGATCTACAAGCGCGCACGCCCGGCTACCGCCCAGCAAGTGTGCCCAGAATCGATGGCAGCCCGCGATGGGCTTAGTTCAATTCCCCTCTTTCTTTTCGCGGAGCGTGAGTTGTTCGATCACCTTCCTCTGCTGGAGTCGCTGACCCCATCGGAGAAAGCCGAACTGTGCGCGAAAATCACCAGGCGTCATTTCCAAGTTGGAGAACAACTCTTAGCGCAAGATGAAAAAACGGAGTCGGTCCATTTCATTTATTCAGGCGTTATTCAACTCACGCGTCAGGTTCAGGACGGGCGCCTACTGAAGGTGCTGAGGCTGGGACCTGGAGACACCTACGGTGAGATTTCTCTCCTGACCGGCGCGCCTTCGAGTGGAACATTCACGGCTCTGACCTCAGGCCTCTTGCTGGAGTCAAAATCCGAAGACCTTAAACCGATCCTCGAAGCGCGCCCAGCGTTGATCGAATCACTCACTCTTTCCGTTGCCAAGGCACAACAGTTTGTCGCCATGTTCGACCGGTCCGCAATTCAGCCGGCCATGATCGAACCGCACGATCTCTTGTGGCGCATCAGGAATTTCTTTCGCCTAAACGTACAGGACCAGCTTAAATAGAGGGAGGCATACCGGATGAGGTTCTGATGAAGGTTAGTCCGACCGAAGTCGATCAAGCATCGACCAAAATCGAGGAGTGGCTTGTCATCCACACAACTCCCGCTCTGATCCATACCGCTCTGCCTGACGGTAACATTGATTTCTTCAATCGACGTTGGCTGGAATATTTGGGTCTCACTTTGGAGGACGTACAAGGCTGGCGCTGGACGGCGGTGATTCATCCCGAAGATGTTGCCGGAATCGTCGAGAAGTGGCGCACATCCTTGGCAACAGGGGAGCCTTTCGAGGCGGAAACGCGCGTGCGACGGGCCGATGGGGTATTTCGGTGGTTCCTGCACCGCAAGGTTGCGCTGCGCGACGACCGCGGAAAGATCGTCAGATGGTATGGGTCGAGTATTGATATCGAGGATCGAAGGCAAGCTGAGGACGCCTTGCGGCGAAGTGAAGCTTACCTTGCCGAGGCGCAGCGGCTAAGTCATACGGGCAGTTTTGGCTGGAATACTTCGACTGGCGAAATCTTCTGGTCAGAAGAGACCTATCGAATCACGGGATTTGACCGGTCCTGTAGGCCGGCCTTGGACCTGGTGTTCCAGCGAGTTCATCCCGACGATCTTGCTCTCGTTCGGCAAACGCTTGATCGAACGGCGCAGAAGGGAACTGACCTGGATTTTGAGCATCGCCTATTGATGCCGGATGGTTCCACCAAGTATGTTCACGTAATCGGTCGTCCCTTAAAGAATGAGTCGGGATGCTTGGAATTTGTCGGATCGGTTATGGACATCACCGCCGCCAAGCGTTCACAGCGAGAGTTGCAGCAGGCGCTCCAGGAAATAGCGGTCTTGAAGGACCAACTCTATAAGGAGAACATCGCGCTCCGCGCAGAGATCGGTGAAGCATCCATGTTTGAGGAGATCGTAGGCGGTTCTCCTTTGCTCAAAGCGGTCCTTGCCCGCGTAGCCAAGGTCGCCCCGACGGATTCCACCGTTCTGATTACCGGTGAAACCGGAACGGGCAAGGAACTGATAGCGCGCGCCATCCACAAACGGTCGCAGCGCTCTGGACGAACCTTTGTGAAAGTGAGCTGTGCGGCTATTCCGCACTCGCTCATTGCTTCAGAATTATTTGGCCACGAAAAGGGAGCCTTCACCGGGGCCCTGCAGCGGCGCCTGGGCCGCTTCGAGTTGGCGGAAGGCGGAACGATTTTCTTGGATGAGATCGGAGAACTTCCGGCGGAAATGCAGATTGCTCTTCTGCGTGTCTTGCAAGAGAGAGAGTTTGAACGTGTGGGCGGCAATCAGTCGATCCGGGCTGATGTGCGAATCATTGCCGCCACCCATCGCGACTTACCAGCGGTGATCATCACCGGCGGCTTTCGGAGCGACCTGTTTTATCGTATTAACGTGTTTCCAATTGAGATCCCTCCCCTGCGCGAACGGAGAGAAGACATCCCAATGCTGGTCAGGTATTTCATTGATCGCTACGCCCGTAAGGCGGGGAAGCAGATTCGGAGCGTAAGCAACAAGACATTGGAACTGCTCCAGTCGTATCCATGGCCCGGCAATATTCGGGAGCTGCAAAACGTCATCGAACGCTCTGTCATTGTCTGCGACACGGAAAACTTCTCGGTGGATGAGAGTTGGCTTTCTCGGGGCCCTGTCCCGACCCAATCGGTAGATCAGCCGCTTCCCGAAAAGCTCGCGATTGAGCAGAAGGCAATCATTGAGACTGCTTTGGCTCAAACCAGGGGCCAAGTGGCCGGACCATATGGTGCGGCCGCCAAGCTAGGCATGCCGGCATCGACCTTGGAATCGAAGATCAAAACACTAAAGATCAGCAAACATCGCTTCAAGAGTCTCTAGCGCCGACAGCACCGGGGGAGCGCCGCATAACGGTAGCGGCGACTGTCCGGCGAAGGATCTCCGCCTCGCCCGACCTCGAAATCCGAACGGAGCGGGCTCGTCCGTCTCGCCTCAAAACCCAGTCGCCTTGACGCCGTCCGCCCGAACAGAACCCGCATGGTGATGGCGAGCGATGGCGACTGCCCCTTTTGGTCAGCCATACGAGTTGCTTCGTTCCACCGCTTTGTTTGGAACATCAGGTGACCTAACCGGACAGTCGCCGCTACCGGGCACAATTTCGCGAGATGACGCAACATTTCGCGAATACTCGCGATTTGTCGGTTTGTAAAACACTGAGCATTTACCCTTCTTCTCATGGGTGGAGCTTGAAATGGGCCGGCTGCCGCGGCACTGGCACGCATCCAGCTTCAATACCTGGCCAGCACTATGTCACTTCTCCCTCTTCCCCAATCTCTAACATCGCAGACGGACAATCCGCGCCGTAATATCCTGCAAAAAACGGGTTCCTCTCTCAGCACCCCGCTTGAACAGATACGGGTGATCATAGCCGACGATCACCCGGTCGTTCGGGAAGGGCTGTCGAGCATTCTCA
>Ga0209647_1003029_pt1 | contig 13257 bp, 6 predicted proteins | sample GraSoi_2013_60cm_FD_185827 | JGI IMG/M metagenome (GOLD analysis project Ga0209647, IMG submission 185827) | Grasslands soil microbial communities from the Angelo Coastal Reserve, California, USA - Sample 9_17_2013_60cm (SPAdes) (version 2) | ecosystem: Environmental > Terrestrial > Soil >... | reverse complement strand
GCCTACGCGGGCCTGGCCCTGGCGAGCTCGCCCTGGCCGGTGTGGGCGCTTTTCGCGGTCTACGGCCTCCACCACGCGCTCACGGAGGGACCGGAGCGCGCCCTGGTCGCGGAAATGGCGGCCGGCGAGGCGCGCGGACGCGCGTTCGGCCTGTACTACGCGCTCACCGGCGCCCTTCTTCTTCCCGCGAGCCTGCTCACGGGCGCGCTCTGGCAGCGCATCTCGCCCGCGGCCGCGCTGCTCACCGGCGCGGCGATCGCCCTCGTCGCCGCGATCGCGCTGCTCGCGGTCGTGCGCGAGCCCCCGCGCGGAGGCGCGTGATCAGAGCGGAGGGCTCGATGAGGGCGCCGGGCTGGGTGCGGGCGCTCGGGCGGGCTCCTCGCGGGCGGGCGGGGCCTCGGAGGCTACGGGTGCCGTGGACACCGCGGCCTCCGGTTGCGGCCGGCGCGCCGGCACGGGCGATGCCTCCTCGACCGGCGTACCCACGCCCGGAGAGGGCGCCGGGGACGAGGGCGTGTACGAGCGCATCGGCTCCTTCGCCGCCGTCCCGTCCCCCAGGCGCACGAGCTCGCCGCCGGGCGTACTCGTCTGGGGCACGTCTTCGAGCGGCACTCCCGTCTCCATCCCTTCCTCGTAGTCCGGCAGCGGCGGCAGGGGCAGCATCTCGGCGGTCAGGATCGGGCCCTGGCTCGGGCAGACGGTGACGGGCACCGCGCCTTGGACGAACAGCTCCTTGTAGGCGACGCCCGACAGCGGCGCGCAGCCCGATGCCAGCAGCAGCCCCGTCTGGGGGTCGACCATTCCCTCGACGACCCCGCCGGGCATCGGCCAGGGCGCCGGAGCCTTGTGCCCCGCGTAGATCCGCGTCATGAGGCGCGCCCACACCGGCGCGGCCAGGCGCCCCCCCGTGGCCTTGGCCATGATCGGCCGCGGCCGGTCGAAGCCCATCCACACCGCGGCCACGATCTCCGGCGTGTAGCCGACGAACCACGCGTCCGCGCCGTCGTTGGTGGTGCCGGTCTTGCCGGCGGCGGGCGCGCGGAAACCGGCGTCGCGCACCGCGGTGCCCGTGCCGCGCGTGAGCACGTCCTCGAGCGCATCCGTGATGACATAGGCCACCGCGGCGTCGAGGACGTGCTTCCTCTGCGGCTCGTCCGCCTGCCACAGCACCTGACCGTCCTCGCCCTCGACGCGCACCACGAAGCGCGGGCGCACGCCCTCGCCCAGCCCGGCGAAGGCGGTATAGGCCGCGGTCAGCTCCACCGGGCTCACCGCGACCGTCCCCAGCGCCATCGAAGGCTCCTCGGGGATGGGCGGATCGATGCCGGCCTGCTCCGCGAGCTCGGCGATCCGGTGGGTGCCGACGTCCTGGGCCAGGCGGACGGTGGGGACGTTCTTCGATCGCACCAGCGCATCGCGCAGCGTGATCTCGCCATCGAAGGCGCCGTCGAAGTTCTTCGGGCTCCAGGACTGGCGGCCGCCGAGGCTGACCTGCAGCGGCTCGTCGAGCACCTTCTGGTTCAGCATCCGGCCCGAGGCCACCGCCGTCGCGTACACGAACGGCTTGAAGGCGCTGCCCGCCTGCCGCCGCGCGGACTTCACACGGTCGAAGCGCGAGTGCAGGAAGTCGCGGCCGCCTACCCAGGCCAGAACGTCGCCGGTAGTGGCGTCGAGCGCGACCACGGCCCCCTGCAGGTAGGGCGTCTCGCCATCGTCCGCGACCTCGAGCCCCGGCGCGTAGCGAGGGGCCGAGAGGCGGCCGAGGGCGCCGCCCTCGATCGCGCGCAGCTGGCGCTCGAGCTCCTCCTCCGCCGCCTTCTGGGCCGTCCGGTCGAGCGTGGTGTGGACGCGCAGCTTGTGGCCGTAGAAATCGTCGCCGAGGCGGTCCTCCAGCTCGCGCCTCACCTCCTCGACGAAGTACGCGGCGAAGGGCGCGTTCGGCCTCTCCGCGCGCGGCTTGGAGACGACGCCGAGAGGCGCTTTCCGCGCGGCCTCCGCCTCGGCGGCAGGGATGCGCCGTTGCGCCGCCATCTGGGTGAGCACGAGGTCCCGACGCTCGCGCGCCTCCTTGGGATGGCGCCGCGGGTCGTAGTGCGACGGGGCCTTCGGCATGGCGGCGAGGAGCGCGGCCTGGGGCAGCGTCAGGTCCTTCGCGCCGCGGCCGAAGTACTGGCGGGCCGCGGCCTCGATGCCGCGCGCGCCACTGCCGAAATAGATCCGGTTGAGGTACATCTCCAGGATCTCGTCCTTCGTGAAGGTGTCCTCGATCTCCTGCGCGACGCGCACCTCGAGGATCTTGCGTCCCATCGTCCGCTCCTGGCCAGGCAGGTCCTCCGGGAACACGTTGCGGGCGAGCTGCATGGTCAGGGTGCTCGAGCCCTCGTGGACGTTGCCCGCGCGCAGGTTGTTCCACAGCGCGCCCAGCACGCGACGCAGATCGATCGCGTCGTGCTCGCGAAAGCGCTGGTCCTCGATCGCGATGAAGGCTTCGGGCACGTACCGAGGCAAGCGGGCCAGGGGGATGAGCTCGCCTTCGATGGGTGCGAGGTCCGCGAAAACCTTGCCGTTGCGATCCACGAGGACGGAGGCGCCACCCGGCTGGTAGGAGGTCAGACGACGGACGTCGGGGCAGCCCATGAAGAAGCAGCGGCTCCAGGCCACGGCCAGGAGGATCGCGAGCATGGGAATCCCGATGGCCACGCCGCGGACGGCGGGACGGGTCTCGCGCCATCGCTCGGACAAGGGCACTCTCTCCATGCGGCAGGCTTCAAGAGCAAGGCCCTTGCCATGCCGGCCGCACCGTGGGGCCAGCGGATTGGCCATCCCGCGCGAAGGGGGGACAGGCGAGCGTGTAAGAAGGAAAAAGTCCTAGGCGGGCCGGCGGCGCCAGTAGAGATAGGCGGGCACGCCGAGGGCCACCAGGATGAGGCCGAGCACGGACTCGCGTGGCCGCTCGAGCAGCGTGTTCCCGACCAGCAGCAGCGACGCGAGGATGAAGAGGACGGGGACCACCGGATAGCCCCACACGCGGTAGGGCCGCGGCGCGTCGGGCCTCGTGTGCCGCAAGACGAACACGGCGGCGCCCGTCGCGACGTGAAAGAGGAGCGCGGCGAAGACGACATAGGTGAAGAGCTGATCGTAGGTCCCGGAGACGGTCAGGACGATCGCCCAGAGGCTCTGGGCCCAGAGGCTCCTCACCGGCGTCCGGTAGCGCGGGTGGATCACCGCCAGCGACCGGAAGAAGACGCCGTCCGCGGCCATCGGTTGGTAGATCCGAGAGCTGTACAGGATGGTCGCGCTGACACAACCCAGCGCCGAGACGACCACCACCGCCGAGAGCAGTCGCGCCCCCCGCGGTCCCAGGAGCGCGGCCGCCACCGCTTCCGCGATGCGCGGGTGGCTCGCCATCTCCGCGACACTCAGCGTGCGCACGAACACGACGTTCACGAGTACGTAGAGCGAGACGACGCCGGCCGTGCCGAGGATGATCCCCAGGGGCAGGTTCCGCCCGGGGTCCTTCATCTCCCCCGCCGAAAAGGTGAGCCCGTACCAGCCGTCGTAGGTCCACAGGGCCGCGATCATGGCCACGCCGAATCCGGCGAGGGCGTGCGGCGGCACCGCCCCCGAGGCCACGGGCAGGGGTGACGGCCAGGTCAACGCGGCCACGAGGAAGACCGCGATTCCTCCGAGCTTGAGCAGGGTCAGGCCGTTCTGGACCCACGCGCCTTCCTTCACGCCGAACTGGTTCACGATCGTAAGGATCAGGATCGCGCCCACGCCCGCGAGCTGTCCGCCGCTGAGCGTCCAGCGCCAGGGGCCAAAGGGAGCGGACACGAGGACATGGCCAGTGGAGAGGAAGGGGAAGAAGCTGCCCAGGTATTCGCCGAAGCCGACGGCGAGGGCCGCGATGCCGCCGCTCATGATCACGAAGAAGCTGGCCCATCCGTAGAGGAAGCCCCAGAGAGGACCGTAGGCCTCCTTCACGAAGTCGTAGATGCCACCGGCGCGCGGAAAAAGGACGCCGAGCTCCGCGTAGGTGAGGGCGCCCGCGAGCGTCAGGAGGCCGCCCACCAGCCACACCAGCACGATCAGGCCCGGGTGCGGGAGCACGCGGGCCATGTCGCTCGTCGTCAGGAAGATGCCCGTGCCGACGACGGCGCCGATCGTGATGAGCGCGCCGTCCCACGCGCCCAGCGCGCGGACCAGGCCAACGGGCGGCGCGCTCCCCCGGTCGTCCACGACGCGCTCCGAGGCCGCCATCCGCGGCGAGGCTATATGCCGCGCCGGCGGCGGTCAAACCCGCCGCCGGGCGCGGCCGGGACGGATATCAGTGCGCGACGAGTTCCGGCTCGACGGCGGCCGGAGCGCCCAGCAATTCCTCGAAGAGCGCGTGGTAGTGGACCATCGCCTGGCGCAGGTCTTCCGTGCTTGCCTGCTGGCCGGCGCTGTTCACCGCGATCGCGTGCGCGGCGCGATAGTTCGTCACGAGCTGCGGATGGACCACGGACAGGTCCGCCGCCCGCTGCTCGAAGTCGGTCATGGGATAGCCGCGGACGCGCATCACTTCCGTCACGAGCTGGTCCGCCTCCGCCACCGCCGTGGGCGGGCTGTCCACGAACCGCTCCTGCGCACTCCGCCACAAGCCGGCGAAGCGCCCGTGCTCGGTCGTGGTGAGGGGACGGATCTGGAGATGCTCGACGCGCTTCGTGCGCGCGTCCAGCTCCGCCTCGGCCTTCGTTCTCTCAACCGCCGTCTCCAGGGCACGGTCGTACTCCGGCCCGAACCGATCGGCGAGTGTCCGGGTGTGCCGCTTTCTCAGGGCGAGGACCATGGCGAGAGCGACAACGGCCGCGACGACGACGGCGACGAGGACCTGTGTAGACGTCATCGGATCCCCCTTTCGAGCGAACTCGAGGAGTTATTGCAAACCACGTGCCCCTCCCGTTCCCGTTCCCGTCTCCGTCTCCGTGCCCGTCCGTTCAACCGACCTGGCCTCGCGGTGGCGCCGGATATGATCCGAGCGTGCGTCCGGGTCCCCTCGTCCTCCTCGTGCCTTCCCGGGCGGCGGGCATGGAACTCCCTCGCCGCCTCGCGTCCACCGGACGTGCGGTGGCCGGCGTCTATCCCTTGAGCTTGAGTGACCTCGCGCGCGCGGTGGCCGAGCCCGCGCTGCTCGGACGAGGCCTGCAGGCCTGGGATGCCGGCCACGCCGCCCTCGTCGCGGCCCGGCTCCTGGAAGCACCGCATCGCCTGAAGCTGGCGCCGGACGTGCCCCTCGATCGCGTGGCCATCGCGCTCGCGCGCACCCTGTCCGAGCTCCGCCGCGCGGAAGTCGATCCCGCGCGCCTCGACACGGCGGCCGACGCGGGCGCGACGCCGGAAGACCGCGAGCGGCTGCGCGCGCTGGCCGGGCTCTATCGCGGCTTCCACGAGCGCATCGAAGGACAGTTCGCCGATCACGCGACGCTCTTCCGCGCCGCCCGCGAGCACCTCGCCGACGCCCGCTGGCTCGAAGGCGCGGAGATCCTCGTGGCCGACGATCTCGAGCTCGACGCGGTCGAGCGCCGTTTGCTGACCGCGCTCGCCGCGCGCTTCCCCATGCGGCGGATCGGCCGCGTCCGGCCGCCCGCGATCGCGGCCTCGGGCTTCGCGGGATGGGCCGACGTCAATGGAATCCGCGAGGTCGAATGGAAGGAGACGGAGCTGGCGGCGATCGCGCCGTCGCCTTCCGCCGCCGCGCTCCAGCGCGTGAAGGCCCGCTTGTTCGAGCCGCCGAGCGGCCCGGCCGACCGCGACGACTCCGTCGATCTCGTCACCGCGCCCGGCGAGGCGGCGGAGGTCCGCGGCGTCGTACGCGCCCTCCTCCGGGAAGCGGCGCGGGGCGTCCCCTTCGAGGACATGGGCGTGCTCCTGCCACGGCCCCAGGAGTACGCGCCGCTGTTCACGGACCTGCTCGCGCGCCTGGGCATCCCCTGCCGCCTGCATCCCTCCCTGCCCCTGCGCTTCGGCCGCACCGCGCGATCGCTGCTGCTGCTCCTGCGCTGCCGCGGGCTGCGGCGGGCGGAGGTGATGGAGCTGCTCACCTTCGCGCCCATTCCGTTCGCGGAGATGCTCGGCGAAGACGTGACGCCGCATCCCGCGCAGTGGGACGCCATGAGCCGCGACATCGGGATCGTGTCCGGCCTCGACCGCTGGATCGTCGGGCTGCGCGGGCAGGCGGAGACGGACCGCGAGGAAGCGGCGCGAGAGGGCGATCCGGAGCGCGCGGCGCGGCGGCGGCGGCGGGCCGACGACGCGGACGCCTTGCTCCGGGTCGTCGAGCTGCTCTCCGGCACGCTGGACGCCTTGAGCGGAGAGGCCTCGTGGCCGGACTGGTCCGCGCGCCTGCGCGGCGTGGTGGACCAGTGGCTGGGGCGCGAGCGGGACCGCGAGGCGGTGGGCGAGGTCGTGGCCGATCTCGGCGGTCTCGCCTTCCTCGGCGCCCGCGCGCCCTGGCGCGAAGTGGAGCGGGTCCTGGAGGCGCGCTTCGAGTGGGAGCGGCTGCCCCTGGATTCGCTCGCGACGGGCGCCGTCCACGTCGGCGTGCTGGACGCGCTGGCCGGCCTGCCCTTCCGCGTGGTCGCGATCCCCGGTCTCGTCGAGGGCGGATATCCGGGCGTGCTCCGCCCCGACCCCTTCCTCCTCGACGCGGAGCGGCAGGCCCTGGGCGCGCCCGCGGCGGCGCCGGAACCGGCGGCGCTCCCGCCCGCCGTGCGCACGCCGCGATCGCCCGCACGCCGCCAGCTCTCCCTCTTCGACGACGATCCCCCGCCCCCACCGCCGGAGCCGCCGGCGGCCGCCCAGGAGCCCATCGCGCTGCCGACAGCGCAGGACCGGCTGCTCGCCGAGCGACGCGCGTTCCAGCGCGCAATCGGGCAGGCCACGGAGCGGCTCATCCTTTCCTATCCCCGCGCCGACGCGCGCACCGGCCGCGAGCGGATGCCGTCGCTCTTCTTCGTGGCCGCGGCCGCGGCGCGCGAGGGGCGGTCGCTGGGGGCGGCGGACCTCGCGCGGATCGTGCGCGAGGACGCCCTCGACGACACGCCGCTCGATCTCACCCTGGACCGCTCGGAGCGGGACCGGCGGCGCGTCCGCACGGGTGGGCGCGAGGCAGCGCTGGCCATCTCCGCCGGCTCCGCCTTCTTCAAGCAATCGCACCTGAGCGCGCGCGCCCGCTGGTCGGGCCAGCTCACGCCCTACGACGGCCTCATCGCGTTCGCCCCGCGCGACGGCGTGACCACCGAGCTCGCCTCCGAGATCGCGCGCAAGCTCGATCCCGTGACCGCGCCCGGGCCCATCTCGGCCAGCCGCCTCGCCGTCTTCGCCCGCTGCGGCTTCCAGTACCTCCTGGAGTGCGTGCTGCGCCTGGAGCCGGCGGAGGAGCCGGAGGAACGCCGCCGCCTCGACCCCCTCGAGCGAGGCAGCCTCTTCCACGAAGTCGCGGAGAAGTTCCTGCGCGCGCAGCGCGATCGCGGCGAGCTCCCCCTGCGCGACACGCCGGAGGGCCGGCGGCGCCTGGAGGGGCTCGCGGACGCGGAGCTGGATGCGCTCGTCCAGAAGAGCCCCCCGCGCTTCACCGCCCTCTGGGCGAAGGAGCGCGCGCGCTTCCAGGCCACGATGCGCGACTGGTTCCACCGCGAGGTGGAGAGCGGGGGCAAGGCCGTGCCCGCCCACTTCGAGCTGGGCTTCGGCCTCTCGCGCGAGGCCGCGCCCGGCGAGCCGCACCTCCAGGAGCCGCTGTCCATCGACATCGGCGACGGGCGGACCCTGCGCGTGTCCGGAAAGATCGACCGCATCGACCGCCGCCCGGACGGCACGCTCGTGTTGCGCGACTACAAGACCGGACGCGCGCCGCGCGACGACGGCGGCCTCTTCCGCGGCGGCCGCCAGCTCCAGATCCCGTTCTACATCCTGGCCGCCGCCCGCATCTTTCCGGAGACGCCGGTGGTGGAGGCCTTCCTCGACTACGTGGACGGCGGGCGCCAGGTCGGCCTGGATCCGGCCCTGGTGCGCTCCGACTCCTTCCGCGCGCTCCTGCGCGGCCTGGTGGACGCGATCGGCAAGGGCATTTTCGTGCAGGAGCCCACGGCCTGCGAGTGGTGCGACTTCAAGGTAGTGTGCGGGCCCACGCCCCTGCTCAAACGCCGGCGGCAGCTCAAGCTCGGCGATCCGCGCATCCAGCAGGTACTGCGGATGCGGGACGTGACGTGACGTTCATTCCGGTGGACCAGGACGCGCGCGAGCGCGCCCGGCGCGATCACGGGACGAGCTTCGTCCTGGAAGCGGGGGCGGGCACGGGCAAGACCACGCTCCTCGTCGACCGCATCGAGCAGATCGTGCGCTCGGGCGCGGCCCGGCTCGACGAGATCGCGGCGGTCACGTTCACCGAGAACGCCGCCACCACGATGAAGCTTCGGCTGCGGGAGCGACTGGAGCGAGCGCGGGCGGATGCGGACCGGCCGGCGGAAGAGCGACGGCGGGCGGACGCGGCCCTGGAAGTGCTCGAGCGTGCCCAGGTGTCCACGATCCACGCGCTCTGCGCGGCCATCCTGGGCGAGCGGCCGCTGGAGTGCGGTGTGCCTCCCGGCTTCCGCGTCGCGGACGACGCGGAGATGGACATCCTCTTCGCCGAGGCCTGGGAAGAATGGCTCACGGGGCGCCTCGTCGCCGGCGACGCGACCCTCATGGCGGCGGTGGACTCCGGTATCCCGCTGGAGGCGGACGGCTGGGGCGAGCGCTCTTCGCTGCGGGGCCTGGCCCGCACCCTCGTCGACCAGCGCGACCTCAAGCCGCTGGTGGCGGAGAACCCCGTCGATCCCGCGGCCTGGCGGCGCGACTTGCAGGCCCAGGCCGCGCGCGCCCGTGCCCTGCTGACGCATGTCCGCGACGGAGACGCGCTCGGGGCCCGCCTGGGAGCGATGGTGGAATTCGCGGCGAAGGCGGATCGAGTGGAAGGCGACGCCCTGGCCTCGTACCTGCGGACGATGGCCGTCGTTCCCCGCCACTTCGGCCACAAGGCGCACTGGGACACGCCGGAAACGCTCGAGGAAGCGCGCGCCATCGCCGCCTGGACCAGCCAGACCCTGGCCGCGTGGAAGGCGGCCAGCAGTGCGGCCCTGCATGCGCGCCTGGTCAATGCCGTGCTGGAGGTGGTGGCGGGCTACGAGGCGCGCAAGAAGGAGCGCGGGGTCCTCGACTTCCTCGACCTCCTGGTCAAGGCGCGCGACGCCCTCCGCGACAGCGAGGCGGTGCGCCGCTACTTCCAGGAGCGCTTCCGCGTCGTGATCATCGACGAGTTCCAGGACACGGACCCGCTGCAGGTCGAGGTGGCGGAGCTCCTCACCGGAGGGCACGCGGGCGCGCTGGTCGTGGTGGGCGACGCGAAGCAGTCGATCTACCGCTTCCGGCGCGCGGACGTCGCGCTCTTTCGGCGCATCGCCGCGGAAGCGGCCGCGCGTCCGGGCCACGCTGTCCTCCACCTCACCCAGAACTTCCGCTCGCGCGCCGCCATCCTGCGCTTCGTGAACCGCGCGTTCGCGGTGCTGATCACTCCCTCCGACGAGGCGGGCCAGCCCGAATACGAAGCAATCGCGCCGCCGCCGGGGCTCAGCGAGGATGCTTCCGTCATCGCGCTGCGCTTCGAGGCGCCCTTCGCCGAGGGGGAGGACCTGCTGCGCGCGGAAGCGCATGCGCTCGCGGCCTTCCTGGCCGAGGTGGCGGCGGGCGCGCACCAGGTGCGCGATCCGCACACGGGCGTGGACCGGCCCAGCCGCGCCGGCGACGTCATGGTCCTGGCCCGGCGGCTGACGCAGATGCGCCCGCTGGAGGAGGCCCTGGAATCGGCGGGGCTGCGGTTCACCATCGAAGGCGGGAAGTCCTTCTTCGATCGCCAGGAGGTGCACGAGGTCCTGGCCGTCCTGCGCGCGCTCGATGACCCTTCCGACCGCGTCTCCCTCGTCGCCGCCCTGCGCTCGTCCTTCTGCGGCGTGAGCGACCGGGACATCGTGGCCTACGCGCTCTCCGGCGGGGCGCTGTGGCTCGGCGCCCCCGCCCCCGACGCGCCCACGCCGGGCGCGGAAACGGTGGGCCCGGCGCTCGCGCTCCTGGGCACCTTGCACCGCCTGCGCACTTCGCTCTCCGTCCCCGCCCTGATCGAGCGCCTCTACGACGAGACGCGCATCCTGGCCGCGCTGACGGGGACACGGCGGGGCGAGGCCCAGGTCGCCAACCTGGAGAAGGTCGTCGTGCTCGCGCGCAAGGCGTCGGATCTCGGCGTCCTGACCGTGCGCGGGTTCGTCCGCCTCCTGCAGGAGCGGATCCGCACCGCGCGCGAAGAGCCGGACCTGCCCGCCACGCGTCCTGGCGATCCCGACACCATCCGCATCCTGTCCATCCACAAGGCCAAGGGCCTGGAGTCGCCGGTGGTGGCGCTCTACGACACCGCCGACGACTACCGCACTCCCGTCGACCTCGTCGCGCAGTGGGCGGAAGGCACGATCGCGGTCGGGTTCCGCGAGGGCTGCCAGCCGCCGGGCTGGGACGTGCTGTCCGCTCGGGAGAAGGTGCGCGCGTTTGCGGAGGCGCGGAGGCTCCTCTACGTCGCCTGCACGCGCGCGCGCGACCTGCTCGTCGTCCCCGCGCCCCCGAAGGACGCGCGCGTGGGCGCGTTCTGGAAGGACCTCATCGCCCAGCTCCCCGCGCGCTCCGACGCGGACGTGCGCGTGGTGGACGCCGGCGATCCCCCGGTCGTGGAGCGCGAGGAGCGCGGAGGCGAGCTGCGCGAGCTGTCCGAAGCCGGGGGCGGCGATGCGGCGGGCGCGCACTGGGACGCCCGGCGCGGCGAGCTGATCGAGGCCGCGGGTCATCGCCCGTTCGTTCCGGTGTCGGTGACGCGGGCGGCCCTGCGTCAGGCCCCGGCCGCGGTGGCGGTCGCGGCGGCCACGGGCGGTCGCGACTTCGGCTCGCTCGTGCACCGGATCCTCGAATGGGTGCCCCTGGCCGAGCCGGAGCGCGTGCGCGGAATGGCGGAAGCGCTCGCGCCCTCGTTCGGCCTCGACGGCGTCGCCGCCGCGCGCGCGGCCACGGCGGCCGAGCGTGCGCTCGCCCTGCCCGTCATGGAGCGGGCCCGCCGCGCCACCCGCGTCTGGCGCGAGCTGCCGCTCTGGTTCCCGGAAGGCGCGGAGCTGCTGGAGGGCGTCATCGACCTCGTGTTCGAGGAGGACGGCGCGCTCGTCCTCGTCGACTACAAGACGGACGGCATTGCCGCCGAGCAGGCCCTGGCCCAGGCCGCGCACCACGCCCCCCAGCTCCAGCTCTACGGGCGCGGGCTGGCCCAGGCCCTGGGGATGCCCGTGCGCGAGCGGCTGGTCCTGTTCACGACGCTGGGCCAGGTCGTGGCCGTGTGACCGTCCTCCACCTCGTGCGTCACGGCCAGGTCGACAACCCGCAGAAGATCGTCTACGGACGGCAGCGCGGCTGGCGGCTCTCGGACCGCGGCCGTCAGGAAGCGGAGGCGGTGGCGCGGCGCCTGGGCGGGCGCCCCATCGCGCGCGTCTACACGAGCCCGCTGGAGCGCGCGGTGCAGACGGCAACCGTGATCGCCGGCGCTGGCGGTAGTGAGGTCGAGCCACGCGAGGACCTCGTCGAGGCCTGGCTCTGCGCGCCCTGGGAGGGAATGCCGTGGCGCGACGTGCGGCGGGGCCGCGCGCAGGAATGGGCCCGCTACCTCTTCCGTCCCCTCGAGATCTGCGACGTGGCGGAGGACCTCCGGGCGCTGGCCGCACGGATGGACACGGCCCTGCGCGCCATCGCGGCCGCGCATTCCGCGCAGCAGGTCGTCGTCGTCTCCCACGGCGATCCACTGAAGGCGGGCATCCTTTCCCTGACCGGGGGCGACTTGAGCGAGCTGCATCGCAGCGCCTTCCCGACGGGCGGGCTCGCGAGCGTCGAGGTGGACGGAGCCGGACCGGCCCGCATCCTGGAGCGCTGGGTGCCCGGCCGCGAGTGAGCCGGGTCAGGGCTCGCGCAGCGCGATCATCGGATCGACGCGCGCGGCCCGAAGGGCGGGCAGGATCGCAGCCAGGAAAACGAACGGCAGGGCCAGCACGAGGACGCCCGCGTAGGCCCGGGTGTCCATGGGCTCGATCCCGAAGAGCATGGCCGTCACCACGCGGCTCGTGGCCAGGGCCAGGAGCAATCCCAGGGCAACGCCTACCACGACCAGGCGCGCCGCGCCCCGCAGCACCAGCCCCACGACGTCGCCTGCCCGCGCGCCAAGCGCCACTCTCAGCCCGAACTCGGACGTCCGCTGCGTCGTGACGTAGCTCATCACCGCGTACATTCCGGCGACGGCCAGGAGCAGGGCGAGGGTCGCGAAGGTCGACACCAGGGCCATGCGGAAGCGCGGGGCGGAGATGGAGTCGCTCACCGACGCCTCCATGGTCGTGAACTTCGTCGCGACTTCGGGACTCATCGAGTGCACGGTCTCACGCACGGATCCGATCAGCGACTCCGGAGGGACGCTGGTGCGGATCACCATCTGCACCCGGCTCGAGGTGTACGGATGCTGCCGCAGCGGCATGTAGAGCTCGGGGCGGGGCGGCGACGCCGGTGAGGCCTGTCGGATGTCCCCGACCACACCCACGATCGTCATCCACTTCTCGGAATCGAGGCCGCACATGAGGCGACGACCGATCGGGTCGCCGGCGCCGAAGCTCTGTCGCGCCAGCAATTCGCTGATGACGGCCACGAACGGCCGCTCGTACAGGTCGCCGCCGTCGAAATCCCGACCCCGCACGACGGGGATGGCCATCGTGCGGAAGTAGCCGGGACTGGCCAGGCGGAAGCCGGCCGAGGGCAGCTTGCGGAAGTCGCCGCCCCACGTGTGTTGGCCCTCGACCGCGTAGGAGCCGCTCGAGTCGTAAGCGCCGGTCGGCAGTCCCATTGCCCCTCCGGCGGAGATCACGCCCGGAATCTCACGCACGCGGGCGAAGAGGTCGTCGAAGAGCTGGCCGGCGCGGATGTATTCGTCGAGACCGCTCTGGTCGAAGAAGGAGCCGCGCGCGGGAGCCTGCGCATAGGTGACGAGCAGGCCCTCCGTCCGGAAGCCGAGCGGCGTATCCGTGAGCGCCACGAACGACCGGAAGAGCAGGCCCGCGTTGATGGCCAGCATGAACGAGAGCGCGATCTGGGCCACGACGAGCCCGCTGCGAAGGCGGG
>Ga0209647_1003027_pt1 | contig 13259 bp, 7 predicted proteins | sample GraSoi_2013_60cm_FD_185827 | JGI IMG/M metagenome (GOLD analysis project Ga0209647, IMG submission 185827) | Grasslands soil microbial communities from the Angelo Coastal Reserve, California, USA - Sample 9_17_2013_60cm (SPAdes) (version 2) | ecosystem: Environmental > Terrestrial > Soil >... | reverse complement strand
AACGCTCCCGGACCGCTCGTCACATCAGGGGCAGCTTTCTACAACGGTCCAAGGCGACGGGGTATGACACGCCAGGGGCAGCGAGGCATCGTCGGCGCATGACAGTCCGCGCATGAGCATGCGTTTGGCTATGCCGAATCCTGATCGTTGCGCACCGGAGTGTGAACCGCGACACGTGGTGCTCGATCCTCCTGACATGCACCAGTGTGCGTCCCCTCAGGCGCTCTTCCCCACGCCACGCGCATACGCCAACACACGATTCCAATACGGCACAGTGCCGCCGATGACGACGCCCAACGCGACCAGGGCCAGCGCCGCAACGAGGGTGCGCGCCTGGCCGAGGTGCAGTGCATCATAGAGCGCCCACGCTCCCAGGAACAGAACGGTCAGCGTCAGCGTGAGCGCCAGCCGAACAAGGGACATGCTCGCGACCGCTCGCAGCACGCCCCGATTTTCCTGCATGTACGAGCGGGTCTGCACGCGGCTCGTCCCCGAGGCGACGACGCCGACCCCGAAGGCTATCCCGGTTGCCAGCAGCCATGCGCGCTGGTTGCCGAAGACGAAGTGGGCCATGAACAGCTCGGCGACAAGGAAACCGAATGGCACCACGGAGTCGAGCAAGGTGGGCATCCAGACGAAGGCGAGCGCCTGCAGGAGGTACTCATGCCACACGCCGAAGAAGGCCAACAGGGTCGCCGCGGCCAACAGCCAATCCGCGGCATCAAAGCGCTGTGATGTTGCCTCGATGCGAATGACGAGCGTAGAGAGGGCGACGCCCTGGATGATACTTGTGAGGGTCAGGTAGGCTGGGGCGAACTGATACGGGTTTCGGCTGGGTCATTGTCATTTGGCAGCGGCTTACCCTCACCGGATTCGGGGCCCGAGGCGGCCTTTCTACAACGTTCCAGACGAAACCCGTATGATCTTTCAAGCGTGAGGCAACCGATGCGGGCGACTCTACTTGCTCCATATTCGGTCTCCTTTGCCGGCTTCCCGACGATTCTGCCCCATATCCACTGCACTCAACCCACCCGGCGAAGGGGCTTGCATGTCGCACGGGAGCTGCGCGGGTGAGACGCCTGCCCGCTGGCTGTTAGCGCCGCACCAGGCGTCGAGTTGCATGGAGATAGTCTAACTCATCGGCATCGCGCAGGGGCGATGAGCTGCGCGATAAAGCGCGGCTGGCGGTCAGGAGCCGATGGTGAAGGCGCGATCCTGGTCGAGTGGGCCTTTGTAGGCGAGCGCGGGTGCCTTGCCGCCCGGCGTCGCTATGGTCAGGTCCAGCCGCTGGTTCGAGCCTGCCTGGTGCTGGAACTGGAGGGTGTAGCGCAGGTGCCCGGCGCGATCTCGTGTCGCGGCCGCCGGCACCGACCAGACAAAATGGAGCACATGGGGGATAGCATCCGGCACGTAGGCGTAGCCTCCCCACATCCGGTGGCCCGGCTCGTCGCTCGTGCCGATCTGGAGGTAGCTCCCACCGCCAAAGACCCCATTGAACCCATCGTACGATACCAACTGGGCGTTCGCGGGCGTATATACGCGCAGATAGGTCATGTAGAAGTCGCGTCCGAAGAGGACTAATTGCAGATCGGCGTGCTTCGAGCTGTCGAATGCGTAGGTGATGGTGAGGTGGTGCGTCGCCGTCCCTCCGATCTCTAGACTCACGGCGTCCCGATAAGCGACGGAGGTGATCAGGTTCACCTTGTTGATGGTCACATTCGAGTCGACGATGGTCACGGCGTCCCCAGGCCCGCGGATCATCGCGCTGGTGAGCCCTTGCTCGCCAAGCAGCGACTCCGCCGCCGTGTCGGCCAGGTAGACCTGTACATCCTTCGTGCGCATACTGGCGAGCAGTGACTTCGCCGTCCCGACAAGCTCTGGGCCGGTGAGGCTGTGGAGCTTGTTCATGAAGGCGTGCCCGAGCTCCGCGGTGAACTGCTCGTGCCGCACAGGATCGTTCAGGTACGTCGTTTCGGTATTGACGCGGATCACGGCTTCGAGATTTTGCGCCGTTACGCTCAAGTGGTAGCTGGGCATGGTGACTGGCCCCACCACAGCCAGCACCCGCTCTATCGCGACGACATTGAACGCGACGACGCCTTGCACCGGTGGGCCGCCCTCTTTTGCCAGTAGCTGGATCGCCAGCCGCGACGCGGTGGGGAAGTCTGGGGAGAGGTTCGAATCGCGCAAGCCGAAGCCCGGCATCGGCCACCACGGGTACGCCGCGGGTGGTCCCGGCCAGTTTGCCCTCTGCACATAGGGCCGATCGAGCGACTGAATGTCGGCGAGGGTGAACGGCTGGATCCGACCGCCCTGGATGGTCATGACACCGTAGGAGCCGAGGTAGCCGCCGGTGGTGCGCAGTTCACCGCGATCCAAAAGCTCGACCAGGAACCGCTCCGGAGCCCGCACGCCGAGGAGTGCAGGCGCGACGTGCAGCCAACCGTCCAGCTGGGCGAGAACTGGCTGGATACGTGGCCACTGGGCCATCGCTCTCCGCAGCTGGGCGACGTGCTGCCGCGAGACGAGCGAGGAGGGCAAGGCCGAGAGGTCCGCGTGGCCCGCGTACGCCATCGCGGCAGTCAGATGGCGCACCGCATTTTCGAACGCCAGCGTCACCCGCTGGAGCATCGCGGCGGTGATCGCTGGCCCGGACGTGGACGTTGACGCGGGTGCGGCCTTGGAGGCCGCAGCGGCGCCTTGGATAGGCGGCGCTTCACTGCCCATCAGGCCCCCTTCTAGCGCCGGAAGGAGGCTGTCGGTGGCTCCCAGCAGGTCCAGGCCGGCTAGGCATGCTTCGTCCGCCGTAGCGGCGAGCGCCGCCGCTGCCGCCACAGTGCCGTGCGTGGGGCTGGCGCCGCCGGCCAGCGAAAGGACGCCCGCACCAAGGTCGCGCCGTGTCCGTGCGAAATCGACTTCGGCCGCGGCGAGATCGCCTTTGACGGTGTGGAGCATGTTTGGCGCAGGAATGCCGGGCTGCTTGAGGAATGGAGCCAGCAGCGCCTGCGCGTGCTTGAGATGGCGCATGCCGTCCGTTGCTTCGGCGCGCACTGTGCTTAGGGGCAGCACGACGCCTACGAACCCGCTGAGCGCCAGTCCGAGGAGGCAGGTAAGCAGGATGCCAGCCACGAGCGCGCGTGGATTCACAACGAGCTCTGCCGGTCGCATGGTGGGAAGCTGGGTGCGCATGGGAGAACTCCACTCGGCAGTCTGCCACTCCTTCGGCGTTTGGCCGCATGAAAGCGCGCAGCACATCCTTTGCCAGTCTCTACGCAAGGAAGCAGAACGAGGCGCCGCCGGCTCACTGCGGCCTGCCACCCGGTGCTACAGCAAGAAGCGCGCCTTGCGCCGCGTCGAAATGGGGCAAGCAGGGAGTCATATCAAGTTGACCTGGGGTGTTGGCAGACGCGCCGGGATAGGGCTGCAACCCCCAGCGTTCCCGTGCGCCGGCACGCGCGTGCCGCGAGCACGGGGAACGACTGCGTATCAGGCATGCACCTCGGAGCGCTGCTGCCCCGCGTGGCTCGCTCGAACTCCGTGAGAGAGGACGCGTTGTAGGCAAAAGCTACATGGTAGGCAAAAGCTAGATGAAGACGCGCGCGGGCCGTGCGGTGCCCCCGTTGCGCGTTGAGTTTCGTAGTCCTAGTCTAAAAGAAAGGGTGCGCGGCTAGCCGCCCAGGCGCGCCCCCGCCGGCGCACCCGTGTAGGCCCGCACCTTCTCTGAGTACGCGCGCAAGGCCTGATTGACGCGCGCGTTGATCGTGCCCTCCAGGTAGCGGCCGGAGGGATCGGGCCGCCCGGCCGGAATCCCGGTCAAGATCTCGATGCCCTCGTCAATTGTGCTCACGGCGAAGATGTGGAAGCGCCTAGCACGGGACGCCTCGATCACGTCTTCATTGAGCATCAGGTTGCGCACGTTGGCACGCGGGATGATCACGCCCTGCTCGCCCGTCAGCCCGCGCGTGCGGCAGATCTTGAAGTATCCTTCGATCTTCTGCGTAACGCCGCCGACCGCCTGCACAGCGCCGCGCTGGTTGACGGAGCCGGTGACCGCAATTGCCTGGCGCATCGGCGCGCCGGCCAGACTCGACAGCACGGCGTACAGCTCCGTCGAAGAAGCGCTGTCGCCGTCTACCTCATCGTACATCTGCTCGAAGCAGAGGCTGGCGGAGAGGCTGAGCGGGAAATCCTGGGCGAAGCGCCCCGCCAGGTAGCCGGTGAGAATGAGGATGCCCTTGCTGTGGCTGGCTCCGCTCATCTCTACCTCGCGCTCCATATTCACCACGCCGCTCCAGCCTGGCGAGGTGCGCGCCGTAATGCGCACTGGCTTGCCAAACGCGTGATCGCCCACGCTTATCACCGTCAGGCCGTTGAGCTGCCCGACCGCATACCCGTCGGTGTCGATCATCATCGTGCCCTGAAACACCATCTGATCGAGCTTGTCCGAGACGAGGCTGAGCCGCCGCTCGCGCGCCGCGATCGCCTTCACCATGTGCTGGCGCTCTGTACGGCCGCTGCCTTCTTTGCGTGCCCAGTAACACGCCTCGACAGCGAGATCGCGCACGCTATCGAGCTGCGCCGAAAGCCGGTGCTGATCCTCCGCCCACCGGCTACCCTGCTCGACGAGCAGCGCCACCGCGTCGCTTGTCAGCGCCGGGCTCTCCGCGCCTTGGGCGGCTTCCGCCGCCTCCTGGGCATAGAAGTGCTCCGTCTCGGCGGTACGCGGCATGTCGCTGTCGAAGTCCGCGCGGACCTTGAACAGTTGCCGGAACTCGCTATCCTGAGTGAGCAACAGGCCATAGGTCGAGGTGTCGCCGATCATGATGACCTTGACATGAGCCGGAATCGCCTCGGGTCGAAGAGCCGCGCCGCCCGGGGCGTTCTGCTGTTCGGCGTCGCTCTCGAGCACGATTTTACCGAAGCGCAGCAGGCGCTTGATGGCATCCCACGAGCGCGCGTTGCTCAACAAGTCGCTTGCATCCACGATCAGGAAGCCGCCGTTTGCACGATGGAACGCGCCCGGCTTGATCATCATGTGGTCGGCATAGGGCAGGCCGTCTCGCAGTCCGAGCTCGATACGCCCGACGAGGTTGCGAAAGGTGGGATTGATCTCGCGCACGACGGGCGCGCCGTGCTCGGGCGTGTGGTGTGCCAGCACATTGACGCGGTAGCGCCGCAGCAGGGTCGCGATCGACGGGCGCGCCCGCAAGCCTTCGTCCAAGGGCACTGCGCCGCTGCGTTGGCTGCCCTCGTCTGTCGCCGCCACTCCCAGCGAGCCGTCTTCCTCGGGCGCCGCTTCCTCCTGCTCCTGCTCCGGCTGGAGCGCAGTATCCGCGGCACCCTGAGGCGCGTTCTCAGCGTCGGTTCCCGTGAGCACGTCGGCGTGCGCCGCGATGTCGGCCTCCAGCCGATGCAGATGGTCAACCGTCTTCTGCTGCTCACCGTAGCGCGCTGCCAGCTGCTCCGTGAGATGTGCGATGGCCTTTTTGGCAACGGCGCGATCCAGCCGTCGCACGCGGGCACGCGCCTCTTCCTCCGTCGCACGGATGGCGGGCAGCGCGTGGGCAATGGCCTCCTCCACACGCTCGTTGTTCGTGCGCAGCTGCGCCTTCTCTTGCTCGGAAAGGGCGTCGAACTCTTCCTTGGTCATGGGCTGCGGCTCCCCGTCAGCCTCAGGCACGCCTGCGCCACCCTCCGCTGATGCGGCGGCTGCCGGCTGCTGCCTCACCGGCAACGCCTCTAATCCAGAGGGCGTGCCTTGCACGAGAAACCCGAGGGCCAGCGCCTGTCTGCGTAGCTCGTCCAGAAGCGCAGCGTGGCGCGCTTCGAGCGCGCGGAGCACGTCCTCGCGCTGGCGCTCGTACGCGGCATCCGCAAAGGCACGGCGCAGCTCACGCCGGCAGCCGAGCACGTAGGTCTCGACATCGTGCGCGAAGGCGCGCCCGCTCCCCGTCGGCAGCGCCAGCGGCTTTGGCTCACTGGGCTGCTCGAAGTTGTAGACGTAGCACCAATCGGGGGCGGCGGGCCGCTCATGCGCCACGCGATCGAGACAGGCCTTCAGCGCCACGAAGCGCCCCGTCCCTGGCTCACCGGAAACATAGAGGTTATAGCGAGCGTCCTGAATGCCGAGCGCGAACTCCATCGCCTCTTCGGCGCGGGCCTGGCCGAGCATGCGCTGAGGCGCCGCGAGGCTCGCGGTCGTCTCGAACCCCAGACTCGCGGGAACTGTGATCTTGCGAAGCTGTTCCGCTGCAAGCTCCCACTTGCGCCGCCCGTCGTCCATCGCTTGCCCCACCTCTCTTGCCTGCTTTGCCCCGAAATCAGGCCCCAGAGCGCGCCGGACAGCCGGCGGCCGCTGAGGCTTGCACAAGTGTAGCATGGACAGGCCACTGCGGGAAGTGGAGCCAGCAGATGATTTCACCACAGAGGACGCAGAGGACGCAGAGGACGCAGAGGACGCAGAGGACGCAGAGGACGCAGAGACCTGAAGAGAGCAGGGATGGTGTCACCTTCTCTGACCTCTCCTCGCTCTGTGATCTCTGCGTCCTCTGTGGTTCATTACTGGACATGGCAGCGCCCGCGTGCTATGCTGAGGGTGATAGACATGGCGATGAGCGGGACGAGTAGCCACGGCGCTCCGACAGCGAGGGATGGTCAGCGGCTGAGAGCCATCCTCGGAGGACGCGACGGCGAACACCACCCGTCGGCCCGGCACCGAAACCTACTGGAGTAGGCTGCCGCGGAGGGCCCCGTTAGCGGCCGCGAACGAGCGCACGTCGCGCCGGCTTGCCCGCTGGGCGGCCACAGGCGTGCGGAACGTGGGTGGAACCACGAAAGGCTGTTGTGCCCTTTCGTCCCAGCAGTGGACGGAAGGGTTTTTTGTTGGGTGCGAACCGATGCGACGAGCACATCACTTCTCTATGAATGAAGGTCAGGGTTACCGCCGGCTCACCACCGGCGGCGCCACCCGCGTGCGCTCTTCCGTCCGCGGTAACATTGCGCGACGTGCGGGATGGTCCCGCGGCGCCGCATGACCTTCAGATCCAGAGAAAGGTGACCATCATGCCACTCTTTGAATATTGCCAGCGACTCGATCCGCCCTGTGAGGGCGCTGCCCGCAGCGATGCGGAAAGCTGCGCTGCGGACCCGGTCGTCGAGCGGCGCGTGAAGCTTGCCGCCGTGCTCCAGTGCGCGGGGGCGCTGATGGAGCAGGACGCGGACGGCGCGGCGCTGTTGCTAGACGCCGTGCTACGCGCGATCGCGGCTGAATGGTTCCGCGAGCAGGCGCGACCAGAGCCGGCGGTACATGCGCTCCTGGCCGAGCTTCAGGCGGCGGCCCCGCGCCTGGCCGGGAGGCTGCGCTTAGCGCTGCGTGCGCCCCATGCGCAGGCGCGCCTCTTCCACGCGTGGGCGCTTCTCCATGATGTGCTCGCGGTCGCATAGGACTCGCACGAGGAAAGGATCACAGCTCCATGTCAGTTGAAGAAGAGCTCAATCAATCCGTCGCGTACACGCCGCTGCAACGCATGCGCCACAGCGCCGCGCACGTCATGGCGGAGGCGGTGCAGGATCTCTTCCCGGGCGCGCGCTTCGCCATTGGTCCGGCAATCGAGGATGGCTTCTATTACGATATGGAGCTGCCACGCCCGCTGACGCCAGAGGATTTGCCTGCCATCGAGGCGCGCATGCGTGAAAGCGTCGCCGCAAACCATCCCTTCGTGCGCAGCGTGTGGCCGCGCGAGCAGGCCCTGGCCTATTTTCGCGAGAAGGACCAGCCATACAAGATCGAGATCATCGAGAACTTGCCCGATGCCGAGGTCGGCATCTACCAGGAGGGCCCGTTCCTCGATCTGTGCCGCGGCCCGCACGTCGAGAGCACGGGGCAGATTGGTCCGTTCAAGCTGATGCGCGTGGCCGGAGCCTACTGGCGCGGTGACGAGAAGCGCCCAATGCTTCAGCGCCTCTATGGGACGGCCTGGCAGAGCGATGACGAGCTCAACGCGTATCTCGAGCGGCTGGAGGAGGCCCGGCGCCGCGACCACCGCAAGCTGGGCAAAGATCTCGAGCTCTTCATGATCAGTGAGGAGGTCGGCGCCGGGCTGCCGCTCTGGCTGCCTAAGGGCGCGACGGTGCGCCGGCTGCTCGAAGAGTATATCCTCGCCAAGGAGCGCGACCAGGGCTATCAGCACGTCTACACGCCGCAGCTGGCCAAGCTGGACCTGTACAAGACGTCCGGCCATTGGGAGCACTACCAGGATTCGATGTATCCGCCGATGGTGATGGAGAGCGGTGAGGAGCTTGTGCTGCGGCCGATGAACTGTCCGCATCACATCCAGATCTACATGTCCAAGACGCGCTCGTATCGCGATCTGCCGATCCGCATCGCCGAGCTGGGCACGATGTACCGGCTTGAGCGCTCGGGCGAGCTGGCGGGGCTGGCGCGTGTGCGCGCCATGACGCTGAACGACGCGCACATTTTCTGCACGCCGGAGCAGATGCTCGGCGAGTTCATCCGCGTAGTGCAGCTCATCCAGGAAGTGTACGCGGTCTTGGGCTTCAAGGACTACAACTACCGCCTCTCGCTGCGCGATCCCAACGACAAAGTGAAGTTCGAGGACAACGAGGCGATGTGGCAGCGCTCGGAGGCCGCCCTGCGCGAGGCGCTCGACCAGCTCGGCGTTGCCTACTATGAGAGCGTCGGCGATGCGGCGTTCTATGGCCCGAAGCTCGACGTGCAGGTGGCGAATGTGCTGGGCAAAGACGAGACGATCTCGACGGTCCAGCTGGACTTCACGCTGCCAGAGCGCTTCCAGCTCGAATATATCGGCGAAGACGGCATGCCGCACCGGCCGGTGATGATTCACCGCGGCGTGCTCTCGACGATGGAGCGCATCATGGCCTTCCTGATCGAGAACTATGCTGGCAACTTCCCGGTCTGGCTGGCGCCGGTGCAGGCGGTGGTGATTCCGATCTCGGACGAGCGGCACAGCGGCTATGCCGAGCGCGTCGCGCAGGCGTTGCGGGCAGCGGGGCGGCGCGTGGAGGTGGACCTGCGCAAAGAGCGCATGAACGCCAAGGTGCGCGACGCCCAGCTGCAGAAAGTGCCGTACATGCTCGTGGTGGGCGACAAAGAGGCGGAGTCCGATGCGGTGTCGTTGCGCCTGCGCACGAACGAAAATGTTGGCGCGGTGCCGCTAGAGGAGTTCGTGACGGTGGCAAAGCGGCTCAACGACGAGCGCAGCCAGGAGCTCTGGCCGGCGCGCGAGTAAGTCCCAGCCGAGAGAGACACTGCACCACGGCGGACGTGGAGCTCAGAGGGAGGGGCTGGCCCACGCCGCTGTGGCGTGGGCCAGCCCCGCCGTGCTAGCGTTCGCACAGGAGGGAGCCGACGCGGAGCAGTCCGCGCAGCGCTTTACCAGCGGCGGGGGAGCGGGAGTCGTGCTGCGTTTCGCCGGATTCTATGGCCCCGACTCTCCGCAGACGCGCCAGTTAATCAGCTTTGTGCGCCGCGGCTGGGCTACCGATTCCGGGGGCGCCCGAGCGCTTCTTTTCCTCCGTGGCGCACGACGACGCGGCCACGGCGGTGGTGGCCGCGCTAGGGCTGCCTGCTGGCGTGTACAACGTTGCCGACGACGAGCCACTGCGCCGCCGTGAGCTCTTCGACTCGCTCGCTGCCACGCTTGGCGTCGCCCCACCGCGAACTTCCGCCGACCTGGATGACCCGCTCATAGGCTCACTTGGCGAAACGCTGGCGCGCTCGGAGCGTATCACCAACCGCAAGCTGCGCGAGGCGAGCAGCTGGTGGCCGCGCTACCCGAGCGCACGCGAGGGCTGGCCAGATACCGTAAAGGCCATGCGCGCCAGCATGTGATTCATCGCTGTACAAAAGGTATCCTGGTGTTCGCTGTTCACGGGTCGGACCACTCTATATACACCCTCTCCGAGTTACGGGCCGATGCGTACTGCACCTACATCTACCCGCTACGCTGTCACTCCAGCACTAGATTCACCAGCCGGCCGGGCACATAGATGACGTTACGGACGGCGCGCCCCGCAATGTGCCGCTGGACGTTCTCCAGGGCCAGTGCGCGCTCCGTGATCGCCGTCTCCGGCAGTTCGGCCGGCACGATCAGGCGGTCGCGCACTCTGCCGTTCACCTGCACCACGACGATGACAGTGTCGGCACGCGCAGCCGCTTCATCATATTGCGGCCAGGGTTGGGTGTGGATCGAGCTTATGTGCCCCAAGCGATGCCACAGCTCTTCCGTGATGAACGGCGCATACGGCGCCAGGAGCCGCACGAAGGTCGTCAGCTCCGCCCGCGTGACGGCGGCCTGGCGCTCCAGCTCGTTCAGATACTTCATTAGTGCGGCGATGGCCGTGTTGTACTTCAGCGCCGCGGTGTCTTCCGTCACCTGCCGGATCGCGGCATGCATTGCGCGCCGCCGTTCCCCGGCCGGACCTTCCGTGGTGGCAGTGTCGTCATGCGCGACCGTAAGGCGCCACACGCGGTCCAGGAAGCGCACGACGCCGCTCAGCCCGCGGTCATCGAACTCGCCGCCCGCTTCATATGGGCCCATGAACAACAGGTACGTGCGGAATACATCGGCGCCGTAGCGCCGTACGTACACATCCGGATTGATCGTGTTGCCATGCGACTTGCTGATCTTGGCGCCCGCCGCCGTGATGATGCCGTTGGCGCGAAAGCGCGGGAACGGCTCCTCGAACTCCAGGTAGCCCAGCTCGTGCATCGCCATGGTGATGAAGCGCGCATACATCAAATGCAAGACACTATGCTCCGCGCCCCCAATGTACATCCGTGGTGGTAGCCACTTGTGCGTCAACTCAGGGTTCCACGGCTCACGCCCGTCGTCGGAGGACGGGTAGCGCAAGAAGTACCACGCCGAGTCCAGAAAGTTGTCGCTGACGTCGGTCTCGCGCCGCGCGGGCTTTCCGCAGATTGGACACATGGTCTCTACGAACTCGGGCACGCTTGCCAGCGGTGCCACACCGGTGCCGGTTGGCCGGTAGTTCTCTAAGTAGGGCAGGACGACAGGCAGATCCTCCTCCGGGACGGGCACCGCGCCGTGATCGGGACAGTAAATGATCGGGATCGGTGGCCCCCAGTAGCGCTGGCGGCTGATCAGCCAGTCGCGCAGATGGTAGGTTACGCGCCGCTGGCCCTTGCCGCGTGTTTCGAAGGTGTCCGCGATCACCCTACGCGCCTCGGCGGACGATAACCCCGTGAAGGCGCCGGAATCCACCAGCACGCCGTCGTCCATGAACGGCAGCGTGTCGTCGTCGGCGTCCATTGGGCGCACCACGCGCCGAATCGGGAGCCCCATCGCCGCGGCGAAGGCGTAGTCCCGCGTGTCATGCGCCGGCACGCCCATAATCGCGCCCGTGCCGACCTCCATCATGACGTAATCCGCGACCCAGACCGGCAGCCGCTCGCCGGACAACGGATGAATCGCGTACGCACCGGTGAAGACGCCCGTGACTGGCCGTGGCGCACCAGGATCGGCGCCAATGCGGGCGCGCTCGGCGGCGGCTCGATAGTCCGCGATGGCTTGCCGCCGCTCCGGCGTGCCGAGCGCGTCTACCAGTGGATGCTCGGGCGCCAGCACGACAAATGTTGCGCCACAGATAGTATCCGGCCGCGTGGTGAATACCGCGATCCGCTCCGCCAGCTCTACCCCCGCGAACGCGAAGGAGAACTCCAGCCCTTCGGAGCGGCCGATCCAGTTGCGCTGCAATGCTTTCACGCGCGGCGTCCAGTCCAGCTCGTCCAGGTTGGCCAACAGCTGCTCCGCGAAGCGTGTGATCTTCAGGAACCACTGCTCCAGCTCGCGCCGCTCGACGACCGCGCCGCAGCGCTCGCAGCATCCGTCGATCACCTGTTCATCCGCCAGCACTGTCTTGTCGTTGGGGCACCAGTTGACGGGCGCGGAGCGACGCTCTGCCAGTCCAGCCTTGAACAGCTTCACGAAGATCCACTGCGTCCAGCGGTAATAGGCCGGGTCGGTAGACGAGATTTCATGCGACCAGTCGAAGCGGTTGCCGATCTCGTGCAGCTGGCGCCGGAAGTTGGCGACGTTCTTTGCCGTCAGCGTATACGGATGCTCGCCCTGCGTGATCGCGAAGTTCTCGCTGTGGATGCCGAAGGCGTCGAAGCCAATCGGCTCGAACACGTCGTACCCCTGCATCGCCATGAAGCGGCCGTGCACGTCGGAGCCGATGTAGCTGTACATGTTGCCGACATGCAGCCCCTCCGCCGAGGGATACGGGAACATCATCAGGTTGTAATACGGGCGCGGCGCGGTGGTCAGGCTCGGCTGGTACACGCGACTCTGCTCCCACTGCTCGCGCCACCTGCGCTCGATAGCGCGCGCGTCGTACACGGGCGCTCTCGTTCTCGCCACGCTGCCCGATCGGCGGCGCCGGCGCGTCGTATCGCCATTGGTCGTCGGCGCGGTCGCGGCGACCGTTTGCTCGTGAGTCGTGCGATCGCGCGCGATTTCTTGACTCTTCGCCATATTGGACCTCCTCATCTCGACTGCTGAGACACTCCAGGCAGGCGAGCAGCCAACCAAAAACGCCCCTCGCCCCGACAAGGGCGAAGGGCGCTCGTGCGCACGTTCGCGGTACCACCTTGTTACGCCGCCGCCTCACGGCCGGCAGCCTCAGCGAGTGCCAACACACCCGGACTCAGGTAGCAGCAGATAACGCACGTGCGCGCTCAAGAGTGCCCGCGTCACCGCTGACGCCCGCCCGTCCCGCGAGCCTGGCGCCCTTGCCTGGCATCGCCGTTGTGTTCAACGATAGCACATCTCTGGCCATCCGCATAGACGGCAGGTAGGTTATGGGTCTCACGTGCTGGAAACTGGCTCCGAATTCGGAGCCAGTATCTTGTGCCCTCGGCCCGAGAGAAGCACACAGGCGACTGCTAGCGATCTAGCGCTATCGCTACTCAACTAGCGCTAGATCGCTGCTGCCAGAGCACACCGCAAGTGCACTAGCACTGCATCGCTAGCGCTGTTTGCTATTGACATAATGAGCGCCCAGTCTTACCATACTGGTATATCAAATACCACCACCCCGCCGAGGAAGGACGCCGCAAACGGGGGCGCGCTGGTCACACGATCCCGGTGTGAGCGCGCTCCCGTTTTTGTGTGCGCGCCGCTTGTACGAGGAGTGGAACCATGCTGACCCAAGAAGCAACAATGGCGGCGTGCACGACGACCCTGCCGCCCCTCAAC
>Ga0209647_1003026_pt1 | contig 13260 bp, 10 predicted proteins | sample GraSoi_2013_60cm_FD_185827 | JGI IMG/M metagenome (GOLD analysis project Ga0209647, IMG submission 185827) | Grasslands soil microbial communities from the Angelo Coastal Reserve, California, USA - Sample 9_17_2013_60cm (SPAdes) (version 2) | ecosystem: Environmental > Terrestrial > Soil >... | reverse complement strand
TCCCACTTGCATTTTCGGGTGGAGACCGCATCTTCGGTTTCCTCGGTAATCGGGCCGTAGCACAGCTTGGTAGTGCGCTTGAATGGGGTTCAAGAGGTCGTGGGTTCGAATCCCGCCGGCCCGAGAGGAGATCAGCCAGCAGAGCCGATTTCCAAGCCTCAAAATTAGGGTTCATAGCGTCCTTAGCGTTTGAAATGGCGAGAGGATTTTGGTAGAGGGTCACAAATGTCGGCTAAACGGACCAAGGGATTATACAAATACCGCGATTCGAAAAACTGGTGGTTTAGATACACCGACCCACTTACCGGGAAACGAAAAGCTGTGAGTCTTGGCACCGACGACGAAGGAACTGCAGTGTAACGTGCCCGAGCCATTCTTGGGGGAATCATGGTCGCCAAGGCAGACGAAATCGATCGGGAGATTGATGAATATCTCATTGGTGGTTTACCGAGGAACAGATGGGCACATTCATCTGTTGCATCTTTGAAGCGATTTTTGTCATTTGCATGCATAACCAAATAACCAGAGAGATTAAATCAAATGAAGCAGGACACTGATGGTCAATTGAAATCCGGAAACGGGGAACTCGAAACAAGAAATTGGCAATCGCCAATATTCAAGCCCATTCCAATTTCGTTTGAGGCTTCGTCATACGCTCTGAGCGATGATGATACTCCTCCCTACAAATAAATAGCCGATGCAAGGTGCGCCGGGATATATCCGATAGCCGGCAGTCACAGCCGATTGCGAGTCATACAATCGGCTGTTTCTCTCTGAATGATTCGCCAGAGCTATTGGAGTCGATTACCGTTGTTCGTCGCTTTGAATCAGCAACAGGCGTTTTGTGGATATTATTCGTGGCATGCCTCGCCGATGTCACACGCGCCGCCCACCACTGAGCTGCGCTGCAGAACGGGGCAGTGAGCAGGACCGATAAGGACGCTTGTCCCTGAAAGTGACTTAGCGAGAGCGTGATCACGATCCCGGCGGCACTGACCTAGGCCACAACCCGGGACTTGGAAAGCATTCGTGAGACGCTTGAACGATGGATCCGAAATAGTCGGGCGACTTCGGCTGCGCTCTTGACACCGCTGTTCACCATCTTGATAGCCTCAGTCCTCTGATGAGCCGTCAACTTTGGTCGCCTTCCCCCTACACGTCCACGTCCCCGGGCTGCCTGCAGTCCCATTCTGGTCCGCTCACGGACCATGGATCGCTCAAATTCCGCAAAGCTGCCCAGCATTTGAAGCATCATTCGGCCTGCCGGAGTCGTCGTGTCTATGTGCTCGGTCAGGCTACGGAAACCGGCTCCGGCGTCTGTAATCTTCTCCAGGATGATCAGCATGTCCTTAAGTGACCTCGATAGACGATCAAGCTTCCACACGACCAGGACATCACTCTCACGCAGTTGTTCCAATGCTTTGTGCAGTTGTGGCCTGTCCCATCTACCGCCTGACGCGTTTTCCTCGAATATGCGCTTACAGCCATCTTCTTTCAGCGCCTTGACCTGCGCACGGGTATCTTGTTGATCAATTTTCGAGACGCGAGCATAGCCAATTAGCATTTGGTTGCGTTTTCGTGTTGCCATTTATTCTACAATCGCAACTGGATTATGCAACATATTCCGCCTAGTAGATAGAGAATTTCCTGAATCGTAGAAAGATACTATATACTTGCGCCGGCAGTAGAAGAAAGTGAGCTCGCTATTCGTATCTCGACTCATGATCTCCAATTTGCAGTAGACTCGGGACGCTGCATTTGCTCCGGCGAATACCTCTGCTGTTCGAAATATGGAGAAGATCCTTTTTGGGGTGCCCGATTCGAATTCTTGCTGGTGCGCTGATTGGAGCTGGCACATTCCCATGCATAAAAAGGGGCGTATAGCCCGGCGAGCGCATAACAGCCATCCTGTGACGCGAGAATGAAGGACGAGTCGGATCGTAGTACTGCGTCGAAAGAGAAAGGAAACGTGCTGGATCGCCGGGGGGCGGGCTTCCTGAAACGCGAAGTCTTGAAGCCAGCCACCGGTAAAGACCAGACAAAATTTTTTTGCAAAAGAGATCCGGTTAGTAGGAACAACACAAGATGGTTAGTTAACACTTCTCGAACGTTCGAGGGCGGTGAGTTGGTCAGTAATCCTTTAACCTGGGTTCGTCCATCGCGAGAAAATGGAAAACCGGACTAAGCGAAGCTCTTGGTTGAAGAAGTTAGCAAAGAGGTAGTCGGAATCCACGTCCTCCTGACTGCGCTCGCTTGACGACGGTATTCCGCGTAGGTTGCTTCGGCGCGTTTCTCCAGCGAAACCGACTTCTGTTTGCGTGCGGTGCTGATGGCTTCGCAGAACGAAGCGTCGATTTGGGCCTCGTCGGCACCCATAACTATGAGAAACACACCGCGGAGCCGTTGCAGTTCAGCGCACAACATGCGCTCTCCAGATCTTTCGACGACTTTTTCTGCCTCATTGATTGCCTCAAGAGCTTCCGAGGTGCGATCTGCGAGGTACAGGGCTTCAGCCTTCAGTCGCAGTTGATTTGGCAATACTGCACCAGTAGCGGCAAGCTCCCTTATCCCCTGCTGAATGCACGGAAGTCCTTCAGCAGTATTACCGGAAGCGCAGCGCACCCAACCGCGGAAAACGGTGCCTATCGCTTGCCAACGCAGAAAACGGTAACGCAGGGAGAGCTCAATCAACTCCGACGACAATCGGTCCACTTCGGCATGATTCCGCTCAATTATCGCGAGACCCCCTGCCCAACCTAGCGCCTCGGCTAATGCGTGCATATCGTTCAGCTCCTTTGCTAATGAAATCGCTTCGTCCTGTCTTGCTGTGCAAGAGGCGATCTCGCCCAGATGCCACTCGGAAAAGGCTTTATAGCACAAACAGCCGACGACCGGCGTGTCAACATCTTCTGGAGACGACTGTCCGACGCCCGAACGCCAGATCTGAACGCCACGCATCGCGTATTCTCCGGCAGACTCGAAATCGCCCCGGAAGAGGTGCGTGGCCGCCAAGGCGTTGCAAGTCCAACATATTAGATCATGTTGTTCCTCCGCCAGTGAGTAAATCCGTTCGGCAAACTCCATCGCAGCAGCCAGGTCGTACATCATTATGTAGCGCCACTGACCTATGAGTGCATACAAGAGAGGCGGACGACCCAGCGACTGACACAAAGACTCGGCGCGCTCGTAACAAATTCGTGCTTCGGGTGCTCCCGGTCCTTGCGTCGCCGACACGTATGTTGCCGTCTGCATGAGAACGAAGATTTGGTCCTCCGCAGTGAGACCCTGCCCCTCGATCGCCGTTTCCGCGGGCGCTCCCCAGCGTCCTTGTTCGAAGAAATGAACTAAAACCGAGAGCAATGGACCTCTCGCTCCAAGAATGTTAGCCGCAAAGTATGTATCCCCGCGCTGGATTCGCGGAATGTAAATTTCATGCAGCGTCTCGCGATATAAACCGGCATTGCATCCGCAGATGACGGCTGAAAAGAGCGGCTCCATTTCCCTGAAATCATCTGGCAGTTGCGGCGCGAGTGTTCGATAATGATAAAAGAGCCGTCTGTTGCCTTCCTTCCAAGCCTCGGTTAGTTGACTCCGAAGCTGTTCCCCAAAGTATTCACGAACGAGAGGATGGGCATCAAGCTGACCAGGATTGCGTAGATCTTCTCCGGCAAGGAGTCTCGCTCTTCTTAGCTTGGCGAGAATAGTTAGCCACTCCACCGGGCTCAAATCAGTTAATGACTCTGTGAGGCCGCGGATAGCAGGCGTTCTCAACAAGGCTCCAAGCGCCTTTTCGTCCGCCGGCCGATCGAATAGACCTACCATACGGAGAACTGACAGCTCAGGGCCCTCACCAAACCAGGTTTGGTAAGATTCCATTACTTTTCGGGCGTGGACTCCTTGTCGCACGTCGTGACCGAGATGTTCCGACACTTCTTTGCGACAACGAATGTCTCCATTATAAGCATCGGTTAGATAGCCGCCTAAAAGGGTCAGAGCAAGACAATGGCCACTGAACTCATCACTGGCGTTTCGCAAATCCTCCTCATGTCCCTTAACGCCCAGCGCCCGGAGCAGCTTCGCACCGGCATCGCTGGATAGTTGGTCTAGGTCACGACGCAGGGCTGAGGTATGCTCGTGATCTGCAATATCAGCGACCGGCGACCGTGTGGTAATCACGCAAAGTCCCGTATTGAACGCGGTGAGTTCGCGCAAGAGCGCCTGGAGGGAAGGCTCACGCAGCCGCCCTTCTTGTGGACCAGGCGGATTTTGGAGCGGCTCCAGGCCGTCCAGCACCAATAAGGTTCGGCGATGAGCGACGAGCTTTGCGAGTCTCTCTCCCTTCTCCCATGCCGTTCCGAGCCGTGGATCTGGATCTCCAAACCAGGTGAGAGCCGCATCAACAAATTCGTCCGCAGACGAAGTGTCCCCACTGCTGCCCTGTCTGTAAAAGGACCAGCCAAAGACGAGCTGTGCAGAACGATAGTTTTCAGCAGCCATCTGTCCGAATCAATGGTTGACGAGCGTCGACTTCCCGACACCAGCCCAGGCAATGATCGAAACGATATTTATGTACCGATTTGCCCATGCATCATTCAGGAAAGCAATATCCTCATCTCGACCAAAAACATCACTCCCAGTAACGGGTAACCTTGCTACTGAGATTTTCTTCGGTCCTGGTCGTGCCATCGGTCTGCGAGTGCCGGCGCGTGAAGCTGCAGGTGGCATCTTATGCAAGTCCTCACGAGTGATTCTACGCCCCGCGTCGATTTGTCCGGTTATCGTCGGTATCGTCTTCAATAGTTCGCCCGGATGCTGGAAACGCCGCCCAGGGTCTTTCTCAAGGAGCACTTCAAATAGGACGACCAATGGCTGTGGGAGACCTTCGAGTTGTTCGAGTGGTAACGGCGTGTGCTGATGCTGGTACATCACCTCAGCCGGGGAGCCTTTGAACACCACATGGCCGGTTACCATTTTCCAAAGCACTACGCCCAGTGAGTAGAGGTCTGAGCGGATGTCCACGCCAATACCGGCGAACTGCTCCGGACTAGCGAACGCCGGTGTACCGGTAAAAGCTCCGGGAGTTGAAATCGCAGCTTCAACAGGCGCGTCGGGTGCGGGCTTGGCCAGCCCAAGGTCGATAATTTTCGCGGTTACGGCACGTCCCTCCTCCAAACCGACCATAATGTTGCTTGGTTTGATGTCCCGATGAACGAGCTTCTGCTTGTGGACCGCAGCCAAACCGGCGGCGACCTGCGCCGCGATTTCGCTCAAGAGTCTCTGTAACCAGCTGGAACGCCATCAGACCCGCCGGCTGGGTCAACCGGTAGCTGCTCCGCTAGCGCTTGATCTAACAGTTTCATCCAATGAGCGAAGTATTCAGCCAGAAATTCCTTGAGCGACTCAGGCGCGCTGGTGGCCGAGGAGACGACGCTCCGATTGCCGCCCGCTCTGTTCCCGGTGCCAGTCGGAGACCCTCCGCTTCCTCGATACGAGAGCGCATCGGAAGTTCAGTCGCTTAATTGATGGGGATTTTGCAGGCGAGCATTCACGCCGATTAGGTACGCCAAGCGAGCGAAACGAGGCCGAGATAGACCGAAGTTAGTGGGATTCGTCGAATTCAGCCGCAAGTCGATGCAGTGCGCATAGTTTTGTAGTTAATTTTGCTACATATCCCTACGAGAGACTATTACATCTCTATCGGTCAAGACCAGTACGGCTCCCGGCATGAGCTTCTTGCTTGCTTGTTGTCAAAGGGAACTCTTCATGCAGTTGCTTGCGCTAATGGTCGACCCACCGAATACCGCAATACCGAAATTGGAAGTCGCCGGACTTTTTTTTGACTAATCGAAGAAAGTGTCCGCTATTGGACCAAGGTGCAATAGCGCTGAACAAGCGATGTGTAGTTAACTAGCCGCGCTTCCCATCGGAGACCTCAGCAATTGATTATATCTACTAAACTACCTAAACAGAAAAGGATAAACGCCTAAGGCTAAACGCTTAACAGGCGAGAATAGGCACCTGGGACGTTTAGCGCTCACTGGGAAAACTGGTATGCGCCGGCTAAAGGTCGTTCTGAGTTTGGTGTTGCAAGTCCTGGCAATGTTATTGCCGAATACCTTCAAACGAATTTTGTTCGGCCTCGTTTTCGGTTGGGCCATCGGTAAAGGAGCCAAAATCGGATACTCAATCATTCTATGCACAAAGGTGCGAATCGGTTCGAATTCCCGGATCGGGCATCTCAATATATTCCGAGATTTAAAAACGCTTGAGATTGGCAATGAAACCAAAATTCTCAACTTGAACCATTTTATGGCAAGTAAAGAAAAAGAGTGGCCGGATGCGTTTTCGATTGGGAACAATTCCCAAATAACAAGTCGCCACTTTTTTGACTGTTCCGGAGGAATTCGAATCGGGGATCGATGCCTTATCGGAGGCCGGGATTCTCAATGCTGGACGCATTTCTTTGATTCCCGCGATGGGATCAGCAGAATCGAATGGTCGAATTGGCGATTGCTGACCGATGCTACATCGGAGCAAGAGCAACGCTTCTGTACTGCAAAATACCGTCGGATTCTGTTGTGGGCGCCGGCGCAGTTGTAACGAAAGATTTCTCAACGGAAGGACCCGGCCTGCTATTAGCCGGAAATCCAGCGGAAATAAAAAAACGTTTCGCTTGAGTCTGATTCAAGACGTCATTTTTCCCCGGTAATTTCTCGAGGCAAATTAGGCGTAGGAACAAAACCAGAGTTTGTTTCCCTCTGAGTCAGGAACCCACCGACCCAGAACTTGTCTTCGTACAGCTTGACCTGTGAGCGGTCGTGGAAAAGTGACCCACTAGCGATCATTGAGAATTGACCCACTGCTGATCGAAAGAGGGCAGCTTTTGGTTGCGTAGAGAGTGAGGTCGGCGAGAGCCGACCGAGCGAACGAAGCTACTAAAAGCTCGGACGGGGGCTGGGGCGATCGCCAGGATTGACCGGATCAGATATGGTGACTGCTCGTTCTATTAAGTTTCCTAAAGGGCTTTTGGAGGCTTCAGAGAAGTTGCACCGAATGAGGCCAAAATAGTTGAAGGGCCGCGAAAAAACTCCCGGCCGGCTCCTAGCACCCGCCCCGGAACTGAGCGCCTACAATGAAGCGGCTAAACCGATTTTTGTGGCGGCCACCGAGAACTACCTAGCCCAGGCAAGACAGAACGGCCAGCCACCCACTCATGGTAGAATGAAAACGCCATCCGGGAAGCTCTGCTCGCTTCAGGAGTTGCCAACCAGGCGGCCCCCAGCTGAAAAACCGCCTGAACGCGACCACCGGCTCGGCCTCACGCGTCGCTATTCTTGCTCGCCCTCTCCGGCAGTTCCGGATTTCGACGGCAACCTCAGGTCTTGGAACGAATTGGCCCAGCCCTGTGATCGAGGACGAGGAAGAATGCGCGACATCCCCTCACCACTTTTGACGACCTTCATCCCGAAGATTGTGCTCACAGAGGTTGAGTAATCTTGTAAACCAGCAAACCAAAGATGGTGATGGCCGCCACGAGCAAGACCAGCCGATCGCGCCCGAACGCATGAAGCGTGTGAGCGACCAGCGTCGCCACGGCCGCAGCCAGCGATCCAACGAGATAGAGGTGAGCACCTGGGCCGATCACGGCTGGACCGTACAGTCGCAAGACATCGGAAAGCCATCTGATGACGATCACCAGAAGAAGTCCGATAGCTACCTGGGCCAGGCGACAAGGTGAGATCCGCAAGATGCCTCACCTTAGCGCGGGAGCGACCTAGCGTCCGTCGAGCTACGCGAAGCTTTCCGATTCCCCCGTCGACAGGCGCGAGCTACGCGCTCGGTCTTGCCTGCGCCATTTGGGGCAACCAAGGCGACCTTCTTGCGCTGGAGCGTGGCGGTACTACCTTGCACGCTCAACCGCACCACGCCCCATCGTCCCCCAGTTGCCGGCGCATGCCGCTGCCTTCCTCGAGCCAGGGAGCCGCTAAAGTCAAAACTCAACATTTACATGAAGCAAACCAGCTTTTCTGCAATGGCCGAATTTGGTTTCAGGCATAAGTCGACCGCTCCTCGGCGGCGCCTTGCATCGGCCATTTATTTGTAGGGAGGAGTATCATCATCGCTCAGAGCGTATGACGAAGCCTCAAACGAAATTGGAATGGGCTTGAATATTGGCGATTGCCAATTTCTTGTTTCGAGTTCCCCATTTCCGGACTTCAATTGACCATCGGTGTCCTGCTCCATTTGATTTAATCTCTCTGGTTTATTTGGTTATGCATGGAAATGACAAAAATCGCTTCAATGATGCAACAGATGAATGTCTCCATCTGTTCCTCGGTAAACCACCGCCTGGTTGCCAAATATATAGGCAAACGGATCGCCGGCGCTAGGAGGTGCACCTGCCAACGTGCTCAGGTCCACAAATGCCCAGCGAGTACCACTGCCGGATAACTGATCGATATCGTTGTTCGTAGCCTTGTAAACAATCCGCGGTGAACCACCGAAGACGTATCCAAAGGGATCTCCAGTTGCAAGCGGGGCACCAGCGAGATTAGTTAGATCCGCCGTTACCCATTGGGTACCGGGTACGAACAACTGATGGATGTGATTATCGGCCCCGCGATAATCCATATACTGGTTCCCGGAGACATAGCCGATCGGGTCACTCGCCGCGAGAGGTGCACCAGCTAAAGCAGAAATGTCCGCTTGTGTCCACTGGGTATTATTGTTGATGGTGTATAGTGCGTGGATGTCGTTATCAACTCCTCTGAAAGGAACGATCTGCGAGCTGCCTGTTATATATTCGAATGGACCACCTGCACTCAACGGAGCATTGGTCAACGCAGTCAAGTCGGAATGAGCCCAAAGACCGCTGCTATTAATCCAAAGTGCATGGATGTGTCCGTCCGTACCTTTGTACTCTACAACTTGTTTACCTGAAGATTGGGGCAATCCGAACGGATCACCTGCAGCGGGAGGCGCACCTGCCAACTTGCTCAGATCCCTATCTGCCCACTGAGTATTATTGTTGAATGTGTATAACTGATGGATATCGTTGTCGGTTCCACGATAAACCACTAGCTGTGCCCCGTTGACATACCCCAACGGGTTGCCCATGGCTATGGGTGCATTCGTTTTCGCGGTTAAATCGGCGCGAGACCATGGGCCCTGGTTGGCCGCCGCGAACAGTTGGTGCACATGGTTGTCAGTTCCACGGTAAACCACGCACTCAAAACTACCAAACACATATCCGGCCGGATCTCCAGCGGCGGAAGGAGCAGTTGCGAGAGCACTGATATCGCTATGGTGCCAGACGAGCGTTGGAGGATTCAGGCCGTAGGCGCAGACTTGTAATGAATCCGTCGCGACATAGACCTTGCCGTTAGCAACAGTTGGCGGGCAAAACTTCGCAAAGTTGCCATAATCGTCACGGACGGCGTTCTGCCCGCTATCCCATAACTCCTTACTAACATTCGTTGCATCGAAGGCGTATAGTTTACCGTGGACAGTAACGTGCTCGGGATCCGCCAGGGGAATAGTCGCCCACACAATCCCACTGCCGGCTACGCTTTGATTTCCCGATACGGACAATGCCCCACAAGGGTCCCCGCCGCCGCTGGGCGTTTTAACGCTGCTGGCCGCTGTAAAAGGGGTATTGAACTTTCCGGTTGTAAGGTTGTAGGTGAAGGCTTTCAGCGAGTCATTGATGCCCCAAATGTAAAGTGTTGGGGCAGACGGATTGTTCCAAAAGACGGGGGAGCCCCAACCGTTAGTTGCCTGAAATTCTTGCACGACTCGATCGGTAGTGGGCTGAAGCTTCCCCATGTCATTCGTATTGACCAGGTAAAGAACTCCTTGTTTTCCAACGCCGAAGATATATGCCGTTCCCGGTATTGCGACGGCCCCTCCTACCCCTAGATCATTATCCACAGCGTTCAACGCGTCGTAGTTATGGGGCTTGAAAAAATCTAGCACCGAGAGCGCGTTCCCCGATAAACCTAGCTTAAGGAAAGATTCACCATAGTCCCCTACACTATTTTCGGTAGCCCGAGTGCTATTGCCCGTAATACAATAAACATTATGATTACTATCGGCGACCAGTCCTTGGCCACACATCCAGATGCCGCCATCCCCGCTGTTGGGGGTATCGTTGTAGGTGGCGAGCTGCTGTAAATTAGCGGCGCTATACGCCAATACCCAACCGTGAAAAGGGGGGCGATCTTCGTGCGATGCGAAGGCCATATAGATTACTCCGTTGACCAGAGTCAGAGCGGCTCGCTGAAGATGCTGCGCAGCACCAAACCGCACGTGACCTGCTCCATCATTTGGGGCGCCGCTGCCATTGTACTGCGCGGCGATTTGGATCGGGCCTCCTAGCTTTTCTGCTCCCTGGTTCAAGATATCAAGGGCATGCAGTCGATAAATCTGGACGGAATTTTCATAAGTCAGGGCCACGACGTACAGCGTGTGCGTGCTGGGATCGATCACCGGGGTACTGATGATTCCCACCTCGACCTGGATGGCAGGCGTGTTGATGACAGAGCTTGGCACTGGTGTCCCGAGAGACGTTTTCCAAAGCTGCGCACCGGTATCGGCGTCGAACGCGTAGACGCTGTCGTGGGCAGTCGCCACAAAGAGAACATTGTGGGTGCCGCTATTCGGCAGATTGACACTGGGCATGTAGAGTGGCTGAGCATAGACAAAGCCGTCCACGGGCATACTGAATAGTTTGCCAAAGGTGGAGACATTGACGTTGGCCGTGGTTAAAGAAGTCTCGTTCAGGTTGGCACCGGTACGGGAGTTATCATTGTGCTGTGTTAGAACGCTGACTTGAGCCCAACCAGCGCCCACACCCAGGGATAGGAAGAACGTCAAACAGAGCGCACGTCGCGCCCAGGAACGCGATAAGTATAAAGTAGGCTTATAAATCATCTACTCCTCCTATGGATTCGGCACTGCAAGCGCGAAAGTGTCTTTAGGCAGGTTAGTCGATGGCATACATGTCTTTTGAATTCGAGTGTTCAGATCACCGCAATAAAAAAGACTTACTCGACGATGATTTTAACTAGTGAGTTCTTTTGATTGCCTGAAACGTCATTTTCGAACACGACTCCGACGCCACGGGCGTAGAACTTGAAAGTCAATTCATCTGGTTCCACGCCGCTGGTTTCCATGGTCTTAACGCAATCATTAAACGTGCCATAGGGAACTTTGACGTCCGCGTCCAGGCTGAGCACGCGAGCGACGTCTTCGGCTTCATCGAGTAACAATTCCTGTCGGTAAGCATCCCCCACTTTGGGGTCAGCTTCCATAATGATCCCCGGCTTGGCACCATCGACTCCCGCCGTCCACGACCCTCCAAGACTCGTCACCCGTCCCTCGCTCAACTCCTCGGAGTCCTCCCCGAAGTACCAAACATTCCCCGCCCGGTCCTGGGCAAACCAGTCCAGCGTGTCTTCGGTCAGTTGCCCATTCACGCGGACGGTGTCATGCACTTCGACACAGGTGACACCTAAGATCATTTTCGTCTTGTGGGTCACGGCTACACGATTTTCCAAAAGGCCATCTGCAGTGTGTGCTTGATACACAAAGGTCGTTCCCGGCTTCAACGGGTAGTAGGGGTTGTCGATGTTCGCGGAAAAGTCAGAAGGCTTAATTTCCGGGTCCCAACCTCGCCCACCCAAAAACTGGCAAATCTTCTCCCGCGCTGAAAATTGGGCATTACACAAAGCAAGTGCGTCTTGCAGCGCGGCTTCCGCCTGCTGCTGACAAGTGTCCCGTTTTGCGGGGTCTGATTCATTCGCGCATTTCGCTAGCGCCAGAAAATAATCGCTCTGCGCGCTAAGTTGGCAAGAGTGGAGAGCTTCGCTTGCCGAAGCCGAACACGGATCGCTCTGTCCGAAAGCGGCGTTGGCTGCTAGGACGAACACGAAGGGGGACAACACGGTTGAGAGTTTCATGAAGGAGATCCTCCTGATAGGGTGTTTTCGTTGGAAGGAAGCCAGGAACGTTCCAGCAATCACGATCGCAACTTTCTGCAGATCGGAATCCGGCATCAATACGTCAAATTGCGTATTGACATGCAACGGTCAATACGCAGGAGCGGTGGTTGAACCAGCACTCCGACATTCTCATTAACGCGATCGCTCTAGCGCATCGGCCGCCGAGTGAAGGTCACGACCCAAACCAAATTGCGCTGAGAGTTGGTTCGATCAGAGTTCAAACTCGCAAGTAACGGTTCCCGGGTATGCCAATACGTCTATCGGATATGACCATGCGTCTACTGTCTTCATGCCTGCGACCAGCTTCAACATCTATAAGCCGGGTGGGGGCGTTACGATTCGTATGGGAAACGATCCCGCTAAACTCAGCGTGACCCGCCATAGAGTGATAGACGCGGTCTACGTACAAGCATCAATGCGCAACGCTCTTAACCTTAAATAATCCCAAACCAAACAAACCAAAACAAGACATGAAAATACCTAACATATATAAAGTTGCATTAGCGGCTATTGCGCTAATGATTGCGGCTATCTGTCCGCAAGCGAAAGCTAATTTATTCGACAGCATAGCGAAGACGGGACAGAAGTATGGAGAAGCTAGTGTATGGGCTTTCTCTGTCCTTAACTAACGGGACCGAAACCAGAACTAACGCCAGCTGCAAAACGTGAGATGTTGGTAGGGAAAATTGCATATTGTAAGCATATCATCGCAACTTCCAATGATATCGTCCGGCAGGGTCAAGCCCAAAATGCCTTGGAATCAGCCACGAATGAGTTGCTGGAGTTAAACTCGCACTGAGCAATCCACTAACCCTAACGATAGCTAATCAAAGGGTCCGCGACCGGCCATCTGGATGCTCAAATGCTTCGTACCCTCTCGCTGCGGTTTCTATCGTCGCATCCGGCTCGCTCCGGGCTTGAAGCTTTAACCTAATCAAATCTTCGGAAACGAGTATACGATCAAATGATTCGCGGGGAAGATCTGAAAAGTACTTCGAATAAATTGTATCGGTTAGCATTGAGTCAGTCATTTCGCGGTAATCGGGCTCAACACTTCGGACATTTGCAAGGTCAATGGTCATTGCCGGGACCACCCTCTCAAAGAGGCGCTCGTAAATGTTGGAAGAGACCCTCAGTTGCCCTCGAAATGGATAATCAAGTGCGACAATGAGCACGATGACCAGCGCCAGCGAAGCCGATAACATTGCGGTCATTGCCAAGTGGAGCCGGAAGTTGGGAACACCGAAAAAAAAGCTGA
>Ga0209647_1003025_pt1 | contig 13260 bp, 16 predicted proteins | sample GraSoi_2013_60cm_FD_185827 | JGI IMG/M metagenome (GOLD analysis project Ga0209647, IMG submission 185827) | Grasslands soil microbial communities from the Angelo Coastal Reserve, California, USA - Sample 9_17_2013_60cm (SPAdes) (version 2) | ecosystem: Environmental > Terrestrial > Soil >... | reverse complement strand
CGCTTCAATCCGGCACTCAATTCCTTGGATTTTTCCGCGGCCGAAATCGTCGTCTGATGCATTCCCAGGAGTGCTGCCACCTCCACCATTGATAACCCAAGTCTCAAACGCCACGCTCTCAGATCCTGCCCACTCCGAAAACTGCCCATTCTCTTTAATTCCCATTTTCTCCATCCTTGCTCATGGCTCTTAGCGCGTGACATTTATGCTCGGACGATCTAGCCCATTTCTCTCCTCCACTTCAATTCTCTATTAAGAGCTCTTTATAAGTTTCTGCCCCATAATCTCTCCACACGTCCTATATGGAAACCCCCAGGCCGGTAACCTCCGGCCTGCAGAGTTCCCACGGTCGAGCCAGGCAAGCTGTCTCTCCCTTCCTTCCTGTACGGGAACCCATGGTTCCACGTAACGCCCTCCTTTTTTCGTCTTTAACCCTTCACTCGCGCACCATGTTCCGGTCTAGTCCTTGTACCTTATAGGTAGTCCGAAGTTATTCAGCAATCTGGGGCCAAAGCCCCTAAGTCAAGCTTTGGAGCGTGAGCGACCACAGATTGTGAGTAACTTCGCCCCGAGCGCGTCGGCCGGCTACGAATCATCGTCCCATCCGCACTAACGGATTCCCGCAGAGTTTCGAGCTGGCCGATCAGGCTTGAGTGGGAGAACAATACTCAGACCATGGCGAGATCGCCGCTTGGCGATTTACGTCTCACTATAAGGGTTTGGTAAGCACTCGGGCGGCGCGATTTTTCGATTTGGAGCAATCAGCCATGTCTTCTACCGATAGTACGAATCAAAAACCAGTTGCCGCTTTTATTGGGATTGATTGGGCGGATCAAAAACATGCTATTGTGCTACGAGCAGCCACTAACGCCGCTCGGTTGGAACATCGGAGCATTGGCGCCGAGCCGGATGCTTTAGCCGAGTGGGTATTGGAAGTGCGAGAGTGTTTCGCTTCTGCGGGCAGAATCCTGGTTTGCTTAGAGCAGAGTCGCGGAGCGCTGATTCACTTTTTGATGGGCTATGAGTGCTTTGAACTCTATCCGATCAATCCCAAACAGCTGGCCAGTTACCGGAAGGCCCTTCGGCCCAGCGGGGCCAAAGACGATCCGATCGATGCCGAGTTACTTTGCCGCTTTCTTAGTCTGCATTATCCACAGTTACGCCCCTGGCATCCCGACGATGTGTTAACTCGCAAGTTGGCGCTGTTGTGCGAGAAGCGCCGGCAAGCCGTCGATGCGCGCAGCGCCCTGAGCAATCAGCTCAAGAGCGAGCTCAAGCAATATTATCCCCTGGCTTTAGCCGTCTGGACAACGATCTGACTACGGCTTTAGCCGCTGATTTTCTACTCCAATGGCCTCATTTCGAGTCGCTCAAAAAAACTGCTCCCCACAAGCTGCGGAAGTTCTTTTACGGCCATCAAAGCCGCAGCGAGCAAAAACTCCAAGCGCAGCTGGAACGGATCCAGGCCGCCCAACCCTTGACCCGCGACGCGGCCATCATTGAGGCGGGCACTCTCACTGTCCAGATGTTGGCTCAGCAGCTCAAAGCGTTGGTGCCATACATCGCTCGGTACGAAAAAGAGATTGCTCAACTCTTCGACCTCCATCCGGACAGCGCCTTATTCAACAACCTCCCAGGCGCAGGTTCCACTCTGGGCCCTCGCTTACTGGCGGCTTTCGGCACCGATCGGGAGCGCTTTCAAAGCCGGCTCGACGCAGTGACTTTCTTCGGAGTGGCTCCAGTCACTGAAGCAAGCGGCAAATCCAAATGGATTCACTTTCGCTGGGCTTGTCCGAAATTCCTCCGCCAATCCTTCCACGAGTTTGCTGGCCAATCGATTCGCTTCTGCGATTGGGCCGCTGTCTACTATCAACAACAAAGAGCCCGTGGCAAAGGCCATCACGCCGCGGTGTGCGCCTTAGCCTACAAATGGATCCGCATCTTGTTCCGTTGCTGGAAAACCCACCAACCTTACGACCCTCAGCTCTACCTCACCGCCTTGCTCCAACGGGGCTCCCCTTATACTTCCCCGGTGAAAAACTCCTCACCAAAAACTTGACAGACCACCTCAGACCTCTGCGGGCGCTGCTCACATCATGCCGAGTGCCCATTAAAGAAAAAGCGAGCATCTCGCAAAGCCGAGACCCCTAGCCTAGCCTAGCCTGAGCAACCCTCTATCCCCCACCCCACACCGCCGAAAGCCGGCGACCACTCTAGACAGTAGACAGCGAGATGCCTCGCCTTTGCCGCTCGCAAGACCCCTGACGGCAATCTCTTGGCTCGCTTCGCCCGCAGATGGAATTCGGCCGCGCCCCCCTGCCCCCATGTCCCCAATGGGGGTTGCTCGGGAGCCCAAGCTTTCCGCTCCCTAAACTGTCAAGAGCTGTCCTTATAGTCGCTCCTTGTGCAGCTGGTCCCCTACGGGCTACCCCCGCTTCCGCGTCACTCCTGCGGGATCTCTTGACAACGATCGCTCCAAGCAAGCGGTTTCTAACTTTTGCGTTCGTTATTCTGTTCGCTCGGTTCCTCGCTCCCAGAAAACAACCTCAAAAGGTCCAACACAAAGCACGATACTTTCGAGCGCACAACCCTGTTATCGAATCCGAAAATAATATGAAAAATTCATACTTTTTTCTTGCAAAATATACGCCATTGGCGTATAGCTTATGCATTGAAGGTTGAGACAGTTTCAACGTTCAATTCTCAAACAAACATCCATACAGCGAATCAAGTTATGATCCTCAACGACGTCAAAATCATCGGCAACCTGGTCAACGATCCGGAAGTTCGTTTCACGCCTAAAGGCACCCCTGTTGCCAATTGTTCACTCGCTATCAACGAGACCTATCGAGTCGATGACGAGAAGCGCCAGATCACCACGTTTGTTGACGTGCAGGTCTGGGGACCGAGCGCCGAGAATTTCGGTAAGCTCGTGCGCAAAGGCCAGGAGGTCTTTGTCGAAGGAACCCTTCGCCAGGACCACTGGGAAGATAAACAAACCGGCCAGAATCATTCCAAGCTCTACGTCAAGGCTGAACGCTGGCAGTTCACGCAGTACCGCCGCCAGGAGGAGATCGCCGAAGCTCCCGCTGGGGACACCAAAGAAACCAAGAAAGCCTCTTCCAAGAAAACCAACTAATCCATTCCACCGGAACCGGGGGTGTTACGAGCACCCCCGGAACCAATTCGAAACAAACCACTCACCTGATCAAAAAGCGAAATGAGTATTTCTAAATCCACTCCTACCGCAACCGCGGAAGAAGACAACCGCGTTGCCAAAGTGACTTGTACTGTCTACACCGTTGCTTGCGACGACAGCAATGGCACCCGCGCCGAAGTATTGTGGTTTCCGGCCGATGTTTTTGGGCTGTTCTCAAACAATGTGGGTCCATTCTCAATTAATCTGGTCCCGAGCGGCCCGTTATTCTCAGCGAATGTGGTCCGGGAATGGGCGATGTTTTTGGGCCAGGCGATTTATGTTCTCGAGGCGCTACAACTATGGCGAGCCTTGATGAGAGCTTCTCCTCAAAGCTCGCAATGAGTGACGCCATCTGCGAAGATGGCGTCGAGATGCCCAAAGAGCTAGCCCCTGTGATTGAGCACCTTAAGAAATGGCGAACCGCCAACAATTTGAGCCAGGCACAGGCGACGAAGGTTTTCAACGCGGCCGGCTTGCCTATCACTCTGGACTCGATACAAAATTGGGAAATCGGCCGGCGATCCCCCACCCCGTTGGGCGCGCTCGCCCTTGCCGAGTTCTTAAATCGTAATCCAAGGATCAAGACTCCGCCTACGCGAAGGAAGAAGCGCAATGAATGAATTCACAATACCTGCACACTGGTTGGACCACCGGATTCTGCCACTCGCCTTGAACAGCTCGACGATTCTTCCTCATTAGAAGAGCTATGACATTTGGGGAGAAAAGACTTTCTCCCCGTCGAGCCCCAAAGCGGTCTCTCCTTCCTCATTCTCCTAGGACGAACCAAGGTTCGCCTAAAACCACTCCTTTTGGAGTTAGTTATATCCCAGCTCCTCCGACGAGCTTGTCAAAGGCCCATTCTCGGAGCTGCGCTTCGGGGTACATCCTCGCGCCTTCCGATTCGATAAATCGAATCTCCAGGGGTATAACACTTGCAAAACTGCCCCGGCGATTCTCAGGCAGTGAGAAAGCTCGCTCAGTCCAAAGCCTAACTGAGCCCTCGAAAAGTGCTGCCAGGATCGCTGTTCTTTCCCCTGGCGCCAACGATCGATAAGTCGCAGCCCAGCGCGTTGCTTTTCGTTTGATTCTTTGCCGATCGGTAAAATTCACACCGGCCAAACTCGCCCAATTAGGAGGAGGGCCATGAGCCCTCTTATCTGCAATCCACTAGTCCACCCTACCCACAATTCAGGGATTCAGGGCGTCACTTTGGTGGGTCATGTCTTCTGGAATCCCTGATGGCCTTCTTTGCCAGGCCCCTGGGTAGGTCTTCGATGATTAAAGCGTGAGCCGGATTCCAGTTTTGCGGGTCCTCTCTGAAGTGGATCTGGATTGGTCTGTCCGTGTGATCTCTCCCAAGGCCCCGGAGATGTCCGACGTTGATTTCGAGGAAGAACATCAAGACACGCTGCGGCGGCTTTGCAACGTGGCGACGGAAGAGATCCCAGTGCTGTTCAAGGGGGATGAACTTTGGTCAACTCACCGAGACATTGCCTCCGCCAAATACCGAGGAAAAAGGCCCCCGCTGGTCGTCGCATTCGTTAGAGAATACGCCGCGCAGAATATTCATGTCCTCGGGGAGATCCTTGTACCAGAGCAAATCAGAACGCCACTCAAGGGGACAAGAAACATTTTCAGTCTGCCTCCGCTTCGGTTGATAGCTTCGATGATGTGTTCCTCCCTTCCACAATTGCACGTTTTTCCCCTTTCACCCTGTTGTCGATGTTTTGCGCAGAAATAGTTTCCCTGACAGTTCTGGGAGGGGCGCCCTATACTGGCTTCCATGGTCGCTCCGAGAAATGTGCCCATCCATCCGCTCTCGGATTACGGCCCGGAGATGTCGGCGGGCCAGCAATTCTTCGTGGGACGGTTCGAGCATTCCATTACCAGCCGGCCCAACCGGCTTCGTTTTCACCGGCATACCTACTATGAGGTTTTCTGGATTAATGGCCGGGGAAGTTTCTTAGCCGACTTCCGTGAGTATTGCATCGCCGGTCCGACGCTGATCTTCGTCAGCCCCGGGCAGGTGCATCGATGGACCCAGAAGCCACGCATTACCGGGTCGATGATTTGCTTCACCCAGGAGTTTTACGATGGGAAGGAACCGCCGCCAAGTTCCCTCCTCGATCATCCCTTCTGGTTTCCTTTCGAAACGCCGCCGCTCTTGGCGATGGACGAAAATCAGGCCGCGAAATTTGATTCCCTATGGAACGAAATGGAAGCCGAGGCGGCTCCATCGAAAGAGAGTGAAGACATCGTCCGCGCCCTGCTTAGGCTGCTTTTTTACAAGGCCGCCCGGATTTACAGGAGCCTACACGAGAAGGGCGGCGCGCACTTCGCGGAAAGCGAGCAGAACCGCATCGCGAGAGATTTTCGTCTCGCGGTGGAAAAGCATTTTCGCACGACCACTTCCGTATCGGATTATGCGAAAAGTCTGCACGTTACCGCCGATCGCCTCGGGGCGGTGGTCCGCGGCCAGACGGGCCGTACACCCGGCGATATCATCCGCGAGCGACTCCTTCTGGAGGCCAAGCGCCTTTTGGTCCACACCTCCATGAACGTCTCCGAGATAGCTTACGCGCTGAATTTTGAAGACCCGGCCTACTTCAGCCGCTTCTTCCGGCGCCTTATGGACCAGGCGCCAGGAGACTTTCGCGAGGAATTCTCGGAAAAGCACCAGACCTGACCGAAGAAGTACCGGAGGACCGTTTTGTCCAACGCGGCGCCGTGATGGAAGCTCCCATCATGATGATTGGACAAAAAATTGTAGTAGTGGGCGGCACCTCCGGCATCGGCTTGGCGGTGGCGCGAAACGCGGCGGACTGCGGCGCGGACGTCTATATAGGGTCAAGCGACGCCCAGAAACTGAAGTCGGCGCTGGCATCGCTTCAAGGCGTCCGGGGCGCTGTCGTCGATGTTGGCGACGAGGAGTCGGTCGCGCGCTTTTTTTCCGGCATTTCGGAGATCGACCACATTGTCTCCACGGTGGGCCCTTCCTATCGCCCGGTTACGGTCGCAGAGGCGCAGTTGGAGGAAGCTCAAGCTCTCTATAAAATCAAATTCTGGGGCCAATTTTTGATCGCCAAACATGGTGCGCCAAAACTTCAGGAAAATGGCTCCATCACCCTCACTTCCGGAATTCTAAGCGCTCACCCCGCAGCCGGCCTGGGCGTCCTGGCCTCGGTCAACGCGGGCATCGAAGCCTTGGGCAGGACACTGGCCCTGGAATTGGCGCCTCGCCGGGTCAACACGGTTTGTCCGGGATTTATCGATACCGGAAAACTCTGGAAGGATCTGCCCGGCGAAGAACGGGCGACCAAGCTGCACGCAAAAGCGGCCTCCGATCTCCTTGCTGCGCGGGCAGGCCTCCCGGACGACGCCGCAAAGAGTTATCTCTACGCCATTCAAAATCCCTATGTCACCGGACAGACCATCATCGTCGATGGCGGAGGTTCGCTGACCTGATCAACTTCGTATTCATAACCTAACCTCAAACCTGTTACTCCATCATGAATCTAGAACTCATTAATAAAACAGTACTCATTTCCGGTTCCACCAAGGGCATCGGATTCGCCATTGCAAGCCAACTCGCTGCCGAAGGCGCTCGCGTCATCGTGAACGGACGCTCGGACAAAGCCGTTCAATCCGCGCTGGAACAAATTCGCAAACAGGTTCCCGAGGCCAAAGTCGAGGGATTTGCCGGTGACCTTTCCACCGAAAAGGCGGTGGAAGAGCTGCTCAAGCGTTTTCCCACAGTGGATATTCTCGTCAACAACCTCGGAATCTTTGAGGCAAAGCCTTTCGAGGAAATTCCCGACGAGGATTGGCGGCGCTACTTTGAGGTCAACGTGCTCAGCGGCGTGCGCCTCAGCCGTGCTTACATTTCCGGCATGAAGCAGCGTAATTGGGGCCGGGTCATTTTCATCAGCAGCGAGAGTGCCCTGAATACTCCCAAGGAAATGGTTCACTACGGAGTGACGAAGACGGCTCAACTGGCGGTTTCGCGCGGCCTGGCCGAGTCTTGCGCGGGAACCGGGGTCACCGTGAATGCCATCCTTCCGGGGCCGACTCGCTCCGCCGGAGTGGAGGAGTTTGTGTCGCAGGTCAGCGGCGGCCAGTCGTTCGAGGCCTTTGAAAAGGAGTTTTTCAAGACGGTGCGCCCCAGTTCCCTGATCAAGCGCTTTGAGGCGCCTGACGAAATTGCCCGGCTGGTGACCTTTGTGTGCAGTCCCCTCGCCTCCGGCATCACCGGCGCGGCCCTCCGTGTCGATGGCGGGGCCGTTCCCTCCTGTTTCTAACCGCTACCGAGGTAAACGGAAATGAACCGCAGAACCTTTATCACCTCAACTACCGCTACCGCCATCGCCGTGGCAACCAACTCGATGCTCACGGCAAACGCCCAAGAAAAGGAACCTATGGACACTTCGAATCAATCCTTCTGGCCCGACAAGGCACGACTGGTCATTTCCGTCTCCATGCAATTTGAAACAGGCGCTCAACCGGACCGCGGAGCCGGCAGTCCCTTCCCGCCTATCGATCCGAAGTACCCCGATCTACCCGTTGGAAAATGGTACGAGTACGGTTTCAAAGAAGGCGTTCCTCGCCTGCTCGATATGTGGGATCGCGTGGGCATTAAGGTAACATCTCACATGGTCGGGCAAGCGGTCGAAAGACATCCCAAACTGGCGAAGGAGATCGTCGATCGCGGCCATGAAGCATCTGGACACGGCCAGACCTGGGAGCCGCAATACTCCATGACTCCCGAGCAGGAACATGCCGGATATCAGGCCAGCATCGACACCATCCAACGGGTTACCGGCACCCGTCCGGTTGGCTTCAATGCCTTCTGGCTGCGGGGCACGCCGAACACCCTCGGCATTCTTCAGGACCTCGGTTTCATCTGTTACATCGATGATATCAGCCGGGATGAGCCGTTTACCGTGACGGTGAAAGGCAAGCCGTTTGCCGTTGTCCCCTACACCATCCGTAACAATGACATCGTGCGCTTCGATTCCCCGGCCACGACGAACGCCGCATATCTGCAAGATCTGAAGGACGACTTCGATGTCCTCTATGCGGAAGCGGGAACTCGCCGCCGAATGATGTCGATCAGTACGCATGACCGCATCTCGGGCATTCCCGGACGCGTGAAATTGGTCGAGGAATTTATTCGCTACGCCCAGAAGCAAAAAGGCGTCGTGTTCAAGCGCAAAGACGAGATTGCCAAGTGGGCTTTGTCAACTTCCAGCGTACCTCATGAGAGCTGAGACATTCAGGTTTTGAGTCACGGATGACCCACCAACGGTCTCATGAAAATAGCTAAAAAACCAACATGAAGGACAAGAGATGTTTATGAAGAACGTCGTTTTGATTACAGGTGTCCACGGTGTGAGCGGCCGCGCCGCCGCCGAGCATTGGATCTCCCTCCCTGACACGCAGGTCTACGGATTGTCGCGCCGCTCCGCGCCTTTGCCGGCGGGCGTGGAAGCTATCAGCGCAGACCTGCTCGACCGGGACAATCTGCAACGAAAGCTCGGAAAGATCAGCGGGATCACCCATATCGTTTTCGGCGCTTATATCGAAAAGCCGACCGCAACCGAACGAAGCGAGGCCAATGTGGCGATCCTAAAGAACCTGCTTGATGTCGTTGAAAAGACTTCTCCCTCGCTGCGACACGTCACGTTCTACCAAGGAGGTAAGGCCTATGGCGCGGACCTGGGCCCCTTTAAGACGCCCGCCCGCGAAGACGACCCGCGGCTCATGCCGCCGAATTTCTATTACGACCAGGAGGACTTTCTCCGCGAGCAACAGCAGGGGAAGGCGTGGCATTGGACCGCGCTGCGCCCGGAAGCGACAACCGGCTTTGGTCTCGGCAACCCGATGAATCTTGGGATGTCGATTGCCGTCTATGCCGCCATCTCAAAGGAACTCGGTCTCCCGCTGAGGTTTCCAGGCACGGAGAAGGCATATGGGATTTTATACCAAATCACGTCGGCAGAGATTCTCGCCAAGGCGACCACCTGGGCCGGCCAGTCCGAGGCGGCCAAGGACGAGATTTTCAACATCACCAACGGCGACTATTTCCGTTGGAAACACCTTTGGCCGCGCATCGCCGCGATGTTCGACATGCCGGCGGCCGATCCCATCCCGACGCCTCTTACCGTGTATATGGCCGACAAGAAGCCCGTGTGGGAGGCTATTGTCCGCAGGCATGGCTTGCAGCCAATACCCTACGAACAGGTTTCGTCGTGGCCCTTCGCTGACGCCATTCTCCGTCTTATGGAATACGACAACATCACGAGCACCATCAAGGCGCGCCGCGGCTGGTTTCCACGACTGCATCGATACGGAGGACATGTTCAAACGTTTCTTCGCCAACCTCCGCAAAGACCGAGTCATTCCGTAGTCGCAGGTTTGAAATGAATAGGTGTAGCGAACTGAGAACATAAACGGCCGAGACCGATGATTAGCGTATTAACCGTCCTCCAATTCTCACTAGGATACTACAGTGACCACTGCGTGAGGGTGAAATCCTTGGGCGAGTGTTAAAAAAAGCGTTGTCTGAGAGAGATGAAGTTTTGCGGGAATTAGCTGAGGCGGCCCGATTGGTCGGCCGTTCGGCATTTGGTAGGAAACGGGCTTCGGTCAGGGCACACCAAGCGTTGCTAAAGGCGCTGGATCGGGCGGCGCGTTTCTTGTAAGAGGATCGACGCATGTCTTGAGGTCACCGTGATCAAGAAGGCGGGCGATTTCGCTCAATTCTTGTTGGTTCGGCTCGACGATGAAGAACGCTGCTTTGTCGCGCTCATCCTGTGTCCCCTCACTGGCGTTGTGCCACTGGCGCAGGCTTCCGCTGCATACTTTGGAGCCGCTGGACGCCAGCTCGGACGGGGCAAGATAGTCATCACCTTGATCGAGGAGTCAAGAGGATAAGAGCCATGACAACCGAAAAGCCGACCACCCTGCCGTCCGACCAGTCCACAGTTCCCGAAGCACAAACGCTCGCGCTCGTCGCTCACTTTGAAGCATGAGGTGATCGCGTGTTTTTTGAAGCATGCCGATAGCCGGTGGTCTCTGAAACGCGCTCAAATCGAATTTTAGAGCGTTCTTGTGTGCGCAGTCGAATCTAAGAACTTCTCGGCTGGGTCTGCCTCCAGGAATTGCTCCCCTTCTCTTCACATGCAGAAGCTTGCGTGCCTTCCGTGACAGCAAATTTGAGGATTTTTCAGGCAAAAAAGCCGCCGGTAGAACTAAAGATCGTCACTTGAGTGGCCATGGCATCGTAATAAAAATTTGGCAACTGTTGGAACATCCCCAACACCTATGGAGTGATGTATGCCGCTGAAAGCTGGCAGGGGGCATTGATGGAAAGTGTCCTGCACGATCCAAAAACCAAGATTGTGTTGGAATCAGAGCTAGCCAAGCGTTCGATCGCGGTAATCAGTACCTCTCTTGACTTGCGGTTGATTGACTTGAGCGCTGGTGAAACGTTGCGCACGCTTGAGATAACTGAGACCGAAACGCAGGGTACTTATGGGGAATCTCAGGCTATTTCAAAGGCCGTGTATTCGGCCGGATGGAAGGTCCATGGAATTCGATACACAAGTAGGCTGGATCCGGCGCTACGGTGCCTAGCACTGTTTGATTTTCCATCCGCTCAGATCCTAGTCAGGGATTTGGGGCCGTTGCTTTCAAGCTTCAACCGTAATTTGGTCAGCTCAATGCTGCGTGTCTACGGAATCAAGCTGATTGAGGATTTACCGGAATCTCTACCAAGCTAGTCCCCTATCTGGTTATCAGGCGACATAATCGGTATTATGTCTACTGTCGGCGCCTTTTGATTACAGGGTTCTATAGTTGCAGGTTTTTCTTCACCTGTTAAGAGTAGTCTGGGTGAATGCGATTCCAAGCGACGAGACAGCGCCCGGCGCGGCACTGGAACAACTCATTAGCGATCAAGCTCTTAGCGTTAATCTTAAGGCAGCCGTCGTCGCTTGTTTAACAGGTCGAGAAAGTCGTCGCTGGAAACTCGCAGAGCTTCTCGAGCGTCTTAACAATTTGGGGGTCCTTTGTTCTCAACCGACGCTGATTGCCGCCCTGACCGAACTGGAACTCGAGTTTTCCTTGTGTGCCTGGTTCCCCTGGCGTCTCCTAGAGCGAGGCACCGAGTGGAGCCTGACGCACAAGACCGAACTTTTGGAATTATTTAGCCAGGTACGCACACTTCCTTCCCAGGGCGCTGAAAAGCTCTCCGATATGCATAAGGCGGTCCTCCTGGTAGTGATCGCTCACCGGCGTAAGGGCGGCGTCTCCAAGACACGAATTGGCGAGATTCTACGCCTGGACGCCTCGCCATACCTGGATGAGTTGTGCGAAATGGAGCTTGTTTACGTTGCCCCTCGCAATGAGATAAACTGGTGGAGGCCGACTCCGGCAGCGCTCGTCGTCCTTGGCTTGCGCTCTCACACCGATATCCCAGAGCTCAAGGAATTAGAGCAATGGTTCGACGCACAAAAGAGTTTCTGGACTTCTTCCCGTGGCAAGCTTGATCCCATTGTTGCCAGAGCCGCCAAAACTGCCGGCCGAAGACGGATCCGTGAGGCTGAGCGCCGGGCGAGTGTCCCGTCAGAAGATCCGCCACAGGAGTCGTAAAGTCCCCTCCCCCACCCCGGATTTCTAATAGGGTTACAAAACCCGCAAAAACGCCGCGCGAATAAGCCCCGGGTTGAGTGCCCCCCTCCTCTCCCCCGGAAGGCGGAGTCGTTCAACGGCATTGTGCAGGGCCTGTTTACCCAGTAGCCCGCCTGTTGAGCTGGGAAAGAGAAGAGGAGAGGAAGCCCACGCCTTCCGGTAAATCCGGCTTTGATCTGGTCGATCCAACCGCTCTCTCCAAGTGTGCCAGTAAAGGAGTGCGAGAGCGGGCCCTTCAGGCTGGACTTCGCGATCCCACAGTTCGACACGCACAGCGCCGCCAGATTTGATCGCCTGGAGTGCGTGCTTAGGCCAACGCCGGGGAGAACCTTTATCGGGAGCAATACAAAGACAAGCTAGCATGGCCAGATCACGGCGAATAAAGATCGACGGTCTGCGCGGGGTTTTCGTTTCCTCGGCTATTCGTTCGACTACCCACCGCCGGACGGCCTCATAGTCTGGTGGCGGCGGTTTCGGAAGCTTCTCCTCAAGAAAGCGCAACAGCGGCGAAATGCGCAGCGTTTCAGGGAATCGCTTTTTTGCCCGCTGAGCCATTAATAACTCTCGGAGCGCTTCCGGTGTCTCACATTTCTCCGCGGCTGGTCCGGCGATTTGCATTGCCCGGCGCGCTCCCCAAGCGTAGACGGCGACGGTCGCGGGACGATGCCTCTTTGAGAGCGTAGCCAAAAATTCATCCAGGAGTTTCATTAAAAGAATTGGACCCCCAAGCTCAGAGAAATACGATCTGTAGTAACTTATTCACCACTTATCGACAATCACGAGCCGGTACGTTTCATTTGAGAATCCCGTCGCAAAACATACCTGTCAGTTACAATATAACCTGTCGATATTGCTATCGAATACGCCCAATGAAAGACAATCTTTCGACCGATTTCGGCCGTAATCAGTGGCAATTCTGGCATCTATCATCGACTCGACGATGCGCGCATATCTACAGCTTCTAGCTTCTGGACCTGGGGTCGAATGATGGTATCAAGAGAGAACGGAGAATCGGTTCAATGAACGAGAATGGAGTCCCCTTTCGGACACATGTGACCGAAAGTGGACGATCATAAGCATCTTATTCTGAATTCGTTCACCTTTATCCACTGTAAAGCAACCTTTCTACTAATCGACTGATTTACATACCAACTGTACTGCCGAGAATATTATAGCTGTATCGTCTGAAGTATTAAGATTGTTTACCTCCAACATGCATACATTGCGTACAGCCTTTGTATCCGCACAGGTACGTATCGAAGTATCAGTGGTTTTACCGGACTATCGAGATGGAATTCTGCGCAGAGGCTTGCATTTCCGGAAACTTACCTGTAGAACGCTACAACTGTGAATGATTCTAGCGCGGTTTC
>Ga0209647_1003024_pt1 | contig 13265 bp, 11 predicted proteins | sample GraSoi_2013_60cm_FD_185827 | JGI IMG/M metagenome (GOLD analysis project Ga0209647, IMG submission 185827) | Grasslands soil microbial communities from the Angelo Coastal Reserve, California, USA - Sample 9_17_2013_60cm (SPAdes) (version 2) | ecosystem: Environmental > Terrestrial > Soil >... | reverse complement strand
GGTAACCTCATCGCACTCTTCGGCTCGGAGGCGCTGCTGATCGGCCTGGCAGGCGGCCTGGCCGGCGCGGGGCTGGGCATCGCCGGCGCGTTCGTGGTCAAGCGCTTCGTCGAACAGGCCTTTTCTCTCGCTCTGCCCACGCAGATCGATCCCGCGACGGTGGGCGCCGGGGTCACATTGGGAGCCGTCACCGCGCTGATTTTCGGATTGCTGCCGATCCTTCAGGCGAGCCAGGTGCGCCCACAGGCGGTGCTACGCGACCAACCGGAGGGCGCGCGGACGGCGAGTCGCCTGAGCACGCTGCTGCTCGGCCTGCTGCTGGCCGCCCTCTTCTTCGTGCTGGCCGAGAGCATCCTGCGGAATACGCTGCTGGCGCTGGAGCTAGTCCTCGGCGCGGGTGCCGTGCTGGGTCTGCTCGGCGGACTGTTCCTGCTGCTGATCTTCCTCGTCAGCAACCTGCCGGTGGCGGCGCTGCTGCCGCGCGCGTGGAAAACGCACCTGCGGCTGGCGCTGCGCAACTTCGGCCGCAGCCGCGCGCGCACCGCGACAACGGAGGTCGCGCTGTTCACCAGTGTCTTCGCGGTGGGGCTGATTCTCGTGCTGGGCCAGGGGCTAAAAGACCAGTATGCCAAGCCTGGCAACGCCTGGAATGCCACTCTGGGCGTCGTGGATAGCGCCGATTACGCGACGGTGGCGCCGCAGCTCGCGCACACCGCGGGCGTGACGCGCCAGGAGACATTTCGCATCAGCGGATACGAGATCGTGGCGATCAACGGCGCCACCGTCCAGAGCGGGGGTGGGATGGAGGGCTACGATCTCACGCACGGGCAGCTTCCTGCGCCGCCCGACATTACACTCGACCGCGGGCGCCTGCTCGGATCAAGCGACGCCGGCACGCGCAATGTGATGCTCGCCAGCGGGAACCTCGACCCGGCGCTGCATTTCGCGCTCGGCGACCGCATCACCGTGCAGTTCATGGGCAAGTTCACCGGGGTACCGGCGAACAGCCCAGCGCTGACGCTCACTGTCGTCGGCTTCTTCACCGACAATAGAGTCTTCGCGGAGCGGGAAGGCAATCTGCTGGCCGACAATACGGTGCTCACACAGCTTGCCGGCGACAAAGCCGAGTACAGCATCGCGCTGCACCTCGATCCGGCGCGCGCCGATGCCGTCTTGACCCAGTTCGTCGCGGCGTATCCGGGGACGGTCTGGGTGCACAACTACGCGGACCTGCTCAGCCAGGTCGCCGCATACTTCAACAACATCATGCTGGCGCTGGAGGCGGTGGTCGTACCGGCGCTGCTGGCCGCGATCATCATCATCGCCGACGCCGTCGCGCTGGCGATGCTGGAGCGCCGCCGCGAGCAGGGGATTCTCAAGGCGGTCGGCTATACGAGCCGCGGCATCCTGGCCCAGACGCTGATCGAGCAGGGCATCGCCGGCGTGCTCGCCGGGCTGCTGGCGATGGGCTGCGCCGCGCTCGCCGCGCTGGCGCTGGCGCGCATCAGCTTCCAGGTCGAGATCGGCGTCTCGCTGCTCGTCGTGGCGGCCGTCGTGCTCGGCAGCGCCGCCCTCTGCGTCGCGCTCGGCGCCGGCGTCGCCTGGAGCGCGGCACGCGTGCGGCCGCTGGAGGTGCTGCGCTACGAGTGAGCGTCACGGAGTGAGCCTCACGTCTGGCTCATTCCCGCCTCTGATCCCGTCATCTGCCATTCCCGCGTATCACGTACAATGACGGGGTCAGGGGCTGCGCCGTGAACTGGAGGGCCGAGATGAGCCGGTTGCTGCTACCCCTACCCTTCCGCCGCCTACGCTGGCAGCTCACGCTGTCCTATATCCTGATTACGCTCGTTGCCGCCCTCACACTCGAAGTGGCGACGACCGTCGCCAGTGTCCTCAACCCGCCGAAAACGCCTTCCGCCACGCCTGCTGAGATCCTCGTGAACGCGATGTTCTTCAACGAAGGCCCACAGCTCGTGGCCTACCTGGAGCAGACCCCACCAGACCAACGCGGCCTCACCGTCTGGACATCTTTCTGGGCGCCGGGATTCACCTTCAGTAAGCTGGGCTTCGCAGCAAGCAGCGCCGGGGCGGCGGACCCATCCTCGCAGATACCGCTTGACAGCGCCCGCGCCCGTAACGTCACCGTGGTGATTCTCGGCCCGGATGAACGGGTGCTCGCGGCTGCCCCCACTGCCACGCCCTCCCTCTCATCAATCAACGAGCTCATCGCAAGCCCGCAAGCGCAGGCAACCCTCCATGCGGCGCTGCAGACCGGTAAGCCACTCTACCAGACGGCCACACTGGCCGACGGACGCACCATCGCCGCTGTTCCAGTCATGGCGTCTGTGAGTGGCCCAGTGCTCGGTGCGCTGCTCATTGCCGCTGCCCTCGATCCAGGGCCAGCGCCGCCAGCGGTGGGGCCGCTCCCGCTCGATCAGATTGTGGCGGCGCTCAGAGCTGGGCTGCCGAGTGCACTTGCGTTTGTGATCCTGGCGAGCATCATTGGCACCCTCTTCGGCGTGCTGACCTCGCGCCGCATTACCCTCCGACTGGGCCGTATCACACTGGCGGCGGACTCCTGGAGCCGCGGTGATTTCCAGACCGCCGTGCGCGATGCAGGCCGCGACGAGCTGGGCCAATTGGCAACCGATCTCAACGTGATGGCCGCGCAGCTCCAGCGTCTCCTCGCGACGCGGCAGGAACTGGCGGTGGTCGAGGAGCGCCACCGGCTCGCGCGCGATCTGCACGACTCCGTCAAGCAACAGCTCTTCGCGGTGACGCTGCTGCTGGGCAGTGCGCGTCTGGACGTGCAGGAACAGCCGGAGACCGAGCGTACGCTGGCCGAGGCAGAAGAGATCGCGCGGCAGGCGCAGCAGGAGCTTACGGGGCTGATTCGCGCGCTCCGGCCGGTGGCGCTGGCAGCCAAGGGCCTGTGTGCGGCCGTGCGCGAGCTGGCGAGCGACTGGTCGCGGCGCACTGGCATCGCCATAACGGTCCAGGCGCCGCCCGATCTCACGCTGCCGGCGGCGGCCGAGCAAGAGCTCTTTCGCGTCGTCGAGGAAGCGCTCAGCAACGCCGCACGCCATAGCGGGGCGACTCAGGCCGAGGTGGCCATCGTGCGCGCGGCGGGCACCGTTGCCTTGTGGATCGCGGACAACGGACATGGCTTCGACCTGGACCGGGCAGAACGGGCGCAGGCGAGCGCAGGCGAAAATCTGGGCAGGAATGGGCACGAGTCGATTGGGCTTGGTCTGCGCCATATGCGCGAGCGGGTGGAAGGGCTGGGCGGGACGTTCCACCTCACCAGCACGCCGAACGGCACGCGGATCGAGGTGAGCCTCCCGGCGCAGCCGGAGCATGTGGCCGGCGACGTGGATGAGACGCACCTGATCGCGGCACTGGCGCCGGCGGCGCCCGCTGGTCCGGAATCAGAGCGAAGGGAGGTCGGCGATGCTGCAACCCATCACACTCCTGATCGTTGACGATCACGAACTGGTACGCCGCGGCGTGCGCACCTTCCTGGCCAAGCATCCCGATATCGTGGTGCTGGCGGAGGCGGCATCGGGCGAGGAGGCGCTGGCGCTGGCGGCGGAGCTGGCGCCGGATGTCGCGCTGGTGGACCTCGTGCTGCCCGGCATGGGCGGTGTCGAGGTCACGCGTCACATCAAGCAGCTGAGCCCGCACACCCAGGTGATCGTGTTGACGTCCTACCACGAGGACGAGCACATCTTTCCCGCGATTCGCGCCGGCGCGCTCTCGTACCTGCTCAAAGATGTGAGCACGATGGAGCTGTCGAGCGCCGTGCGCAAAGCGGCGCATGGCGAAGCGGTGCTGCATCCACATGTGGCGGCGCGGCTGGTGCACGAGCTGCGCGACAGGTCGCCTGCCAGGGATGCCGCCACGCCGCTGCTGAGCGAGCGCGAGCAAGAGGTGCTGCGGCTCGTCGCGGACGGCTGCAGCAACGCCGCCATCGCCGAGCAGCTGGTCATCAGCGAGTACACAGTCAAGAACCACGTCAGCAACATCCTGGGCAAGCTGCACCTGGCGGACCGCACCCAGGCCGCCGTCTACGCCTGGCGCACGGGGCTGATGAAGCCGTGAGGCGGGTGCTGTCAAAAACCTGGCTAACCTGTTTTTAAGGGGCAGACGATAATCCGTGCAGGAAGAACGGAGGGCGAGGAGAGGAAGAGGGAGGGCACACGATGCGAGTTAGAGTGTACCAACGTGACGTCCTCACAGACTGGGTTGTTGGTCTCTGAAACACTTGAGACGCAAAGCCTCCTGGGCTGGCTTCGGAGGCTGCCGAAACTCGATGCCCAGGAGGCTCGCAAAGGTGCTATCTGCCTATGTTCGCGAGAAGCGTCAGGCAGGCGTGACTAGATGTTCAAGCACCACACGTCAATGAAGATCGTTGTACCTGACTTGAGGCTTGAGCCGATGTTGACCGAAACGGTCTGCGGTCCCAAAACCCCAGTGCTGTAAGACTTCCCGGTCTGCGTATTGGTGACGGTTACGTCATCCACCGAGCAGCCTGCTTGATTGTCGATCCTGATCAGATGCGTGCCGATCTCCGGAGCTTCAACATGCGCCTCGTGGTTGACATCAAGCGCCAGGTTCAGGTAGGACCACTTCTGATTCTGCGCACCAAGTGTATCGGTCCAACCGATCATGCGACCATCTAGCAAGGCATTCGACACATCGCCGTGGAACCGGGTGTCAATCTCCGGCGCGACCTGGCCCTTCACTTTGAAGTTGTCGGTCTTGCTGTCACTCGGGATGAACCCGTGTTTGCTGCCATTTTGGCCGTTGGCGAAGCCACAATCGACGACATCCAACCCGTTGCTCACGCCCAGCGCTTCGCAGCCGGCCAAGTAATTCGCGAGCGGGGTCGCCCACGCCTTATACTCGCCGCCATTGTTGGGAGTGTCGTTGAACGGGAACAACTGGACGGTGGTGGCGCCGTGGTCAACATCCGTGCCCGTCACATGCGCGCAGCCGAAAGTAATAGCCGGTTGCACGCTATTGATTATGCCGTTCAACACAGTGAACTGGCGGCAGCCGGCCTGATCCGTCGAGAGCAGCGTCTTGCCAGAGGGATTGGTCACTTGGAAGACGTAGGAACCGTCCGGCAATCCGGCGGCACCTTGTGGCGCACCCGGACCGGGGCCTCCGTCCAGGTACACAGCATCCTTCGAAGGATAAATGTTGAAGTTGACCTCGCTACCGTCTGCGACGGTCGTGAAGATCGCGCCCGTCAAGGGATCAGCGCGTGCGATCCCATGTGACAAGGCCAGCGACAACACCGTCGCCAGAACCGTTGCGACCGCCGCGCCCAAAAGGAGCGACTTTCGCACTCGCACCCGCGTTCGCATGTCGTGATACTTCCCTTCATGTACCGAACAGTCTCACATCGAGACAGACGCTGCGGTGTCGGTGGCCCCCATGCGCGCCGGCCGCAACGTGCTCCGTGGTCGAGGGTACACGCCTGCAAAGCGCATAGTAAAACTCAGGCGTAATATCCTGGTGGGCGAGCTGTTACGGTTCGGTAGCTAACTGCTGCCAGTTCCAGCTGAGCGGTTGCGAAACGGAGAACCTCCGGAGAGTGCCGATCATGTGCAGATTTCTGCTACATGTGCGGTCGAGCGATATGTTATACTTGTGGCCGTGTGACTGAACACGAGCTCTTGGCCGCCACCCCGGCGGTCTAATCCCCCAACGGCAGGGGATAATGAAGTAGGGTTACGATGCGTCAACTCTTGGGAAATGCAGGTCCGACACTAACCGGCGTGCGGTAGCGTTCGCGCACCTGCCACGACAGGCCTAGACCTACCCGCACGCCATCCCGGGGGCGCACTGCGCCCAACGCGCGGACACGCTCCGCCCGGTACCCGTGTGGATTGGAATGCCTCCCCGAACAGTGTTTTCCCAGGAGATTGCCGCAATGGCCACCGACGGCACGCCAGAGATGGCGGCGAAGCGGTGTGGCGACGCGATAGCCCGACTGCGCACGATGCGGCGCTGGTCCCGCGCTCAGCTCGTCATCCGCTTGTACGACGAACTCTCTCCGGACGACCCCAACTACGACAGCATCAGCGAAACCTGGCTGGCGCGGCTCGAGAACGGCCGCATGGTCAAGGTGCCTCGCTGCACGATTGAAGCGCTCTGCCGTGCCCTGCGCTGCTCGCCGCAGGAGCGCGCGCACGTGCTGCTGCACGCCGACCGCAATGTACTGGCCGAAGACGCCGACCCGCCGACGCCGGTGGCGGAGCTGCTCACGCTGGTCATGGACCGGCTCTACAACGAGGCCTACGAGGCCCTGTGCATGCAGCTTGGCCCCCGGCAGGCAACCGCGTTGGACGAGCAGGAACGCTTCGAGATGGCCGCCGCCGCGCTGGATCTGGTGATGGCGCGCCGCCGCCGCCAGGCGGTGGGCGCCTACCAACCCGGCGCCGGCCGCGGCCCGGCGGGGCCGCGCGAAGGCCGTCTCGCACCGCAGGCGGCGCAGCCGGCGGGCACCGGCGCGGCTTTCCGCTAGACCGCCCTTGGAGGCAACAGAGACATGGCAAGAGAGAATGCGCCGTGACGGCGACACTGCCCACTGGCTATACAGCGCGGCCCGCGCGCGGTGACGATGAGACGGAGGCCGAGGCGGTCCTCGGCCTCATCCGCGCCTGCGACCTAGCAGAGACCGGCGAAACCGATGACTGGACTGTGCAGGATATTCTGGATGACTGGCGGAGCCTGGGCGATGTGACGTCGGGGACGCTGCTGATCGGCGCGCCGGAGGGTCAACTGGCGGGCTATGGCGAGATTCATTCTCACGGTGCGGGACGGCTGGATGCAGATGTCTACATTCATCCGAGCCATCGCGGGCGTGGCCTCGGCACGTTCATGACGCATGAGTTCGAAGCACGGGCACAGCGGCTGCTGGGCGAGCATCCAGCGGGCAGACGTGTCGTGCTGGGCACCGGCATCAACCGCGGCAACGAGGAGGCACGACGCCTGCTCGAAGCCGAGGGATATCACGAAGCTCGCCAGTTCTGGCGCATGGCGCTCGACATGCAGGCGCCCCCGCCGGAGCCGCGCTGGCCGGAGGGTATCACCGCGCGCACGTGTGTGCCGGGCAAGGACGAGCGCATCATCTTCGACACGCTGGAAGAGGCGTTCATCGATCACTGGGGCCATGCCCGGCGCAGCTTTGAGGAGTGGGAAGAGCAGAGTGTGCGCTCCGAGAGCTACGATCCCTCGCTCTGGTGGCTGGCGCTCGCGGACGATGAGCCGGCAGGCGCGATCCGCTGCCGAGTACGGCCGGATGGCGGCTGGGTGCACGCACTGGGTGTGCGGCGCGCCTGGCGTGGCCGCGGGCTGGGCAAGGCGCTGCTGCTGCAGGCGTTCAGCGCGTTCTTCCGGCGCGGCATCTATCGAGTGGCACTGGGAGTGGATGCGGAGAACCCAACGGGCGCGACGCAGCTCTACGAGGGGGCCGGCATGCGCGTCGCCGCGCACTACACCGTTTTTCAAAAGGAGCTGCGCTCCGGCGCGCAGGCTGCCGCGGCACCTGCTCGGTGATCTACCGCACTGCTGGGCGTCACCTGTGTCGCCCTGACGTGGAATGTCGACGCGTGCCAGCCAGGCCGGGCGCGGCGGGCCACGCCCCTACACGCAACGATCGCGGCAAGTGAGGAGCGAACGTGACGATTACCTCGCGCCAGTATGCTGGCGACGGCGATCTGCGGGCCATGCTACAGCTCATTTCCCATCTGACAGACCACGCGCACTCCGCGGGCTGGCACCACGGCGACGTGCTCTGGGGCATATACGCCAACATGATCTTCGATCCGCACCGCAATATCCGGCTGTGTGAAGACACGCACGGCGCGCTGTGCGGCTTCGCCTGGTTGGATGAGGCGGGCTGGCTCGCCATCTGTAGCGATCCGCGCACGGGCGGTGCTGAAGACATCGCCCCGGCGATGCTGGCCTGGGCCGACGAACGGGGCAGGGAGCAGGCGCTGGAAGCCGGCTCGGAGATCCGCGCTCCCGACGTGCAGGCGCTGGAAAGTGATGCCGCCCTGGCGCGTCTGCTCACGGGCTGTGGTTACACGCCCGAGGGCGAGGTGCTGGTCTCCATGCGCCAGGCACTGGGCCGCGCGCTGCCGGAGCCGGCGCTGCCGGCGGGGTGGACGGTACGCCAGGTGGGCGGTGAGGAGGAGTGGCAGGAGCGCGTCGCGGCGCACCGCGACGTCTGGCCGCGCTCGCGCATGACGCTCGACTCGTATCGCCGGCTGCGCAGCGTGCCAGAGTACACGCACGATTTCGATCTCGCCGCCGTCTCGCCTGAAGGCACAATCGCCGCCTACACCATCGTCTGGTACGACGCCGGCACGGCTAGCGGCCAGTTCGAGCCGGTGGGCACGCGCCCGGCCTTCCGCCAGCGCGGCCTGGGGCGTGCGGTGCTGCTGGAGGGGTTGCGCCGGCTGATGGCCAGGGGCGCCCGCACGGCCATTGTCAACACCAATGAGGGGAACCCCGCCGCACGAGCGCTCTACACCTCTGTTGGTTTCCGCGTCCACGATCGCTTTCTTACCTACGCCCGCAAGCCGTAGCGCCGGCGCGCGACGCCGCTGGCATCAGACAAGGAGTGCACGCATCATGCCGTCGACTCAACCGCTCGCTGGCGGCTTCTCAGTTCGCCATCCAACCTGGGACGACCTTCCCGCTGCGCCCGCGCCGCGGGATGAGTAGCGCCTCACGCGCCGCTGTGCTACCCTACCTGCGCGAAGGCAAGCACGCGACAGGAGAGGCAACATGGCATCTTTTGACCTGACAGGGCGGACGGCGCTGGTGACGGGCGGCTCACGCGGCATTGGGCTGGCGATTGGGGCGGCGCTGGCCGGGGCGGGGGCGCGCATAGTGCTGGCGGCGCGCCATGCGGACGAGGTGGAGGCGGCGGCAACGCAGCTACGTGAGGCAGGCGCGGAGGTCATCGGCGTCCCGGCGAATGTCGGCAAGCCGCAGGACATCGAGACGTTGGTGCACGCCACGGAGGCAGCTTTCGGGCAGGTGGACATCCTCGTCAACAATGCGGCGACCAACGTGCACTTCGGGCCGGTGCTGGATGCCGACGACGGCATGTGGCTGAAGATGGTAGAGACGAATCTGCTGAGCGCGGTGCGGCTCTGCCGGCGTGTGGTGCCGGGGATGCGCACGCGGCGCTGGGGCAAGATCGTCAATGTGGCATCGGTGGCCGGCATTCAGCCGGGCATCGGCCAGGGCGTGTATGGCGCGCTCAAGGCGGCGCTGATCCAGCTGACGAAGTCACTGGCGCAGGAGCTCGGGCCAGACAACATCCAGGTCAACGCTGTCGCGCCGGGTCTGGTGAAGACGCGCTTCGCGTCGGTGCTGCATGAGACGCCGGCGATCCGTGCCGTCATCGAGCGCGCGACGCCGCTGGGGCGCATCGCCGAGCCGGACGAGATCGCGAGCGCGGTGCTCTACCTGGCCTCGCCGGCCGCGAGCTTTACCACGGGCACGGTGCTGGTCGTGGACGGCGGTATGACGCTCGGCTCCTTTGCGGCGCCAGAGTGAGGGCGTGAGGGGGTGAAATGCGCGTCAGGCGGGCAGGCGCGTGAACCCCGCCTGCTCGAAGTGATGATCGATGGTCAGCGCCTCACCGATGCCGAAGCGGCGCATGACGACGAAGCTGGTGGCGTCCACTAGCGACCAGGACTTGTCGAGCCGGGCTGCGAGCAGGCTCCATGCCTCAGCATCGGTCGCCTCGTCCACGTGCAGCAGCAGTACGTGCGGATTCGTGCGGATTCGCTCGTATTGCGTTCACTGCCGCGACAAGTGCGGATCGCGAGAAGCGAAATCTGCTGAACAAGGGCACGATCTCCGTGATGACGTAGTTCGTCGAAATGAGGCGCCGTCCGTTCCGCACAGCCTCTTCCATAATTCGAGCAACTGTATCGTGCAGGGGATCCTGCGCGTATAAAGACGGCACCCACCCTGCAGTGTCGACGAAGAGATCAGTGCTCCTCGGCATGTCGATCAAGAGCTTCCTCCGCAATGATCTCGTCGTGCCGGGCAGCCCAATCTGAACTCGGCTCGATTCCAGGCTGCGTTAACATGCCGATGAAGGGCAGCGGCCGTTCCTCGGACGCCTCGGTGGACGTTGTCTGGGTTCCATTGCCGTCCACCAAGGCGTCATGCAGCAGCTCGTTCAGCGTCTCTTCGGGCGTTTGGCCACGCGCCGCCGCCGCTGCTTGCAAGAGGGCGTATTGTTCGTCTGTGAGATAGATGGCCTGGCTCATGCCGTGCTCCCTGTCTTTCACGCGCCGCCGACTGCCTCCATTCTATCCCGCCGCTGTTGCGTACGCCAGGCACGTCTTTGTGCGCATTGACGGCAAGCGCCTAACCCAGTATTGTGAGGTAGCACAAGGGGAAGACGGGGAAACGGAGTGGCCCTGCCAATGGACGCTCTAGACCGAACGGACCGCTATTGCATCATTGGGGCGGGCTCATCTGGCATCACCGCTGCCAAGAATCTGAAGCAGCTCGGCATCGCCTACGATGTGTACGAGCGCGAGGATGACATCGGCGGCAATTGGTATTACGGTAAGCCGTGCAGCAGCATCTGCCGCTCGACGCACCTCATCTCGTCCAAGCCGCTGACCGAGTATACCGACTTCTCGATGCCGCGAGACTGGCCGGACTACCCTGGCCACGAGCAGGTGCTCGCGTATCTGCGCACCTACGCAGACCATTTCGGCCTGCGTCCAGACATCCGCTTCAGTACCGCGGTGGAGCGGGTCGAGCCGGTGGCGGGCGGAACCTGTTGGGACGTCACCGTGGCTCCCCAGGACGGCGCGAGCGAAACGCTGCGCTATCGCGGTCTCATCATCTGCAACGGCCACAACTGGTACCCCAAGTTTCCCGAGTATCCAGGGGCGTTCACCGGCCAGACGCTCCACTCCGCGGACTACAAGACGCCGGATGTGCTGGAGGGCAAGCGCGTGCTGGTGGTCGGCGCGGGCAACTCCGGCTGTGACATCGCCGCCGAGTCCGCGACGCATGCGCGGCGGACCTTCCTCAGCACGCGGCGCGGCTACTACTACATGCCCAAGTTTTTCTTCGGCCGGCCGGTGGATCAGGTGGGCGAGCGGCTGCTCGATCTGGGCGTGCCGCTGGGCATGCGCCGCCTCATCGGCAAGATCACCTACCGCATGGCGGTCGGTGATCTCAGCCGCTACGGCGTTCACAAGCCGGACCACAGGCTCTTCGAGACGCACCCCATCGTCAACGCGCAGCTGCCCTATTTCATCGCGCACGGCGACGTCTCTCCCAAGCCAGATGTCGCGGCGCTCGACGGCGAGACCGTGACGTTCGTGGACGGCACCCACGAGCCGATAGACCTCATTATCTACGCGACGGGCTTCCGCATCGTGTTTCCGTTCATGGACACCAAGCTGCTGAACTGGCGTGGCAGTCACCCCAGCCTGTACCTCAACGTCTTCTCGCCCGACCATGACACCCTCTTCGTTGTTGGCCTGATCCAGCCCGACAGCGGCCAGTGGGGCCTGGCAGATCGCCAGGCGCGGCTCGTCGCGCGCTACATCAAGGCGCAGGAGCGCAATCCAGCCAAGGCAGCGCGCTTGCGCCGGCTCACACAGCGCGGGCAAGAAGATTATGGCGGCGGGGTGCGCTACAAAGAATCCAGCCGCCACTATGTGGAGATCGAGCACCACAGCTATCGCCGTCGTCTCGACAAGCTCATCGCGCGCCTGGCCGTGTAGGAGGTAGATGGTAGGACGGAGAGGGGAGAGCGTACATGGCGGAGCCGACGACGCCGCTGGAGCGGCTGGCGGACCGGTTGGGCGACGAGCTCGCGCGCTTGCGGGCCGCAGGGCGCTACTACCTGCCGAATATCGTGTCCAGTGCGCAGGGTCCTCGCCTCACGCTGGACGGCGTCTCCTGTGTGAACCTCGCCTGCAACAACTACCTCGGCTTCGCGCAGGATCCGCAGGTGGTGGCCGGGGCGCGCGCGGCGCTCGAACGCTATGGATTCGGCCTTGGCGCGGGCCGGGTCGTCTGCTCGATGCCGCTGCACGACGAGCTGGAGCGGCGGCTGGCGGAGTACAAAGGGCGCGCGGCGGCGCTCGTCTGCCAGACGGGCTATGACACCAATGTCGCCGCCCTCGCTACTCTGACCGGCGAAGGCGACGTGATCCTCAGCGACGCGGCCAATCACGCAAGCATCGTAGACGGCTGCCGGCTTGCGCGGGCGGAGACCCGCATCTATCCGCATGCCGACATGGACGCGCTCGAAGCCCTGCTGCGCGCCGCGCAGGGCGCGCGCACCGTGCTGATCGTGACGGATGGCGTCTTCAGCATGGATGGCGACCTGGCGCCACTGCCAGAGATCGTGATGCTGGCCGAGCGCTATGGCGCGCTCGTGTACGTAGACGACGCGCATGGTGACGGCGTGCTGGGGCGGCGGGGCACGGGCATCGTCGAGCACTTCGATCTGCACGGGCGCGTCGCCATCGAGATGGGCACGCTCTCCAAAGCGTTTGGGGGCGTTGGTGGCTTTGTCGCCACCGAGCAGACGCTGCGCGACTACCTGTATCAACGCAGCCGCACGTTCATGTTCAGCACAGGGCACCTGCCGCCCGCCATCGCCGCCGGGCTCCTCGTCGCGCTCGATCTGCTGGCCGCGCAGCCAGAGCGGCTCGCGCGGCTGTGGGAGAACACGGAGTTTTTGCGCGAGGGGTTGCAGCGGCTGGGATACAACACTGGCAAGAGCGTCACGCCGATCATTCCGGTGCTGGTGGGGGAGGCGACGCGGGCGATGGCGTTGGGGCGGGCGCTGCGCACGTCGGGCGTGTATGCGCAGGCGTTCGCCTATCCGGTGGTGCCCGACGGCGCCGCGCGCCTGCGGTGCATCGTCTCCGCCGCCCACAGCCGCGCAGACCTGGAGCAGGCGCTGCATGCCTTCGCGTCGGCTGGGCGCACACTGCACCTCATCTCATAGACGTGGAGCAGACGCGCGGCGCCTGCCAGTCACCAGTGCAGGCAATTCGCCCGTAAGGGGCAACGTCACGAAAATTGGCCCGTCGCTTGCGCACCTTCGGCGCGGGATTCACAAGATCCGGCGCAGGAAGCCCCCGTCTTTCAAGCGGGGGATGAACGCGCCGCTGCCGACAGGCAGACTAAACCTGCATTAGTCTACCGCATGCGCTCTGCTGATGAAACGGTGATTTACTGTC
>Ga0209647_1003023_pt1 | contig 13267 bp, 10 predicted proteins | sample GraSoi_2013_60cm_FD_185827 | JGI IMG/M metagenome (GOLD analysis project Ga0209647, IMG submission 185827) | Grasslands soil microbial communities from the Angelo Coastal Reserve, California, USA - Sample 9_17_2013_60cm (SPAdes) (version 2) | ecosystem: Environmental > Terrestrial > Soil >... | reverse complement strand
TGCACGGTGAGGGAATCGAACCCCCGACCTACTGGGTGTAAACCAGTCGCTCTACCGCTAAGCTAACCGTGCCGACGAGATTTTCCACTGCGAGCCGGTTATTAGTCTGATTTTGCATACCGGTCAAATTTGCGGAAACATCTTCGACCGAGACCCGAAAAGACCGTTGCCGCCACTGATAACGATAACCCTGCCGATCAGGCCCATCGCATATCGGCGCATCGGGGTTGCGACCAAAAAGACTGGCAAATTTTGTCCATTCTGCGCGATCTTGTACTATCCAGGCTGCCTCGCGGACATTTGACCACAGGGTCTCGCGCGGTCGAGGATCGAAAACAAAGAGACGTTCAGTGGATGAATCGACCGCCTCAAAATTTGGCGTTCCGACTTTGGCGGTAACGTCGATCTGACACCTAGCTTTGGGATCGAATTCCCTTTTATCCGCCTCATTGTCAACGCGGACGTTCGCTCGGGGAACAGTTCGTCGGCCTGGCAGCCTCAGGCTAGAATCGCGCTGCGCTTCGCGCCGGCATTCGCTGCGCACTGGCATTATTACCAATCATCTCTCCCGGCGTCGTCGGCCTTGATGGCTGGCACGCGCCATGCTTGCCAGCGATAGATGTCTGTTCGACTGTTGCTATGATTCACCTCACGTGCTAAATGGCGCTCCGTCGTTTGTCGAATCAGTAAATTACCCAGTGTCTGAAACTTAGCGCAAACTTCTAACTACTTATCGAGTATCGCCATGCTTGACTGTTCTGCGGGCGCAATGTTCAGAACGTCAAGCGAAGCGGATCACGACTTTTGACTTCGGAGATTTGCGACAGTCGAAACTTCAGAAATGAAAAAAATCGAAGCGATCATTAAGCCATTTAAACTCGAAGAGGTAAAAGAAGCGCTGTCAGATTTAGGGATCGAAGGAATGACAGTCTCTGAGGTGAAGGGTTTCGGCCGCCAAAAAGGTCATACTGAAATCTACCGCGGTAGCGAATATACGGTTGATTTTCTCCCCAAGATCAAAATTGAGGTGGTCCTCGCTGATAGCATTGTCGAAAACGCGACAGTCGCGATCGTGAAAGCGGCAAAGACTGGCAAAATCGGAGACGGCAAAGTCTTTGTCTATAATATCGACGAGGCCATCCGTATTCGAACCGATGAAACGGGAGAAAAGGCGATCTAGCGCGGCCCCTCAGGCCGAATGACAAAGAGCACAGAGCAAAATATTCCGGTGCAACCGCTGGGGGGGATCCAACAAGAAAATCGTTCATAGGTTTGCAATCAAAGCAGCTTACTTCATGCAACGGACGAGCGAAGATCCGGCAGTCGATTTGCTATTTGCTATCTGCGATTCGGCCTGAAGGGCCGGGCTATTTGCTATCCGGCCTGAAGGGCCGCGTGCCATCTGCTATTTGTCATCGGCCTGAAGGGCCGCTATGGTCACGGCGTCGATGAAAATCGCTTCCGAATACACTGACGAGATCAACGCCCACATCCTTACCTATTCCGAAGATAAGATATCGGGATTTGTCCGCGAACCATTTCGAGAGATCGCGAAAATGTCCGGAATGGACGAGGAACTGGTCATCACCAGGATACGTTCGATGCTGGAAGCCGGTACCATTCGTCGGGTTCGACAGACGCTTTTGGCGACCAGCTTGGCTCAAGGTGCCCTGGTAGCCTGGAAAATTGCTTCGGACAAGCTGGAATCGGCTTTTGACTTCATGGTCCGACGAGATCCTTTCTCCGGCCATGTGGTGATTCGCTCTACCGATCAAGATACCTCCGGCAGTGAATATCGGCTCTGGACCACAATCAAAGTGCCGCAAGGTTACTCCCTTTCAGATCATGCCAGGCTCTTAGGTCAGAGGGTTGGTGCAGAAAGAGTAAAATTGATGCCCGCGAAGGGCATATTTGCACTCGGAGTCGGGCATGTACGCCGAAAGGTCTTGGAACCTGGCGCGCGGTCGGAAACACCCGCGCAGATGATAAGTACCGAGATCGTCGCGCTGAGCGAAATTGAATGGCGGGTCCTACTGGCCTTAAAGCGAGAGTTCGCGGTCGACGAAATCCGTTCCAATCCGTGGGCCAAACGCGCCGCCGAATGCGACTTGCCGCTGACGACATTTTTTGAAATTGCAGAGGGCTTAAACAACAAAAAAGTCATTGGTCGATTCTCGACTTTTCTGGAGCATGTCAAACCTTCTGCCGGCGGTATTCGCGTTACGCGTTTCAACGCGCTTTTTCATTGGGCAGTACCTCCGGGTCGGGAGATCCAAGCCGGATCTGAGGTCGGTCGTCACGAGGTTCTCACCCATTGCTATTGGCGTGAGGGCGGTCCCGAATTCGGCAACGTGAACATCATGGCCGTCGCGCACGGCACCGACAAACAGCGGCTTTTGGCTCACAAGACAGCGATCGACCACCACCTGAGTCAGTGCGGAATTCCGGTGACGTACACCAACGTGTTCTGGGGTGGACGTTCCGAAATAAAACCGTCCGAGATCTCCCCGTGGGCGTACCGAGAGTTCATTCTCGCCTTAGGCTCGAATGAAATGACGGATGACAGATAACAAATGACATATTTCGCAGGTGAAAAAAACCTCAAAGCCGATGTGATGGGTGAGATTACTTGCGTGGCGCATTCAGGCGAGGGTCTCGGGCATGCAACGCGGATTGTAATCTGCTATTTGTCATCTGTCATTTGTCATCTCGTTTGAGCCTCAGGCGAAAATGATGACTTGGAAAGTCATAGCGGTTGGCAAGCCAAAGCTTCGGTTCGCTGCAGAAGGCATCCGAGAATATCTCGTGCGCATTAGACGCTTCGCTCCGTGCGAGACTTTGTTCCTCACTTCGGCGAAACCGGAACAGCTGACAGCTCAGATCCTGGCGGAGAGCGAAAAGAGTTTTCGCGTGATATTGGATGAACGAGGCGAACAAAGTTCGAGCGAGGAACTAGCCGAGTTTATTTCCGAGCACCAAGTCCGCGCAACTCGAAGAATCTCACTTATCGTCGGAGGGGCAGAAGGTCAGGCCGAAGAGATCCGGTTGCGAGCCAACTGGCTTTGGGCATTGAGCCGATTGACCCTACAACATGAGTTGGCACTCATGCTTGCTCTTGAACAAGTTTATCGTGCTTATTCGATTCTGAGTGGAGCGCCTTACCACCGTGTTTAGCCTCTCCTCATGCGAACTTCGTTGACGCACCTCCTGTTAATTTTGGTGACGTGCGGAGCCGACGCGCAGGAAAAGTTTATCTTCGAAAATACGCCGGGAAAACTCCCGAAAAATGTCGTTCCTCGGCACTACGTCATTCATCTGGAACCCGACCTCGAACAGATGTCGACGGAAGGCGCCGAAGGAGTGGAGATTGAGGTTCTCAAACCCTCCAGCCAAATTGTTTTAAACGCAGTTGAGACAGAGATCTGGAATGCGTGCGTCGCGCACGGATCTTCGCGAGAAGAGCTGAAACCGCAGTTCGATGCTGCCAACCAAGTAGTCAAATTTACGACTTCGATGCCGCTTCAACCCGGAAGCTATACGCTTTCCTTCTCGTTTCGGAGCAAAATCAGCAACAGTTCTCGTGGCCTATTTGCACAGTCATACGATCTTCGCGGCAAAGCAGAATCCTTGCTGGTAACGCAATTTGAGCCAGCGAACGCGCGCCGAGGATTTCCTTGTTGGGACGAGCCCTCTTTTCGGGCAACATTTCAGTTATCGGTCAAGACTCTGAAAAGGAATACCGCTGTCTCCAACATGCCCGCCGTCGCGGAACAGGGATTCGGTAACGACCAAAAGATAGTCACTTTCGGACGAACCCCGCCGATGGCCAGCTACCTAGTTGCCCTGGTCTGCGGCAAACTAGAGTGGCTGGACGATCAAGTCGCAGGCATCAGGCTTCGTGTCCTCACCACCCCGGGCAAAAAAGAATTTGGTGAATTTGCGCTCGAGAATACGAAGAAGCTCCTCGAGTACTACAGCGATTATTTCGGGATTAACTACCCGCTACCGAAGCTCGATCAGATTGCGCTGCCGGTAAATTTTGGAGGCGCAATGGAAAACTGGGGAGCTATCACCTACAACGAGAACCTGTTACTGTTTGATCCGGCCAATAGTTCGAGCGCAACTCAGGAACAGGCTCTCACCGTTCTAGCCCATGAAGTTGCGCACCAATGGTTCGGTGACCTGGTGACCGTCGCCTGGTGGGATAATCTCTGGCTAAGTGAAAGCTTCGCGACTTGGATGGAGCGAAAAGCGGAGGAGCATTTGTATCCACAGTGGCATGGGTGGCTACGGGCCTGCGAAGATCGTGAACGCGCAATGTTCCAAGACGCGCAGGAAAACACGCATCCGATCCAGCAGCCAATTAACGGCGAAGAAGAAGCTTTGGAGGCCTTTGATGATATCACCTCTTGGAAAGGACAGTACTTCATTCGCATGCTCGAGGGATTTCTCGGAGACGACGCATTTCGGGACGGAATACGTTTGTATTTAAAAGAGAACCAATTCTCAAACGCGAATGCCATTAATCTTTGGAGCGCATTGGAAAGGAGCAGTGGCCGCTCAGTGGCGAAGCTGGCGTCGACCTGGATCGAGCAGCCCGGATTTCCTTTGGTTAAGGTTACAGCAGAGTGCCTGAACAGGAATCGGGTCGTCACGTTGGAACAATCTCGTTTCTCGTTTGAACCGAACGATAACGTTAGTCAGCCTTGGATCGTTCCAATCGGTATTCTCTCCACCGCGGATCCGCATCGGCCCAGATATGCATTGTTGGAGAAAATCACCGAGAACTTTGATTTTCCGGGTTGCGACGGAGCGCTCAATGCCAACGCCGATAGCTTCGGATTTTATCGGGTCTGGTATGACCCCGATTTGCTGAGCCAGCTCGGTCGAGATTGGAACCGTTTTAGCGAAGAGGAGCGAGTAGACTTTGTCTCCGACACCTGGGCGATGGTGATGTCAAACCGCATACCGGTCATTTCTTATCTGGCGCTGGTGGACCGGTTGCGATCCGAATCCAGCTACAGCGTTTGGCACAATGTGATCCAGGCCCTTACCATGATCGATCGGCTAGAAAGAGAGCAATCAGGCAGAGCGGCTTTTCAGGGGTACGTCTGTGCGTTACTCGGACCACTTTTCCAACGCGTCGGGTGGGATGCAAAAGCGGATGAGGAATTGGCTACTAAACTACTCCGGAGCGATTTGATCCGGACGCTTGGGGCGTTCGGCGATCGGGGGGTGATCGATGAAGCATTCCGGCGCTTTGAAGAATCCCGAAAAGGACAGGCGGACCTGTCACCCGATCTGCGCCGGGCCGTCACCGAGGTGGTCGGCCGCTATAGCTCATCGGTCGTCTACGACGAGTTGCACCACTCTGCGCAGCAAGCTCCACTGCTGGAAGCCAAACAAGATTTTTATCACGCGCTCGAAGTCGCCCTCGATCCGGATCTAGCAAAACGTACATTACAACTTGCTATCACCATGTCGCCTGCGGAGTCGAAGGCCGCGTTTTCCGCTGTTGCGGTGGCCGGCGAGCATGCTGAGCTCGCCTGGCTGTTTACGAAAAACCACTTGGACGATTTGGATGCCCAACACAATGAAAAGCTTTGGTCGGATTTGCTGCCAAAGATTGCGGAAGGCTTTAACTCATCCGGCTACGCTGATGAATTGGTGCAGTTAGCTCGAGCGCAAGGATCAGCCAACTCTTTGAGCAAAGCGAAGGCCGCGGCTGATCAACTCCATTTTCGGGCTAAACTAAAAGACCATCTTCTCCCTGATGTGGATGATTGGGTGCTGAAGAAATTGGATGGCCGGGTCCAAGCGGCAGCAAATGAACACTGACGGTTTTGTTTATAACTTATGATCGGCTTTCAGTATTTCTCCGGCGCGCTCGCCGATAATGACACAGGGAGCCATCGTGTTGCCTGTGGTCACGCGCGGCATGATGGATCCATCGGCAATACGCAGGTTTTCGATTCCATAGACTTTGAGGTTGCCATCAACCACCGACATGGGATCACGGCCCATCTTGGCGGTACACGTCTGATGCCAGTAGGTAACTACTGAATCCCGGATGAAGTTTTCCAGTTCAGCCCCTTTCAAGTTACCCGGCATCACCTCGCGCTTGGCGAAAGGGCGAAACACAGCCGAGTTACCTATTTCACGGCAGAGTTGCACACCGCCTATCGCTGCCTTTACGTCGTCCGGATGGGACATCACGTTGGTCTCGATCTGGACAGGGTCAAGGGGGTTGGGCCCTGTTAGCCAGATCCTGCCTCGGCTCTTTGGCCGTACCATGCCTCCGACCATTGACCAGGAACCTGCTGGTGGATTGAACCTGGTTAACGTCTCGGCACTGGTGAACGGTACTCCAATCTGGCCTAGCTGTATGTCTGGGGTGTCAAGACTAGGATCGCTCTTCCAGAAAGAAGTGACAGAGCCGGTGCTTGGCGGAAGCGGTTTTTGGTACTCCCACACACAGCCGATAGCTGGGTGGTCCTGAAAGTTCTGCCCCACGCCTGGAAGATGCTGCACAAGAGGAATTCCATGACGTCGTAACTCGACCTCATCGCCAATGCCGGATTGCATCAGCACCTTCGGCGTATGAATTGCGCCCAGTGACAGCACCACCTCCAGGCGCGCTCCGATGCGTTGGGTTTTGCCATCACAATCACAGACCACTCCCGTCACACGTTTGCCTTCGAACGTTAACCGGGTGACCAGTGCGTGCGTGAGTACCGTCAGATTCGGCCGGTCCATGTAGGGGAAGGTATAAGAACGAAATACAGACTGGCGCTTCCCATCGCGAACCCGTAAGTCGAGGATCGAGCTACCGCCCGCACCCTCCATCATGCTACCGTTCTGATTTTCGAAAGTTGGGATCCCGACCGAGCGCGCTCCTTCCAGCATGGCCGCAGCAATTGGGTTGGAGTCAGGTGCGGGCTGGACAAAAACCGGTCCTCCCGTTCCACGGTACTTTGGGTCGGGCGCGCCATGCCAGTCTTCGATGCGACGATACATATTCAGCACTGACTCATAGCTCCACGCGGGATCGCCCGCCTCCGAAGCGAAATAATCCCAGTCGTTCTTGTGTCCGCGCGCCCAAACCATCGCATTGATGCTGGACCCACCACCCAGGACCTTGCCCATATTCATCGGAATGGAGCGTCCATTCAGATGCGGATTCGGCTGAGCCTGGAAGGCCCAGTCCCGATCGCTACCAAGATTAGCTAGCCATTGACCGGCCTCCATGACGCTGGGTACATCGTCGCTGCCGCCGGCTTCCAACAGGAGCACGCTGACATCCGGATTTTCAGCCAGCCGACGCGCTACCACCGAACCGGAGGAGCCAGATCCGCAGACGATGAAGTCGTAGTGTGGCCTTAATTCAGAGGTAAGTTTTGCTTGATTCACGCGTACCCGCTGGGCGAAATCGTCGGTCTGAACCGCTGGCCCAGCGCTCGCAGCAATATTTGTATTGGTCTCCATAAATCTGGGAGACACTCATTGAAGGAATTGTGCTTCTCTTGGAGCTTTATGCAGTTCTTTTGGTAGAAAACTGAACGAGCTAGTCGTTTGGCGTGTAGAATGGCTGGCAGAGCCTGCCTATGCGGGCAGGACCGGGTCATGAAGGTGCATAGCAGCACGACGCAAGCCCTAACCTCTTCGACCACAATCTCTGGCCTGCGACTCGAGCAGCCTCCTAGGAGGTAAGCCGAAAACTCTTTTGAAATGACGTGTAAGATGGCTCTGATCGACGAAACCGACAAGGTGTGCAGCTTCGCTGATGGTGAACTTGCCTGTGGTCAGAAGTTCCTTTGCTTTTCTCACCCTGGCCTCGACCACATACTGGTGAGGCGACTGGCCGGTAGACTCTTTGAACAGCCTGGTGAAGTAATAGGGACCCATGCCAACCGCCTGAGCAATCCCGGAAACAGTTAAGTGTGCGTTCAGTTGATCTTGAATATATTCGACAGCGCGCACCAGCTTTGCGCGCGTCAACCCGCCATACAGCCTTTTCGGCCCTAGTACTGCCGCGCCATATTCGCGTAGGAGATGAGCGGCGAGCGCCGTTGATAATCCCTCCCCATACATCCGGTCAAGGGCATCGCCGGTCTGGACCCCGGCCCGCAACGCCATAGCAATGTGGTGAAGTGTAGGGTCGGCACCTCGTCGCTGCTCAATTAGTTCAATACGATCTGCATCCAACTCCAGTCCCTCAGCAACGCGGCTCACGAAAACTGGGTTCAGAGCCAGAAAAAGAAAATTCGCAAATACGTTCCTCTTTACCTTCAGCCGACCAGAAAAAGGTTGATCACTCGGAAAGAAAGAAATCGTGCCTCTTTCCTTGAAGACGCGCTGAAACCGCCCCTGTTTTTTGAATTCATTAGTAAAGGAGTGACCAATATTGATAGCAATCACATGCCGCTTGAACATTACATCCGCCAGTTCAATGCTGGAAAAATCGTGCTGCTCCACCACGACATCGTTCCATTTTGTGCCAACGCTCGAGAGAACAACCCGAGAAGAAGCATTACCAGATAAGAGTTCTCCGCTTGCGCGCCAGAGAGGAATACTGTGCGGGTACTTCATTGTAATTCTTCACTCCATCGTGAATCGGCGTGCAACGTTCGTTGCCAGCCTTGCGCCAAGTAGACTTCGCCACCCTTACCTCCAATGAAGTCAAAAGCATTAACATCAAAGTTTAGGGACCAGGCGGTTTTTTGTCTGGGCTGCCGTAATCGTTGCTTTAACTGAACAGGCTAATGGCTACCTCACCTCTTCATATCACGAATGGGGATGCGGACGCCAAGAAGGTCGGCGAAATATTAGGGGAAGAGACCCTTCCCTGGCGGGACTTTCTCCATGACGGTCCTGTGAGACCCGGACTCCTCCTTGAGGAGTTATCTTTGGTGAGGGCAAGGTTCATCTCTGGCCTCGGATACGGGTCGTACGACTCGATCCTGGTTGCCTTCCAGAACCGCGACGCTTGTAAGGCGCATCGATCGATGGATCGGCGGTGTCCATTTGACCCCACAAAATGATTGGCGACGGAACAGAGCTGCGCTGCAGCTGCGAAGACAGGAGAGCTGAATAAACGCAGAAAAAGGGGCCCCCTCTACTGCAAAAGCCGCTCTAGCGTTTCCCCGACCAGATTTGGATTAGCCTTCCCTTTGGATGCTTTCATGACCTGGCCCTTCAGGAAATTGATGGCGGCGGCCTTTCCTGTCCGATAAGCCTCGACCGACTTTGGATTAGCCAGGATGACTTCTTGGCAGATCGTCTCAATCGCTCCCAAATCACTTTCCTGTTTCAGGCCTTTGGCTTCCACAATATCGGCAGGAGCACTCCCGGAGCTGAACATTTCGGCGAATACTTCCTTGGCTTGCTTGCTATTGATCTTCCCTTCTTCCACCAAGTTGGCCAAGGCTTGGAGATGACCTGGAGCAATGGGACATTCGTCGATCGACTTTGACGCAGCTCCCAGAGCGCTCAACAAGTCATTCAGCACGTAATTGGCGATCGCCTTTGGTTTCTTTGCCTCTTTCGCCGCGGCCTCGAAATAGCGCGAGAGAGCGACATCGTCCGCCAGAACACCCGCGTCATAGTGGCTGAGCTCATATTGCCGGACGAAACGTTCCCGTTTCTCCCACGGCAGCTCCGGAAGTGCTTCACGGACCTCTTGCATGAAAACGTCGGTCTTTACCGGCAGCAGATCAGGATCAGGGAAGTAGCGATAATCGTGAGCTGATTCTTTGGTCCGCATCAGAATCGTTTCACCCAGATCGTCGTCCCAACGCCGCGTTTCTTGGCGCAGCTTCTCTCCCCTGGAGAGAACTCCAATTTGCCGTTGGATTTCGAAAGCCAAGGCGCGCCGTACCCCGCTAATCGAATTCAGATTCTTTAGTTCGATTTTCGCCCCATATTCCGATTGTTGGCGCGGACGAACCGAGACGTTGCAATCGCACCTCAACTGTCCTTTCTCCATATCGGCATCGCTTACATTTCCGTAGATCAGCGCCTGCTTTAGGGATGTGAGATACGCAAAGGCTTCTTCCGGCGATTCGATGTCTGGCTCGGAAACAATTTCCATCAGCGGCGTGCCGGCGCGATTGAAATCGATACCACTCGTGGTCTCGAAGTGCGTGCTCTTGGCCACATCTTCTTCCAAATGAATCCGCGTGAGGCTGACCTTTTTGCCTGGGTTCCGGATGTTCTTTTGGGCGTCTTTGGGGTAAGCCAAGTCGTACAGCGGTACCTCTCCGTTTTGGCAGAGCGGCAGATCGTACTGGGAGATCTGATAATTCTTCGGCATATCCGGATAGAAATAGTTTTTCCGATCGAATTTACAGATCGCTGCAATATCGCACTTGAAGATCAAGCCGGTTAGTGCCGTCATCTTCAAGGCTGCGAGATTCATGACCGGTAGCGACCCGGGAAGACCAAGGCAAACCGGACAAACATGGACGTTCGGCTCCGCGCCATACTCCACTGCACAACCACAAAACATTTTTGTCTTGGTTTTTAGTTGCACATGAACCTCCAACCCAATCGTTGCTACGTAATCGTTACTCATGCCGATGATCTGCCTGACAATAGGGACAATTGATCATATCAATGATGATCCGCATCTCGAGCAATTAGGATGGGTTTCTTGGTGGAATCAAGCTTTCAGGATGCCAACGGGATGTAATGGTAGGGCGGCGTGTTTGAAGCAGCGGATGTAACGATCAAAATCCCGCTGACGTCGCGAATCGGGACTCTGGGAATTCAAAACATTTCGTTGACAAGGTCAATGCTGGGATGTGGCTCAAACCCGGCGCATGAGGATGCGAAACGGAAGCGCACAGTTACCTAAATGCGCCGAGGTTTTCGCCCTACCAAAATGGCCTGGCGGCCCATTGGGGATTCGATCATCGCTTCGCTTCCTCCTCCGCGTAATTACAGGCGGCTTGGATTTGATCGCCTGACAGCAGTGCTCGAATGTTCGAGTCCGTCCATAAAACCAAAACCTTCGGATTTGATAAAATAGATAAGAAGTCACCCCTTCTCACCGCTTCTAATATTTCAGGATCAGCTTGTAATGTTCGAATCCTGGGATTTTCCCAGACACCACGAAGCGCCGGAGACTCAAGCAGACGTCCAATTGCGCGCGGATTCGCCAGCAACTGTCAACATTGATCCAATCGACGATAAGCCGCCGACGGCACCGGGTCCAGTTGGTCGAGAACAGCTTTGCCCGATCCAAGTTCCAAAGAGTTCTTCAATCGAGCGAGTCCCACCACGAATCCGCCGGAGACGGCGTTTCGCGATGATTGGACCGCGATCTGGTCCTCGGCGATCCGGCCTAAAATCCGAATTCCAATCACGATGACCCAAATCTGGAGAAGCGCGTAAACGACCGCTACGGCAGCGCCGCCCACGCCAAAAACCAGGCGGAGAATCGCGAAATCCTGGTCTCGTGTGCGCTTAAAAATAATGCCGCCAACGAATACCAACAGATTGTAAGCGAATAACCAAATGGCAACGCCCAGGAGCAACGTTGAGATGGAGGCCGGCAGCCAGGCGTTCTGGTAGAGAAATCCGGATGCAACCGGTGTGATTAGAACGACCACCAGCGAGGCGCAGAAAACCGCTAAAGGCACAAGTAACTGCCTCAGAATGCCCTGCATCCAACCGCGCAAAAACGACGCCAGAACCCAGCCACCGGCAAGCGCGAAAAACACATTCCGCCAATATTCCGAGCCATCTGTACCGATGCTCGTCATTTCCCTTGGGTCAATTTCACCCTTATTCGCGTTTATTCGCAGCCGGTCCGCCGTAGTTTTCTCGATGACGGTTTGCTTCGTCTCGGCCCGGCAAAGGCGGATCTGTTCACGATTTAATATGATCCCTATTCATTCGCGGTTTATTGGAGAGCCTTCTGCCGAAGCCAATGGTCACAGAGGACGAGCAAAGTCATTGCTTCCACCATTGGTACTGCCCGTGGCAGAACGCACGGATCATGGCGGCCGCGGGCTATCAATTCGGTCGAACCGCCGGTTACATCGACCGTCTGTTGGGGCCGCAGAATGGTTGCGGTCGGTTTAAACGCAACTCGGAAGACGATCGGTTCACCGTTGGTAATGCCGCCCTGGATGCCTCCCGAATAATTGGTCTTAGTGGCCACTCTACCTTCGCGTATTTCGAAGAGATCGTTGTGCTCGCTACCCGTCATCCGGCTTCCACCAAACCCGGAACCAATCTCAAAGCCTTTCGTTGCCGGCAGACTGAGCATTGCCTTGGCCAGGTCCGCCTCCAGTTTGTCGAAGACCGGTTCGCCCAATCCGACCGGGACATAGCGAACCACGCATTCGATGACTCCGCCGACCGAATTGCCTTCCTTGCGCATCGTTTTGATCAACTCGATCATCAGATCCGAGGCTTTCGGATCAGGGCAACGCACAATCGATTGCTCAACCAAGCGGCTCTCCACAGTTTCCACTTCGATCACAGCCTCCAGGTGGTGAATGCTTTTCACGTAGGCAACGACCTCTAGTGCGGGAACCGCCTCCGCTAACACTTTCCTGGCGATGGCTCCGGCCGCAACGCGTCCAATCGTTTCACGCGCGGAAGCCCGACCTCCGCCTTGCCAGTTGCGGATGCCATACTTAGCATCGTAAGTGAAGTCGGCATGAGAAGGGCGGTAGGCCGACTGTATTTCTCGATATGCCTCAGGTCGCGCGTCTTCGTTTTTGACGAAAACCGAAATGGGAGTTCCGAGCGTTTTGCCTTCAAATACGCCAGAGAGAATCTGACAACGATCCTTCTCGTCGCGGGGGGTAACGATCTCACTTTGGCCAGGACGACGACGGTCTAACTCGCGTTGAATATCCTCGGGCGTCAGCGTAACCCGCGGTGGACAACCATCAACGACCACACCGACTCCTCCGCCGTGTGATTCACCCCAGGTGGCTACCCGGAAAAGAACGCCAAATTGTGAGGCCATTAATAACGCTAAATAGGAGGTGTTATATAAGACCAAGCCTCAGTTCGGGGCAAGCGATTGCTGCTGCCGGATTTCCTTTTCCGTACCGAGTCGAGACAAAATCGCCCCTAGGCCGGGAAATTGTGCTGCCACAGCCCGCATTGTTGACAAATCACCGAGGATTTGTCACCCATGCGGGCTGGCGCTTTTAGTTTCAACCGCCAAAAATCGATTGGTACCCTGATGCGCTGTGAATGTTCATCACTTGGAGCTTTTCTTTTTTGTTGCTAAGCATGGAGGAAT
>Ga0209647_1003019_pt1 | contig 13278 bp, 9 predicted proteins | sample GraSoi_2013_60cm_FD_185827 | JGI IMG/M metagenome (GOLD analysis project Ga0209647, IMG submission 185827) | Grasslands soil microbial communities from the Angelo Coastal Reserve, California, USA - Sample 9_17_2013_60cm (SPAdes) (version 2) | ecosystem: Environmental > Terrestrial > Soil >... | reverse complement strand
CCGCCACAACGCCGGCTTCTGGTGGCTGGATGCGCTCGCACGCGAGCTTGGCACCACGTTTGGCAAGGAATCGAAGTTTCATGGCGATGTTGCCAAGGCGGGCAGCGTGTGGCTGCTGAAGCCATCGACCTTCATGAACCGCTCCGGTCAGTCGGTGGGCGCACTCGCCAAGTTCTACCAGATCGAGCCCGAGGAAATTCTGGTGGCGCATGATGAAATGGACCTACCGCCGGGCGGGGTGAAAATGAAAATCGGCGGCGCCGCCGGCAGCAATGGCATCAAGGATATCGTCGGCCATCTGGGCACCCGCGACTTCTGGCGCCTGCGCCTGGGTATCGGCCATCCGCGCGAGTTGGCCGGCAAGCTTGGCGGCAGCATGGACCGTCCTGAAGTGGTTGATTATGTGTTGCATCGGCCGGATGCGGCGGATGCACGCGCTATTGAAGACGCCATGAAGCGCGCGCTCGACGTATGGCCTGCGATGGCCAATGGCGATATGGAGGCCGCCATGCTCAGGCTGCATACGAAGGACGCGCCTGCCAAGGCCAAATCCGGCGAGAAACCGGAGACCAGGCCAAGCACCAAACCGAACGCAGCCTCGAACGACATCAGCGAAAAGAAAGAACCGAAATGAAGTGTGGAATTGTCGGCCTGCCCAATGTGGGCAAATCAACCCTGTTCAATGCGCTCACCAAGGCGGGAATCGCGGCGGAAAACTATCCCTTCTGCACGATCGAGCCCAATATCGGCATCGTCGAGGTGCCGGACCCGCGCCTCGCGCAACTGGCGGCAATAGTCAGCCCGAAGAAAATCCAGTCGGCAATCGTCGAGTTTGTCGATATCGCCGGCCTTGTGGCAGGCGCCTCGAAAGGAGAAGGCCTTGGCAACCAGTTCCTGGCCAATATCCGCGAGACCGACGCGATTGCGCACGTGGTGCGCTGCTTCGATGATCCGAATGTGATTCACGTCGCCGGCAGGGTCGACCCGTTGTCGGATATCGCCGTGATCGATACCGAGCTGGCGCTCGCCGATATGGGTACCGGTGAGAAGGCCCTGCACCGCTTTCAGAAACAGGCGCGCGCCGGCGACAAGGAAGCGATCAAGATGGTGGCGATTCTGGAGCCGCTGATGAAGCATCTCGATCAGGGCAAACCGGTGCGCAGCATGGGCCTCGATCGCGATCAGCAGGCGCTGATCAAGCAGCTCTGCTTCATCACCGCCAAACCGGTGCTGTATGTGGCCAATGTGATTGAAGGCGGTTTCGAGAATAATCCCTTGCTGAGCAAAGTGCTTGAGCATGCGGCGGCTGAAGGCGCGCCGGTGGTGGCGATTTGCGCCAAGATCGAATCGGAAATCTCGGACCTCAGCGACGAAGACAAGGCCGTCTTCCTGACGGACATCGGCATGACCGAGCCGGGTCTCAACCGCCTGATCCGCTCGGCCTATACCCTGCTGGGCCTCGAAACCTATTTCACCGCCGGCGTGCAGGAAGTGCGCGCCTGGACCATCCACAAGGGCTCAACCGCCCCGCAGGCGGCCGGTGTGATTCACACCGATTTCGAGCGCGGCTTCATTCGCGCCGAGGTGATCGCGTTCAACGACTTTGTTACTTTGGGCGGCGAAGCCAGGGCCAAGGAAGCCGGCAAGATGCGTCTGGAAGGCAAGGAATATATCGTCAAGGACGGCGATGTCATGCATTTCCGCTTCAACGTCTAAGGCGTTAATAGACCTCGGCGGACCGCGGACGCCACGAGATGAAAACGTAGAACGCCATTTGGCGCGGCTTCCGGGGCAAAAACGCTCCGAAATCCGCGCCAATGCTAGAGTTTCAAAATCGATTCCGAGCTAGATCTCGACCTGGGTACCCAGCTCCACCACGCGATTGGTCGGGATGCGGAAATAATCCGAAGCCTTGCCGGCAAGGTGCGACATCCACACGAACAGATGCTCACGCCACATCGCCATGCCGCCGTTGTTCGGCGTGGCAATCAGGGTTTCGCGGTTGATGAAGAAGCTGGTTTCCATCATGTCGAAGCTCATCGACTGCAGCTTGCAGGCGCCGAGCATGGAAGGAATATCGGGCTGCTCTTTGAAGCCGTAGTGCCCGGTGATTTTCCAGAAGCCGTGTCCCAGGTCCTCGATCCACACATAGTCTTCCTTGGGCACATAGGGAATGTCCTCGGTGACCACCGAGAGAATGATCACCCGCTCATGCAGCACCTTGTTGTGCTTCAGGTTGTGCAGCATCGCATTGGGCACGCCATCGGGATTCACCGTCAGGAAAACGCCGGTGCCGGGCACCTTGTGCGGGGGACTCAAGGCGATGGAATCCACGAACAGCTTCAGCGGCATGGCGCTGTCCTTGGTGATCTTGCGGACGATGGCGCGTCCCCGGTGCCAGGTGCTCATGATGGTAAACATGGTGGCGCCCATCAGCAGCGGGAACCAGCCGCCGTCGGCCACTTTCAGCAGGCAGGCACCCAGGAACATCACATCGTTGCCGACCACGATGGTCGTCAGCACCAGCGCGAAGGTCGGATTCCAGCGCCAGATGCGCTTCATCACGATGAACAGCAGCAGGGTGTCGATCAGCATGGTCAGGGTGACTGCAATGCCGTAGGCACTGGCCAGGGCATCCGAGGTCTTGAAACTGACCACGAGCACAATAATGGCGACCAACATGATCCAGTTGATGAAAGGCACGTAAATCTGGCCGGCCTCCTTGTCGCTGGTATGCAGGATGGCAAAACGCGGCAGGTAACCCAGCTGGATCGCCTGCTTGGTCAGGCTGAAGGCGCCCGAAATCACGGCCTGTGAAGCGATCACCGTTGCCGCCGTGGCGAGGCAGATCATCGGCAGCAGGGCCCAGTTCGGGAACATCAGGTAGAAGGGATTCGACACCGCCTGCGGGTTGTCGAGCAGCAGGGCGCCCTGACCGAAATAATTCAGCAGCAAGGCCGGCCACACCAGCGAAAACCAGCCGATGCGAATCGGTCGTTTGCCGAAGTGGCCCATGTCCGCATACAGCGCCTCGCCGCCGGTCACGCACAGCACTACCGAACCCAGGGTGACAAACGCGGCGAAGCGATGCTCGAACAGGAATTTGAAACTGTAATAGGGGTTGATGGCCTTGATCACATGCGGGTTTTGCGCGATCTGCACGAGCCCGGCGGTAGCGAGAATGAAAAACCACACGACCATCGTCGGACCGAAGAATTTGCCGATGGTGCCGGTGCCGTGGCGCTGGATTGCAAACAGTGCGATCAGGATGCCGATCGACAGCGGCAGGACGAACTTATCCAGCGCCGGCGAAACCACTTTCAGGCCCTCGACGGCGGACAGCACCGAGATGGCCGGCGTGATCACGCCGTCGCCATAGAACATGGATGCGCCGAAGATCGCCAGCACGGATACGACCCAGCGGCCGCGCGAACTGGCCCGGTAGCATCGCTGCGCCAGCGCGGTCAGGGCCAGGATTCCGCCTTCGCCCTTGTTGTCCGCCCGCATCATGAACACCAGATACTTGACGGTTACCAGAGTCATCAACGACCAGAACATCAGCGAGAGAATGCCCAGCACTGTCGACTCATTCAGCGGGATGCCGTGCGCGGGATTGAATGATTCCTTCAGGGCATACAGCGGGCTGGTGCCGATGTCGCCGAACACGACGCCGATGGCGCCAATGGTAAGTGCGCCAAGTTTTTTATTGGAGTTGTTCTTCATAACGGAAAGTTGCCTTTGCAATTCGTGGCAATCAGCGGGCAGTGGCGTGCGTGGTTTGCAACCGCGGCAAGTATGCGCTTTTGTGCATACCGTATCGGCGGGCGTCCGCGGCTGTCATCTTTGCCGGTGCGCGAGACAAAATCAGTGATGCCGACAGGGGAGTCGGTGTCGAGGTACAGGCGGTACGAGGTGCGCCGCGAAGTAGGAATGGATGCACGATGAGCGGTCGGATGGTCGGAGGCGCGCTTGTATTGGATGCTTTGCCGGCCTCACGACATCTGCGCGGGGATGATGCAGGATCCAGGATCCCGCGCGGCGCAAACTATGCTGCGGCGCAACATGAAAGTCAAGACCTTGGGTCAAGTAATTTTTTCGAGCACCGATGTTTTCATGAAATATGTATATTAAACATTGAGTTAATGCATTCATTCCGGTGGTAAAATCGACACTATCGGTTGACAAACCCATGGGTGGATGCCAGAATTCGCCCCCTTGTTGCGGTGCACTGCTTGCCGTAGCCAGCATGGCCAATTAGCTCAGCCGGTTAGAGCGACGGAATCATAATCCGCAGGTCCCCTGTTCGAATCAGGGATTGGCCACCAGAACACTCCAAAAGGCCGCTTGACGCGGCCTTTTGTTCGTTAAGCCATCATAAGCGGGCTGCGAGGCCCGAATTTGTCAACTGCGCTACTCATCGGGCACAAGTCCGATTCCGTTGCTCCTTGCCAACTTCAGGCCTCTCGCTCCGCTTCTGAAGGCTTTCACCGAATTTAACCGCACCACCTGCCCGGGCTATTCCCCGTGATCCAGGAGCCTCGCATGACCGCATCAATCAAAGCGCCTGCCAAGAAATTGTTCATCAAGACCTTCGGGTGCCAGATGAATGAGTACGACTCGGACAAGATGGCCGATGTCCTTAATGCTTTCGAGGGCTACGAGAAAACCGACCGGGCCGAGGACGCGGACATGATCCTGCTCAACACCTGCTCGGTGCGTGAAAAAGCGCAGGAGAAGGTATTTTCGGATCTGGGCCGCCTGCGCGAGCTCAAGGATGCCAAACCAGGCCTCATGATCGGTGTCGGCGGCTGCGTGGCCTCGCAGGAGGGCGAGGTGATCGTCAAGCGCGCGCCTTATGTCGACCTGGTGTTCGGCCCGCAGACCTTGCATCGCCTGCCGCAGATGATCGCGGCCAAGCGCGCTTCCGGTATCTCGCAGGTCGACATCTCGTTTCCCGAAGTCGAAAAATTCGACCATATGCCGCCGGCGCGAATCGAGGGCGTTACCGCCTTTGTTTCGATCATGGAAGGCTGCTCCAAATACTGCAGTTTCTGCGTCGTGCCCTATACCCGCGGCGAGGAAATTTCGCGCTCGTTCGACGGCGTAATGGCAGAAATCAAGGATCTGGTCGCCAGGGGCGTCAAGGAAGTCACCCTGCTCGGCCAGAACGTCAATGCCTACATCGGTGAAATGGCGGACGGCGAGCGCGCCGACTTTGCCCTGCTGCTGGGCGCCATCCACGCCATACCGCAGATCGGGCGCATTCGTTACACCACCTCGCATCCTCTGGAATTCACGCAACGGCTGATCGATGCTTACGGCAAACTGCCCAAGCTGGTTTCGCAATTGCACCTGCCGGTTCAGGCCGGCAGCGACCGGATCCTGGCGGCGATGAAGCGCAATTACACCGTGATGGAATACAAGTCGATCATCCGGCGCCTGCGCGCGGTACGCCCGGATATCTCGATCAGCAGCGATTTCATCATCGGCTTTCCCGGCGAGACCGATGAAGATTTTGCGAGAACGCTCAAACTGGTGGGAGACATCGGCTTCGACGGCAGCTTTTCCTTCATCTATTCGCGTCGTCCCGGCACGCCGGCGGCCAGCCTGCATGACGACACGCCCTACGAAATCAAGCTTAAGCGCCTGCAGCGCCTGCAGCAGGTGCTTGAAGGGCAGGCGACGGCGATTTCCAATGCCATGATCGGCGGCACCCAGCGCGTGCTGGTCGAAGGCGTTTCGCGCAAAGACGAAACCGAGCTGATGGGCCGCACCGATAACAATCGCGTGGTGAATTTTCCGGGCAACCGGCGGTTGATCGGCAGTTTTGTGGATGTCGCCATCACCCAGGCGATGCACTTCACCTTGCGCGGCGAAATCGTCACTGCAGAAACGATTGCGGCATGACACGCATGAAATCGCCGTCGCTGGAATTCAGCCTGACTCCTGTCGACAATCGCAAACTTGCGACACTGTGCGGTTCCCTGGATGCCAATCTGCGCCAGATCGAGGCGACACTTGAGGTGTCGATTGCGCGCCGCGGGGAAAAATTCAGCATTTCGGGCGAGCGTGAAAAAATCGACCTTGCGGCCAAGGCGCTCAACAAGTTCTATGCACGCGCCAGCCGCAGTTTGAGCCTTGAAGAAATTCAACTGGGATTGCTTGAATTGAGCCGCCAGCGTGCCAGCGCAGATGCAGCAGGAGCGCGTCCCGCGCGCACGCAAAACCAGGCTGCTGAAGATCCGGAGAACGCGCCGGACAATTTTGCCCTGCATACTCGCCGTCCCGACCTGCGCGCGCGCACTGACCGCCAGGCGCAATACATCCGGCAAATGCAGACCCATCGCGTGCGCGGTCGACGCTTTCGAGCGCGATCAGGTCAAACGCATTCTGCTGACCCGCCCAACAGTGGAGGCGGGCGAGCGCCTGGGTTTTCTGCCCGGCGATCTTTCGCAGAAGGTCGATCCCTATCTGCGCCCGCTGTATGACGCGCTTTACGATCTGCTCGGCTTCGACAAGGTGCAGCGCATGTTCGACCGCAACCAGATCGAGATCGCCCCCTTGGCCTTCATGCGCGGCCGTACCCTGAACCATTCCTTCATCATTCTCGACGAGGCGCAGAACACCACGCCCGAGCAGATGAAAATGTTCCTGACCCGCATCGGCTTCGGCAGCAAGGCCGTGATTACCGGCGACGTCACCCAGGTCGATCTGCGCCACGGCACGCAAAGCGGCCTGATCGATGCGCGCAATGTGCTGCACGGCATTCGCGACATCGGCTTCACGATTTTCCAGGCCAATGATGTGGTGCGGCACCCGCTGGTGCAGTCGATCGTCACCGCCTACGAGGCGCACAACCGGAATCTGCGCTAGGCCATGGCTTATGCTCCGGCACCCGGCGCCGCACTGAGGCGGAACTGCACTACCGTCATCCCGGGGCACCCACCCGCTCCTCCCGGCGCCGAACTGATTGCCGTCGGTGAGTGGTGTCGCGCCCAAGGCTACGATGCCGATGTTTATGGCAGCGGCAGACTCATCAACGAATTCGAGCAGAAGATCGCATCGCTGCTCGGCAAACCGGCGGCGGTGTTCATGCCCAGCGGCACCATGGCCCAGCAGATTGCGCTGCGCATCTGGTCCGAGCGAGCGAAGACGCCCGTGTTCGGCATGCATCCGACTTGCCACCTCGAGTTGCATGAACAACAGGGCTATGCCTTTCTGCACCAGCTCAAAGGGGTGCAAATCGGCCCCCGAAGTGCCCCGCTCGCCGCCCGGCACATTGTCGAACTCGCGCAGACCATTTCAGCACTTATCGTCGAGCTGCCAGCGCGCGAGATCGGCGGACAGCTGCCAGTCTGGGATGAGTTGGAGTCGATCAAGCAAGCGTGCCGCGAGCGCGGGATCAAGCTCTGTCTTGATGGCGCGCGCCTTTGGGAAAGCCGCGCGTTTTATGAAAACAGGAGCTATGCGGAAATTTGCGCGGGCTTCGACTCGGTTTATGTTTCGTTTTACAAGGGCATCGGCGGAATGGCCGGCGCCATCTTGCTAGGCGATGCGGGTTTCATCGCCGAGGCGCGTATCTGGCAGCGCCGCCATGGCGGCAATCTGGTGCAGATGCTGCCCTTTGTGGCCAGCGCGGCGATGCGGTTTGATGAGCGCCTCGCACGCATGCCGACCTATTTCGGGCGCGCCCAGGCATTTGCCAAGGCCATGACAGGCATGGAACAAGTGAGCGTGAATCCGGATGTGCCACAGGCAAATATGCTGCATTTGCATTTCCCCGTTGCAGTCGCTGCGCTTGAAGCTGCGCGCGACCACATTGCGGCGGAAGAAAAGTGCTGGCTGGGCGCGCCGCGCGCGACCGACCTGCCCGGTTGGAGCGCGATGGAAATTTATGTCGGCGAAAATCTGATGGCGCTGAGCGACGACTATGTTGTCGCCCAATACGCAAAGCTACTTGCGTTGGCGCGCGATGCATCGGTCAAGGTGTAGACAGCCATGCCCGCCAATATCGGTCTCGATATTCAGATCGTGAGTCGCCTGCCGAATATCCCCGATGCCCGGGCGTTCCGCAAATGGATTGCGGCGGCGCTTGACCGCGATGCCGAGCTGGCTCTGCGCATCGTCAATGCTGCCGAAGGACGCAATCTCAATTCCGCGTTTCGCGGCAAGGACTACGCAACCAATGTACTGACCTTTGTCTACCATGAGGGCAAAACCCGGGCCACGCCGTTGCTGGGCGATATCATCCTGTGCGCGCCCGTGGTGGCCCGCGAAGCGCGCGAGCAAGGGAAGCCGCTGAAAGCACACTATGCGCACATGACCATCCACGGCGCCTTGCACCTTGCGGGCTACGATCATGAGAAGGCAAGAGAGGCCGGGATCATGGAAGCCCGCGAAGTGAAATTGCTGGCCGCGCTGGGCTATCCGAATCCTTATCTATAATCTGTCAGGCCAGTATCAATGCGCTGTAATGCCGCCGAAACGCGGTCAAAAACAGCGATGTGATAAAGTGAACTTCTCGCAATTCTGATTTAACTCCATGGACGATTCCCCCAAGCGCTCGCTGCTAGAGCGCCTGTCTTCCCTGTTGCTGCGCAAGCCGGAAGACCGCGACCAACTGGTCGAACTGCTGCACGGCGCACACGAAAAACAATTGCTGGACGCCGAGGCGCTGTCGATGATCGAGGGCGTCATGCAGGTCTCGGAAATGCAGGCGCGCGATGTGATGATCCCGCGCTCGCAAATGGACATGATCAATGTCGAAGATGCACCGGACGTGTTCATTCCATTCGTCATGGAAACCGCGCACTCGCGCTTCCCGGTTTACGAAAACGGCAAGGACAATGTGATCGGCATTTTGCTGGCCAAGGATTTGCTGGGCTACTACGCCAATGCCGAGGCCTTCGATGTGCGCGATATGTTGCGCCCGGCCGTGTTTGTGCCCGAATCGAAGCGGCTTAACATCCTGCTGCGCGAATTCAAGGAAAACCGCAACCACATCGCCATCGTGGTTGACGAATACGGCGGCGTGGCCGGCCTGGTCACCATTGAAGACGTGCTTGAACAGATTGTCGGCGACATCGAGGATGAATACGATTTCGATGAAACCGAGGACAACATCATTCCCGACAAGGCCGGCCGCTTCCGCGTCAAGGCGGTGACGGAGATCGGGGATTTCAACGAGCACTTCGGCGTCACATTTTCCGATCAGGATTTCGATACCGTCGGCGGCCTGGTGACCAATCAGTTCGGTCGCGTACCCAAGCGCGGCGACGTGGTCACCTTCAACGGATTCAAATTCGCGGTGCTGCGCGCCGATAGCCGCATGGTGCATTCGCTGCTGGTGGAAAGGCTGCCGATGGTGCAGGCGGAAAATGCGCAGACCGTCTAGCCGCCGGGTGATGAAACTGTTCGCCGGAGATAGCGCAAACAGACGAGACCGAGCCGCGAAGCATGCGGTCTAGCGTAGTGCGCGCATTGTCGGCAGCTGTCCTGGGCGCCATCGGGGTGGCGGGCTTCGCGCCGTTTCATCTGTGGCCGCTGCTGGTCGTTTCGCTGGCCGGCCTGTTTGCGCTCTGGTTCCGCGCCGGAACGAAGCGACAGGCTGCGTGGCACGGATTTCTCTGGGGGCTTGGATTTTTTCTGTGCGGTGTTTCCTGGCTGTATGTGAGCCTGCACGTCTACGGCAATATGCCGGCGCCAATGGCCGCGTTCGCCATACTGATTTTCTGCGCCTATCTGTCGCTGTTCCCGCTGCTGGCCGGCATGTTGGTTCGCCGCCTGCATGCGCAACTGCATGATTTTCCCTTGGTGATCGCGCTGGCGGCGATGCCGGCGCTGTTTGTATTGACCGAGTATTTGCGCGGCTGGTTCATGAGCGGATTCCCCTGGCTCATTGTGGGCTACTCGCAAACGCCGGGCGGACTGTTCGGAGCACCGCTGGCTGCGCCATTGTCCGGTTATGCGCCGGTATTCGGGGTGTTCGGGGTGTCATGGATGCTGGCGTTTACCGCCGGCGCGCTGCTGGTCTGCATTCCGCGTTTGTCCGGTCTGGAAATTGTCCGTCCGCGCAGAATGGTGGTTGTCGCAGTCACCGCGGTCCTGTGGGCGGGCGGCTTCGGCATGCAGTGGATAGGCTGGAGTGCGCCCGCCGGTGCGCCGCTCGCGGTCGCGCTGTTGCAGGGCAATATCGAACAGGAGATGAAGTGGCGCGAAGACCAGCGCGCGGCCACGCTGGCAGATTATCTGGCGATGGTGAAAACCAGCAAGGCCAGGCTGATTGTGCTGCCGGAAACCGCTTTGCCGACATTCATCGACGAAGTTCCGGGTGAATATCTCGATGCGCTCAAACAGCAAGCTGTGCAGAATGGCGGCGATCTGATTGTCGGTGTGCCCATCGCCCAGCGTGCGTTGCCGAACGAGCCGCAGTCCAGCTCGCAGTACACCTATTACAACTCCGCCATCTCGCTCGGCGTCTCGCCGGGGCAACGTTACGACAAGCAGCATCTGGTCGCGTTCGGCGAATTCATGCCCCCCACTTTTTCCTGGGTCTACCAATGGCTGAAAATTCCCCTCGCCGGATTTACCCCGGGGGCCCGAGAACAGGCCGCCATGCGGGTTTCCGGCCACAGAGTTGCAGTCAACATCTGCTACGAGGATACCTTCGGCGATGAAATCCGGCGCCCGCTGCCCGAGGCAGAACTGCTGGTGAATGTATCGAACATGGCCTGGTACGGCCGTTCACTGGCCGCCGACCAGCATGCGCAATTCTCGCAAATGCGCGCGCTCGAGACCTCGCGCTGGATGCTGCGCGCAACCAATACCGGTGTCACCGCAGCGATCAACGAACATGGCGAAATCGTCAAGGAACTGCCGCAATTCACCCGCGGCACCTTGGAAATCGAGGCGCAACCGCGCAGCGGGCTCACGCCCTTTGTGCGTTGGGGCGACTGGCCGGTGCTGCTGGGAATCGCGCTTGTCCTGATCGCCACGGCGTTTTTCGCTCGCAAAAGCCGTCCTTAGCTTTGCCTTGGCGGGGTATACCCCGTAAAATTACGGATTGTTCAGCATTTTGCGGCGCACCCTTCATGTCTCCAGTTCATCAAGCCCCACCCACCTTCCAGGAAGTCATCCTGCGTCTCCAGAAGTACTGGAACGATCAGGGCTGCGCCCTGCTGCAACCTTACGATATGGAAGTCGGTGCCGGCACCTCGCATACCGCCACCTTTTTGCGCGCGTTAGGCCCGGAGCCCTGGCGCGCCGCCTATGTGCAGCCTTCGCGCCGACCCAAGGACGGACGCTATGGCGAAAATCCGAACCGCCTGCAGCACTATTACCAGTATCAGGTCGTTCTGAAGCCGTCCCCGCCGGACATTCTTGCCCTGTATCTGGGTTCCCTCGAGGCCCTGGGACTCGATCTGAAACAAAACGATGTGCGCTTCGTCGAGGACGACTGGGAAAACCCCACCCTCGGCGCATGGGGTCTCGGCTGGGAAGTATGGTTGAACGGCATGGAAGTCACGCAATTCACTTACTTCCAGCAGGTCGGCGGCATTGAGTGCAAACCGATCAGCGGCGAAATCACCTACGGCCTTGAGCGCCTCGCCATGTATCTGCAGAACAAGGAAAACGTCTACGACCTGATCTGGACCACCTGGAAAGAGAACGGTGTCGACCGTGTCCTGACCTATGGCGATGTGTTCCACCAGAATGAGGTCGAACAATCGACTTACAACTTCGAGTACTCCGATGTCGCCAGTCTGTTGCAGCATTTCGCGGATTATGAGGCGGGCGCCAAACGCCTGATGGAAGCACAGCTGGCGCTGCCGGCTTATGAGCAAGTGCTGAAAGCCGCACACACCTTCAATCTGCTCGATGCGCACGGCGCGATTTCGGTGACCGAGCGCGCGGCCTATATTGGTCGTATCCGCAACCTGGCGCGCGCGGTGGCGCAAAGTTATTTTGAATCGCGCGAGCGGCTTGGCTTTCCGATGCTGCATGGCGTGAACAAGGTGGCCGCATGAGTGTCGCTACTCTGCTGGTTGAGTTGTTTACGGAGGAATTGCCGCCGAAGGTACTGAAGAAACTGGGCGATGCCTTTGCCGAAAGCATCGTCGGCGGATTGAAGAAACGCACCCTGCTTGAAGCCGACTCGGCCGCGACTGTTTTTGCAACGCCCCGCCGGCTGGCCGTCAGCATCAGCAATGTGCACGCCCTTGCCCCGGATGAAGCCTTTGTCGAAAAACTGATGCCTGTGAGTGTCGGCCTGGACAAGGGTGGCAAGGCCACGCCAGCACTACTGAAAAAACTTGCCGCCAAATCACTGGCGCATATCAACCCTGCAACCCTGCAACGTGAAAGCGACGGCAAGGTGGAGCAACTGGTGTATCGCGGCATGGCAAAGGGGCAGACCTTGCAGGCAGGCTTGCAGGGCGCGCTGGAAGAAGCCATTGCCGCACTGCCGGTGCCCAAGGTGATGACCTATCAACTCGCCGACGGACATACCTCGGTGCAGTTTGTGCGTCCGGCACATGGCCTGGTGGCCTTGCATGGCGCCGATATTGTCCCGGTCAGCGTGCTCGGTCTCGGCGCAGGTCGTATCACCCATGGTCATCGTTTTCAGGGTGCCGACGATATTGAGCTCGCGCATGCCAACGAGTACGAAACGCGCCTGGAAAAAGACGGTGCGGTGATCGCCAGCCTCGATAAGCGCCGGCATGAAATAGAACGCCTGCTGTTCGAGCGTGCCGAGGAACATGGCACCACGCTGGGCGAACGCGAGGACTATCTCGCCCTGCTCGATGAAGTCACCGCCCTGGTCGAACGCCCGGCAGTCTATTCAGGCGCCTTCGAGGCTGAATTCCTGAGCGTGCCGCCGGAATGTCTGATTCTGACGATGAAGCTCAACCAGAAATACTTCCCACTGTTTTTCAGCGATGGCAGCCTGTCGAGCCGTTTCCTGATCGTCAGCAATATGCGGCTCAACAATCCGCACAATGTGATCGAAGGCAATCAGCGCGTGGTGCGGCCGCGCTTGTCGGATGCACGTTTCTTTTTCGAGACCGACAAGAAAACGAAGCTTGAAGCACGCGTGCCGAAACTGGCCAATGTGGTCTATCACAACAAGCTCGGGAATCAGTTGGCGCGCATGCAGCGCGTGCAGAAGTTGGCCGGTCAGATTGCGCTGTTGATTGGCGCCGACCAGGTGCAGGCGGAACGTGCGGCGTATCTTGCCAAGGCTGATCTGCTGACCGATATGGTGGGCGAGTTTCCGGA
>Ga0209647_1003018_pt1 | contig 13279 bp, 18 predicted proteins | sample GraSoi_2013_60cm_FD_185827 | JGI IMG/M metagenome (GOLD analysis project Ga0209647, IMG submission 185827) | Grasslands soil microbial communities from the Angelo Coastal Reserve, California, USA - Sample 9_17_2013_60cm (SPAdes) (version 2) | ecosystem: Environmental > Terrestrial > Soil >... | reverse complement strand
CAAGAGAGCGACTTCCATCAAGAAGGGCCTGCCCCAGCACTGCCGAGCGGGCGCTCTTAGAAATGCCCAGGAGGAGGACTTCACGTTTCTGACAAAGGTCGAACAGTTCAAGATATTGTTCCAGCACTATGTTAGCGACGGAGCCATTGTCAACCCGGTGCAACAAGGGATGCAAACACTGAGCCATTACCTCTCCTATCATGATGAGGATGGAGCGCTGGGTCGCGTCGTTAAGGAGAAGTATGATGACTGAGCGCATCAACAAAGATGAGCTTGTCCGCCGACTTGCTGCACGGATGCATGCCGATGAAGCGACGGCGACAACCTCGGTCGACAGCATCGTCGAAACACTGTATGAGAGCTTCAAAGCAGGTGAAAGCGTGACTTTGCCTGGCTTTGGTGGTTTTTATGTCCGCCAGGAGCCTGAAGGCTGGGTCTTCAAATTCAATCCAGGCCAGCGATTGCGAGCGCTTTTCGGCTGGTCATCGACATACTCAGGAAAACTCTAGGCACGTCTGCATGACAAGGAGGAATTGGATGCCAAAGGAAATCAATCCGTGGGCGATGTACCCACGCAAAACATCTACCTCTCCTCTCCCAGAAGCGCTGAAAATAGAAGTCACCACGAAGGCGAATGAACTCATTGAGACCGTTTTGAAGCCGAAATATATCCAGCCACCACCCGAGAATCCGCAGTTCAACTACATCGTCGATATCTACGGCAAATGGTACCACAAGGCGTTCTACTTCTGTGCCGAATATCGCGTGGCTGGTCCAAATCCAATAGAGCCAGGCTTCGAGGCGAAATTTGCTCGTATGCAATATGCCGGGAACCGGCGTTTTCATCTCTCCTTTATGCGCTATACCGGCCAGTGGATACAATTGTATACGGACCTGACGGTGGACGAGTGCATAGAAACGATCCGAGATGATCCCTACTTTTCCCTCTGATATGATTATGAGGCAGAGCCACCATCAGAATAGATCTCTCGAGCGCGAAACTCGTGGATGAACCACTTTATCGGTACGGGACTCACTATGCTATAATAAAGTCGGCCTACTATCAGGCACCCAGAGCAACACATCATAAACGGAAAGGGAGAGACGAAAGGGCCATGGCGATAGAGAATCGGCGAACCATGACGGTTGAAGAATACTTTCAACTCGAGGAAAATGATTCTGACACACGCTACGAGTACATCGATGGCCGTGTGTATGCTATGGCAGGTGGAACCGCCAATCATGACACCATAAAATCAAATATCCAACGAATTCTTTGGAATCTTCTCCGCGGGAGCAACTGTCGCGCTTATAGTTCCGATATGAAGGTGTACATTTCTGAGACGCGCTACTTCCATCCCGACGTAACGGTGACGTGCGATCCACGGGACCGGGGGAGAGTGCAAGCGATCCAATCTCCACGCCTGATTGTAGAAGTCCTTTCCCCGACTACAGAACTCACCGACAGAACGTGGAAACTCAAAAATTATTGCGCGCATCTCACCATCGAAGAATATGTCCTGGTAGATTCGCAATCTCTCAAAATCGAAAGCTATCACAAAGAGCAGAACAGGTGGATTTACGAAGCCTTTGAAAATACGGACGATATCACGCTGCACAGCTTGGGTGTCCACTTTTCTCTTGCTGACGCCTATATAGATGTAGAGTTTGAGGAAACCACAGCAGATACAAATCTGTAGAGCAGCAATGGCATATTGTGTCTGCCTGTCACATGAGCTATCTTGTTGAATCGTTTTCTCATTTTCTTCTATAGATTACATACATTATAAATCAATTCGCTTGTATCTGCAGAACCCACTCTATGAAGCGTCTCTTTCCGACTCTCTTTTTAGAGGCATATCGCCCTCTTGAAGCTCTTCTTATACCCGCTCACAATCTACCGTATCATAAGGAAAAGATCATCCACCTGACCCTCTCAGACGGAGTGAGCGTGAGCCGTGAACAATACGTGTAAACGTCAAGGGGATACTCTGGCATCCACCCAAAAGTCGTCCAGCCGGTTATATTGTCCTCTTTTGAGTGAAGCGTACGACCTTTTAATTCCCATGTGCCAACCAACTTTTCCAAGCGCTTGAGTGCTGGGTCTGGTGTAGGCATGTGCATTGGGTGTGTGTTCTCGTTGTTTGCCATGAGTATCTCCTTCTCTTGATGACTGTTTCTGCCTTTCAAAAAAGCGTTCGTAGGGTCTGTGGATGTCGCGTCTCCGCGGGGAGGACAAGCCTTTATGGTCTTTGAAGACAGCATCTCCCTGGCTTTTTTGGCATGCTGCACCAGCAGCAAGGGTCGACAGCGCCAATGGTACAATAGGATGGGAGGAATATACAAGCCTGTGAGCGAGCGCTTTAACCTCCCAATGAAGAACAGTAAAATCTATCATAGCACGAACAACAGGGAGAAGGATGCCCGCATGAACGCCTCATCGGAAACGTGGCAACTCGGAAATCAGAGCGTCCAGGTAACGCACCTGGAGAAAGTGTACTGGCCGCAGACAGGGTTCACCAAGGGAGACGTGCTCCACTACTACCAGCAGATCGCGCCGGTCGTGCTCCCCTATCTCAAGGATCGTCCGGTGACGCTGCGCGTGTACCCGCAAGGAGTAGAGGGAGCTTCCTACTACCTGCGCGACTGTCCAGAGGATGCACCCGATTGGCTCCGACGGGCTTCATATCAGCCCAAGACGGTCAGCCACCCGGTTCCACTGCCGCTGCTCGACACGGCGGCGGGCCTGCTGTGGTTCGCCAACCAGGGGGCCATCGAATTCCACCTGTGGGGTTCCCATCTACCGGATCTCACGCAGCCAGACCTGGCTATTTTTGATCTGGATCCTGGAGAGGCAGCGTCTTTCGATGCCGTGCGAGAAGCGGCGCTGCGGCTGCATGAGGCCCTCGAACAGGCAGGAGTCAGGGGATATCCCAAGACCAGCGGGGGAGAGGGTCTGCACGTCTTTGTGCCGCTCGGAGCCGGCCACACCTTCGAGCGCGTCCGTGCCTGGGTCAAAGCCGTGGGACAGCGGCTCGCGTCGAGCTACCCCGACCTGATTGCCCTCGCGCGCGGTGGAACGCACCGGGGAGATCGCGTAACGATTGACTACGCGCAAAACAGCGTCGGGCGCAACACGGCGTCCCCCTACACGCTGCGTGCTCACCCGGTTCATCCGACGGTCTCCACACCGCTCACCTGGGCAGAGCTGGATGCCGGCACCATCCACCCGGCCGACCTGACACCGCAGGCGGTGCTCGAGCGGGTCGGGCGACTGGGCGATCTGTTCGCGCCAGTCCTGCAAGCAGACCAGCACATCGCCTAGCTGTTCGGTATCCCTGGCTGCCGGATGGGTCAGCCATCCTGGCAGCCATGCAAGAGGTCAAGGAATGATGCTAAGAGGAGGAAGCTACCGTTGTTCACCTTTCATATCTTTGCGGGTGATTGTCAAATAGCCGACAAAGCCGATGATCAAGATCGTCAAGACCAGGGCAACCTTTGTATCACCCAGCCCAAGACCACCCAGAATTGGCTTTCCAAACCAGTCAGCAAACGAAGCGCCCAGTGGCCGAGTCATGATGTAGGCAAACCAGAAGGCAACAACCTCGTTTAAACCAAACAGCCGGTAAGCCAGAGCTGGGACAGCAAACAAGACAGCAAATAGCACACCTGAGGAGAAGTACCCCAAACCAAGGGTTGCCGCTGTCAGGTCACCAGCAGCGGTACCGAGGGCAAACGTCGCTATAACAGTAGCCCAGTAAAACATCTCGCGGCGAGGGGTATTGATACTATGGATAGACAGCGTTTTCTCGCTCGCATACCAGACCACGAAGATAACGGCAAGCGCGGCAGCAAAGAACACGGTTGAGACAAGATACGGAATACCCAAGACCACGTGTATGACATCAGCAGCCATTGTTCCAAATATAGCAACCATGACGACTGCTAACCAGTAGATCCATGCGACATATCGACGTACCAAAAGCTGGAGGACCAGCGAGGCAATCAGGCCAATGCTTCCGAGAGCTACCGCGATATAGGGGTTGATGTGATAAACCAGGTAGTCAGACGTTGACTCGCCCATCGCTGTCGACAACAATTTGATGATCCAGAAGTAGATGGTGACTTCCGGCACCTTTCTCATGGCTCGCATTGCAAGATGCATGGGTTGGGGGGGTGGTAAGGTTTTACTCATGTGTTCCTTCTCCTCTTAACAACAATAACGCTCTATATCCAGAATGAAGTTCTGTCATAGGCAGGAGTGTAGGGCTAGATACAGAAGATCAGCGTTTTCCGTGTCAATATCCTCACGGAGACTAGCAAGTTTGTCGCCGGAAAACAAGGTGTTCTCAGTGATGGGCTTTGCTGCCACGCTCCCTTCGTGTCCATAATTTTTCTTCAGCAGTATAACATAAGATGAGCGTGCCATACAGAGCGTAGCCTGTTCAGGTTTTTTTGTTGCCCAGGCAAGCAAATCTAGCCAGAGAGAGTACACAGGACCCACCCCTGACAAAAGAGATCAATCTTGAAGGGCTTCGCGAGCACCACCTGGAACCCGACGTCTCGACACAACGCCTGGGCTTCGGAGAGCGTGTAGAGCCGAATATGCTGGGGATCGTAGTACTTAATCACCCACTCAAAGGCTTTCCAGGGAAAAGGGAACCCGCGGAGCACATAGTCCTCGATCACCACCTGTCCTCCTGAGACAAGCAGGCGCCCCAGCCCCTTGAGCGTTGCCGCTGGATCTTTGAGATAGTGCCAGGTGTTGGTGCAGGTAATCAGGTCAAAGGAGGCAAGTGCATAGGGAAGGCCTGCCGTTTCGCCACCTCCCAAGGATGCTTGAACCAGGTGAACATGTGGGCGATCCTGGAGGAGCTGAGCTGCCTGGGCGAGCATCGCTTGGCTCTCATCAATGCCATACAGCTCGGCATGGGGGAAGAGATGGGTGAACTGTTCAAGGAGCAGCCCGGTTCCGCAAGCAGCGTCGAGGATGCGCAATGGGCGCTCTCGTGTGCTTGCTCTCTGCTGCAGTGCTTCGACATCAATCGCAGAGAGCGTTGCTGGAAGCGTCTTCTGCAAAAAAGTTCGCCAGGTTCGATTGTAGCGGGAAGCATGCTTCCCTGTATAGTAGGTGTTCATTCGTTTGCTGGTAATCATAAAGAACGTTGCTTTGCTTAGCAAGTGTTTTGTTGCATGCCACGGGTGACGTGGATCAGGCTCTTGCTCGGGACACAGCCATAGTTCAAACTGCAGCATCGCCGTAGCGTATAATGTGTTCAGAACTGTTGCACGCGGGGAAAAGACCGCACGGCTGTGGTTCGCTGAGGAGGCAATGATATGGCGAACCAGGAGCATCTCACCCTACTCGAACATCGAGGCCTTCAAGCGCAGGTGACCGCTCTACGGTACGGTCGCAGTTGCGACCCCGGATGTCCAAGTCGAGTACGGTACCTGGCCGGATGGTAAGCCTATGGTACCTGTGATCCGCTTGTAGCTCAGGCGCGCCTACTCTGAGGTATTTCCAGTTCTAGTAGTAACTCTGTTTGTCTTACAAGTTGAGAGGAGCTACAGATGACAGGTAATTTGGACGGAAAAGTTGCTGTAATTACTGGTGCGGGCTCAGGAATTGGCAGAGCTATCGCCCAGGCCCTGGCTAGCGAGGGCGGGCGCATAGCGGTCGCTGATGTAGTGGCCGCAAGTGGTCAGCAGACGGTGAACCTTATCAAAGATGCAGGAGGGGAAGCTATCTTCATCAAATGCGATGTCTCGCATGCAGAGGAGATCGAAGAGCTCATCCACAATGTAGTCAAGCATTATGGGCGGCTGGACTGTGCCGTCAACAACGCCGGGATTGCAGGAGTGCAAGCTACCACCGTTGACTATCCCCTGGAGAACTGGCAGAAGGTAATCGACATCAACCTGACGGCTCCCTGGCTCTGCATGAAGTACGAAATTGCTCAGATGTTGAAGCAGGGCAAAGGTGCCATCGTGAATATAGCCTCTATTTTAGGAGTGACAGGCATAGCCCTCAGTAGTGCCTACGTCGCAGCCAAACATGGACTTGTCGGCGCGACCAGGACGGCAGCCCTGGAGTATGCAAATCAGGGAATTCGCATCAACGCCGTATGTCCAGGCTTTATCGAGACACCAATGCTGGAGAATTCCGAGGTTGGAACGAATCCCCAAATCCGCCAGGTAATCGCTTCCCTGCACCCCATAGGGCGTATGGGAAAACCAGAGGAGATCGCCGCCATGGTACTCTGGCTGTGTTCAGATGCTGCCTCCTTTGTGACGGGAGCAGCCATGCTCGTTGACGGTGGCTATACTGCTCAATAAGAGATCAACTCAACACATCTGCCCAAGAAATATCTGTATGATCCATCAAATTTAGTCCAAAACCCTGACATCCACTCCTAAATGGGGGTGCAGGGGGGCGAAGTCTCTGCCGGAGCGCGAGGTGTCCTCGCACGTCTCTCTCCCCCATGGCGGGCCTCCGTGTAGTGGCTACTTGGGACATCCGTTCGCAAAGGCGAAGGCTTTTGTTTCACGATGTTTCTCATGCGTACATAAAATGTGGCATAATGTACTTTAGATAAACGACATGCTACTAGCAGTAGAAGGAATAAAAGCATGAGTAAGCAACCCTCTGAAGCAGATACGCAAATCCCCTTAGGCAGGAAGAGTGATACAGCTGTCTACTCCGCGCGTATACAAGAGGCGATGAGATATGATAAGCTCCGTTCTTCAGACTATCCCATTATTATGACAATCATGCATGCGGTATCACAAGGATTTACTGAGGAGCAGTGGGAAAAAGAGCAGCAAAGGACCGTGAGCATTCTTACAAAGCAGCCACCAGACAAGAAAACACCGCATGCTGACGCTGCCAACCGGTACGAACAGACTATTGCCTGCTTCAATGATCTGGCACTTTGGCCTTGGTAACACGTTTGCTAGAAGCCCACCTCACGTCGGCAAGGCACGATTGGATGGGAAGGATCCCCCTATGAGATACCAGGCGCAAACCTTTATCAAACAAGTCCAGATTGATTTACTAGCGCTCTCCGATGCTGACCTCTTCCAGACGATTGATCAGTGGGGACCTGGGAAAGAATCTTCTGGTTTGTCTCATGACGCACCGGAAGTCACCTGGTCTGCCTTAGGATACACGCGCGCTCCCGCGGAAGCCGAACATTTCTCCTGTCCACCTGGCACCGAGCCTGGAGTCGAGCCTGAAGTGCGGGAGCATTGGCTTGCGCCTTCACCGCACCAACTACGCAGACTGCTGACAGAGATGGATGTGAAGCAGTTTGCCCAGCATGTCATTGCTATCGCTTTCCAATCGCTTCATGCAACCTACCCTGAATGGGGCGATGGCTCGACGTTCAATGCTCATCTTGCCAATCACCTGCGTTGGATGCGCATGAACCGGCGAAGGAATGACCAGAGCACAAGCATGACTCCTCATGTATGACTCCTGTGGTGTACCAGTCATATAAACCCATGTCAATGGCGCGTTATTTCATGAAAAGAGCAGGCTCTTTCGTGTTACTCTGCCCCATTCTTCACCGCTGTCCTCACTTTAAGGCTCCTGAGACATGGTTCCCGCTGCCTCCGTTACCAGCTCAATGTACGCATCCTCGTCGGCACGAGCAGAAAAGAGTTTTGTCTCGTTGGTCTCATCCATGATCACATAGACAACCCCTCCATCGGCTGCATGGACTCTGCCAATCTCTTGCGTGCGCTTGATACGCACGTGATCACCTTCCTGAAAGTAGGTGCCTTCTCCATTTGTCTCCATGACTCTATCTGCCTTTCCAACCATATTGATGGCTGCGCCTGTCCATGTTCTCCTCTGCCAGCAACTTCTTACGAGGTTCCTGCTCCGTCTCTGTGTTGGCCATTGCCTATACCTATCGCAACACGGGTTGACTCTACATCGCTACGCTTGAGTAATTTCGTTCCTCCATTAAGGGAACGCGTGCCGATCTTGCCTCGGTTGACAAGCACCTGGACATGTTTAGGACTCACCGGGTGATGGCTGTGCTTGCTGATAATCGTTGCCGCTGCTGCTGCTGTAATCCAGTTGTTGTTCATGTCGATGTCTCCCTCTCTTTGCGCAAATTCAAGTTTCATGTTTTATCTGTGATTGTTGATGGTTCGCTAGCAGAGTGCAATAGCGTTATACTCATCTGCGCACCACAGCATCATCCGCTGCAACGCCAGCCTGTTTTACTGCTCAGGACTGTTTTTAGTGGACATGAAGCATGGAACACCGCCAACTAAATAAATCGTAAGTATGAGCTTAGGGGATCAAGAAATTAAATCATCTTTTAAGTTCTCCAACAAATAATACCATATTTTAAGCACTTTGTCTAGTACATTTAGGATTAAAAATCCATTTTTAATTTTTATTATTTTTTAACTTTTTAAAGGAACACAGAGCGAGGGTCTAGAGCTAACACAAAAACGGAAAGAGGCGGGTCACACATTAACTTGCATTTTAGGGTATAATTTTTGTATCTGAGCATCTTCGACCGCCTGTACAAAGCAGGAGACGGTGAGCCGGAGCCGCTCTCAAGTGAGACGATACGCACCATTGAGGACGCAGTTTGGAAGCGGGAACAGGAGCGGGAGCAATGAGCCAGCAGGAGCGAGACCCTCTCGCCAGATGCTTCCATAGCAGCGGTGAAGAGAGAAGAGATTGTACTCATGAGCTTCTTTGAGACGGAGGAAACCAATCAATTTACGTTTGAAGCCTTTGCAGCCCACCCATTTTATACAGAAATCAACCGTTCGCTGGTTCAGCAAGCCCTCGCCCCCCTTGCGACACGCCCTCCTGATGCGACACTGACACTTGTGGACATGGCCTGTGGAACTGGAGCGATCACGCGGCTGATTGCTGAAGAACTGGCCCGTCAGGGACGCCAGGCACGCCTCATCGCCGTTGACCCTTCCGCAGACGCATTACAGCATGCGCAGAAGAGCATCGCAGAGATGGGGGCACAAGCCGATTTCTTCCAGGGAGAAGCCGTCGATCTTCCCACGCTCGTCCACGATGCCGATGCGGCTTTCTTCTGCAATGCGATCCACCTCATCGCCGAGAAACGCGCAACATTTCGGCAGATGGCCGCTATTCTTGCTCCGGGAGGGATCTTTGCCTGCAATAGCGCCTTCTACCAGGGGACCAGTGTCGAGAGCACCTTACGCTTTAGCCGTCTCTGGATACGCCGGGCCGTGCAGTGGCTACGCAAAGCGCATCCAGAAGTGCAGTTATCGCACGAGGCAAAAGCGATAGCCATGCAGTGGTTCACTCCCGAGGAGTATGGCAACCTGCTCAGGGAGAGTGGATTTAGCCGTGTTGAGACCGTCCAGGAACGAGTGATGATGTCATTGGAAGGGTTAAGAGACCTGGGGCACTATTGGCTCTTCATCGAGGGGGCTTTACCCGGAGCACCACTGGCACTGGGAGCCGCCGCACTTGGCACAACCGTGTACCAGGCAGGCCAGGAACTCGGTATGGCCGAGGTGCCACGCATGTGGTTGCAGATCGTTGCAAGGAACGGAGAAGGCAACGCGCAACAGGAAGGGCTTCACCGAGAGTATCCCTAGCGAAATGGCTCGTATCATGACTGGGAGGAAGAAGTCAGATACCCCGTGACTGAAGTCAGGGGCTTGTGTCTGGACTCCACCGCAACTCAGTTACCCGAAGGTACTGCTTTGGCTTCAACGTCCGACACATCACGGATGGCGAGCGAACTCCCAGCGTATAGGGCCATCCGACAAGTGGCCCGTCCTTGCCCACCGTGGCCGAACCACTTGCGAGCAAGGAGCGTTGTTCTCGACCGAGAACATTTTACCCACGCACGGCGTTCTTGCGTGGAACCCGGCGAATGTTCAGTTGGAAAGATCCGTGGGCGAACCGTCTCTCTCTGGCGAACCAGAGTGCCTAAGCCCACATGGAGTATAGCACGAACAGATGTCCCTGTACAGCGGCCATTCCTCCCCCTGTCTGAAGATCGGGGACTCCTGGCCGCGCAGGTTGAAGTGACCTATCAGTGTAGACGAAGCTGCTTACGGTTGTAAAAGAAATGTCAAAGCTGGCATACTGGCAAGCGGGTATGGTGGACTTGTGTGGTATACTCAAACAAGCTGTATAGTGCATTGTTGCTCAGAGTAGATCGTCTATCGGAAGCTGCGCGATACAGAGCGTTTATCGGGGGCAGATCCCCAGAATTGAGAGAACAGATGTCATTGACTGATCAAACCCTGTATTGCCGCGATTGCAATCAAGCATTTACGTTTACCGTTGGTGAGCAGGAATTTTATGCGAGCCGGGGACTGACGAATGCGCCGAGCCGCTGTCCAGAGTGCCGTGCTGCACACAAGCAGTCGAGTCGTGGGCAGAGGGATTCCTTTGGCGGAAGTAGCGGTGGGTTTCGCGAACGTGATGCACGCCAAATGTATAGCGCCACCTGTGCGAACTGTGGGAAGGAGACGCAGGTCCCTTTTCAGCCACGCGGTGACAGACCCGTGTATTGCAGTGAATGTTACCAATCGCAACGTACTGGTCGCACGAACGACCGGCAATCGCGCTGGTAATCTTCATGACAGAGATTATGGTGAATCCGGGTGATTCGTTTGAGTGGGTCCTCAAACGGTTCAAGCGGAAGGTGCAGGAAGCTGGCATCCTGTCGGAGGCGCGGCGACGTAGACACTACGAGAGTCCACAAGCCCGGCGCAAACGCAAAGCTGAGGCACAGCGTCGTAGGCGTCGTCGCGCTCGATAGTTCAGAACAGCACCGTAACGAGCGGGCCTCCTTGATAAAGCGCAGGATGTCCATCGTCGTATAGGCTGCCCGTCTCGAACATGCAGGGCTGGGCGGTCTCTCAAGTATTGCATCTGGAGTTCCACTAGCAGTGTCGCGAGGAGCTCCACATGCCTGTGTTGGGCCTATCAGACCTTGTTTACTGGATAACTTGCGACTGATGCACAATATGGGGGAAACCGTCTTTGCAATCGACAATATACCTTGATACTACATCGTTCGTATAGGCTGTCCCCGAAATGGTATGATACCCCCGTGATGCATATTTGCGGCTTGTGAGCATCTTGCCAGGTGGGATTATATAAATAATCTCCCCGGTATATTGACGCTCACGCTCCCTTATTGTTACCGTATCACCAAGATGATACTCCCCCTCAGTTACTGGTCCGAAGAGCTTGGCGAGCTGCCCATCGTCTCCATCAAACTGATAGTGTTCATAGACGCGCTGTCCATTTCTGATGGATTCAATGATAGGGATGCGCTCATCCGTCTCAAGTGTGATGATCCAGAGGCTTAAAAACGCTTGTGGCTGCACCACATCGACAGGACTCCACATTAAGGCTTTGAGGCCTCGTCGAGAGTGAAGGGTTTCGAGAGCAGCGTGTGCGAACAGTTTGATCTGAACTTGACGGAGAATATCATCACTATCGCGTTGCCCAAGGTCCAGAAGGGAAGCTATCTCGATATTGTTCACTTTCACTGGTGCCCACATGCCATACTGTTGCCAGTCAATAGGATCAAGCGTGATATGAAATTGTCCGCAAATTGCTGTGATCTGCTCGGCTTTCTGGCACGCCTCTTGTTGTTCATCAGCACTGTTTCGGCGTGAGTAGGTCATGACGCATAACTCCTCTTGAGGCAGTTGTTGAGCCTGCCCTCTTCTTGGTTAACCATTCCGCGATAAACGTGAGAGGAATGCATCTCACCGGAGTTTCGAGAGACACGATTACTGTTTGGATTGCAACCACAATATTTTCTTCTGCTGTTCTTCTGCTGTTCTCTGCACGAACAGTCATATTTCCGAAGGCGTCATCGAGTCCGTTGGCAAAGACCAGGAAATCAGTGCAGAACCTGAGAGGAGAAATACCTGATCATATCTTCTCACTTACTATTAAGTCACTTTCTGTGGGGTGTTGTCAACTGGACAAACGCCAAAGTACCTCAAAGGTGTCTCTTGTTTCGTGTATACTTATGAAGAGGAATGATGCATTGCTAACAATGCACAAACGTTCTACGGAGCGTGGCTCTTCCTCTCCTGGAGAAAGTTATTTTTCCTCGTATGGAGGATTGTCTCATGTCGACTGATATTTTACGAAAGGCCTGAGTGACGATGCGTCTTCCTTCTCGCGCTGATCAGGCGCTCGACCTGGGCGAACAGGGCTGTGGGCAACTCGTCATGGAACTCATGCTTGCCATGCGCGCCCTCGCCCCCGGACAGACCCTGCTGGTTACCACCTACGACCCCGCTGCAGCTGGAGATATTGCCGCCTGGTGCCGCATGACCGGCAACACCTTACGGCAAATCCTTCCTGACTCTTCTGGCAATCAATTTCTGCTACAGAAAGGACCGAACTGCTGATGTTGAACAACTTCTGTGTCAACCTGACACGCTCGACTGATGATCCCGACCGCGCAACTGTGGCAATGGTGGTCGCCAACGCCGCCGTCGCCTCTGGCAAGCAGACCATGGTATTTTTAAGTAGCGAGGGAGTTCGCCTGGCGGTGAAAGGTGTCGCCGACCAGATCAGCGAAGAAGGCTTCCAACCGATGACAACCTTGTTGCAGAACTTCCTTGCCGCTGGTGGCAGCGTCTGGGTCTGCTCGCCCTGCTTTAAAAAGCGTGGTTACACCGAAGGCGATCTGATCGAGGGAGCAAGTATCGTTGGAGGCGCCAAGCTCGTCGAGTTCTTATCTAACGACGGGACGGGGGTTTCGTACTAGTGACTCCTTAGCACCTATCCCACACTATCCGTGGCTCCGTGCCAGTTTGCGTGCTCAGCGATAATAGGGGTGACGGTAGGGGGCGCGCTGCCCTGGTGAAAGGAGCGAGCGTGGTCCTCGATGGTGTGATCGGCGTCCGTCATGCGAGCGAGCTGGCGCAGATAGTCCAGCCACGACTCGGCCATAAACGACTCGACGTGGCGCTCTTCACTGGCCGGATCGCGCGCAACGAACCAGCCGAAGGCGCCGTCTCTTTCGCGCATGCGGCGCACCTCGTGCATAGCACGCAGAAAGTCCTCGGCCTGCTGCGGGTCGACGCAGTACTCGATCTGCACCATGACGGGACCTTCTTGCGGGCGGGGTTCGATGAGTAATCTGGGCGCAGAGACGTGCCAGGGTCTCAAATCCTGCTTTTCGCTGTCCGCTAAATGCCAGCGCAGTCCCGCAGCAAGCCCCAATACGGCCCCGAGAGCTGCCAGCAAGATCGCAAGGGGATCTCCCAGGCCAGC
>Ga0209647_1003017_pt1 | contig 13284 bp, 10 predicted proteins | sample GraSoi_2013_60cm_FD_185827 | JGI IMG/M metagenome (GOLD analysis project Ga0209647, IMG submission 185827) | Grasslands soil microbial communities from the Angelo Coastal Reserve, California, USA - Sample 9_17_2013_60cm (SPAdes) (version 2) | ecosystem: Environmental > Terrestrial > Soil >... | reverse complement strand
ATTTTTGCAGGTGCGTGCCCTGCTGGCAGAACGCGCTGCTGTTCTGGCAAGGGATCACGAATTCCGCGGGATTCAGTTGATAGCCCATGTCAATGCGAATAGGGCCAATGGGCGTGGAGTAACGCAACCCGAAGCCGACTGTGTGCGAGAAATAGTTCAGTTCATTGGTGCAGTTGGCCACGCAGCGAGTAGGGTTGAAGGGGCCCGGCGGCTGGCCGGGAATCGCTGCGACAAAAACAGGCTTCGGCGGCGACCAGCGCAAATTCACTCGGCTGGCGCGGCTGTAGACGTTGCCTGCGTCATAGAACAACGCACCGCCCAGCTTGGTTCCGATAATCGGCAGCTTCAAGGGAAAACGAATTTCCTGGTTGAGCAAAACCAGCGCCTGGCCTCCTACGGGGAAACCGGTGAGCGCGTCGCGCGGCCCAGCTTGATTGAGAGCGAAGCCGCGGATGGATGTGCCGCCTCCCGCGAAGAGACGTTCCGGAAGCGGGATCAATTGGGGCAGCGGAGCCACGGTGGGCGCCGGGAAGCTGAGAGAAACCGTATTGCCAAACGGCTGGAGTATGCCGATGCGCAACGAACGTGCGAAATTCCAGTTGCGCGAAAGCGGCGTGTAAGTGGAATTCTGCACGAAATAGCGGAGGAAACTGGCGCTGGAGCCGATGGGTGTAGCGGCGGCGCTGATATCCACGGTGCTGAAGGACCCTTTCGTTGCGTCCGCGGGATTATCGCGGTAATCGCGAACGTACGTTGTTCCAAATTCGGAAACCAACGTGGGCTGATTGAAGAGCGGCACTTCTTCTGCGGGAATGTTCAGATTGCTGACAGTAACTTTGCGGAAGACATAGCGGAACAAGAGAGAAGAACGGGGAGTGACCTGGTCGGTGAGCTGGATGTTGCCTTCGTAGCGCGTCTGGCCGAAAGTGTTGATGTCTTGCGTTTTTTCGACGTAGGCATTTGCCTGCAGGCTCAATTTCGAAACGTTAAAGGTGTTCGGCGCGTTGTAAGCGAGCAGCGCGCGTCCCTGGATGGTTGAACCGCGAAGCTTCAGCGCGAGGGTATCGGCACGGCCGGTCACATTTTGTTTGGAAATTTCCAGAATGCCGCGCGGAGCGGCCTGGATTTCTCCACCGGTTGGATCGGTGGTGCTGGCCAGGCGCTGCACTTCGAACCCGCCGCCGTACGCGATGGTGTAACGCTTGGCTTCCTCCACAAGAACGACAATGTCTTTTTCGGGGTCGCTGCCGTTGGCGTTTTGCGGCTCGATGGTGACGCGATTGAAAACCCCGAGATTGTAGAGTTTCTGCTGCGATTCGACGACGTCGCCTTCGCGCAGTGGCGCACCGGGGGTAACTTTGACTTCCCGCCGAATCACGCGCTGCCGAGTGTGGTTGTATCCGGTGTAGAAAACTCTTTTGACGGAGATCCGCTGGCCTTCGACAATTTTGTAAACCAGTTTCACGGGCTGTGCACGTTCGATCGCGTGCTTGCGCGCTTCTCCGGTCAGTTTTTCCTCGCGTGTGTTCTCTTTGGCGGTTGCCGCTTGCGCTTCAGGAGAGGTATCGGACTCCGAAGTGTAGGTGAACGTCGCCTCCGGGAAGCCCTGGTTGTAATACAGGGCCAGGACGTTGTCGCGGTCGCTGGAGACGTTGATGTCGGAAAATGGCTGTCCGGGCAGGGATCCCAAAACACCGCGAATCTCTTCTTCCGGCAGGGCATGTATTCCCTCTACCTGCAGGCTCGACACCAGTGTCTGTTTTCCTTCTTCGATGTTGAAATGCACGATCAAGTCTCCACCTTTTTTTCCGTTCGTTTCCTCCACCTGCCCATCCACTCTTGCCGAGAGAAATCCGTTCGAGATGTACAGGTTCTTCATCGAGAGGGCGTCGGCGTCCATCAGGCGGCGGCTGAAGCGCGGCCGGGTGAACAGGCTGACAGTGGAAATGGTGAGCCGGCCCTTCAGGAGGTCGGTGCTGAAGTAGCGGTTCCCATTAAATTCGATGCGGGAAAGCTGGTGCCGGGAGCCGCGCTGTACCGTATAGGTAATGACCTCTTCGGAGGTCTTCTTCGCCGATTTTGCGCCCTCGACATCGCGGGCCGCCACGGCGTAATCCACTCTCGCGTCAAAATAGCCTTCGCGCTCCATGCGCTCCCGAATATTCCGCCGGCCCTCTTCGAGAAGGTCCGTGTCAACGGACCCTTCCTGATAAACGGGAATCATTTTTTTCAGATCGCGGCCGGATAGTTTTGCGCCCACCAGGGCAACGCGAACCCGCGGTCCCTCGTTCACTTCCAGGGCGAGGGGGATGGTGTTCGCGGCCGCGTCATATCCCCCTCTGCGGACAGAAACGTGCGCGCTTAGGTGACCTCTTTTTTCGAGAAATTTGCGGATACGCTCGGTGCCCGATTGCACTTTGGCGATGGTCAGCGGGCTTCCAGTTTTGAGCTTGAATCGGGCAAGCAGGTCCGCATCGCGATATTCAGTGTTGTTCATCAGATCGATTTTCTTGGCGCGAACCCGTGGGCCGGGATCGAGTTTGATGATTACGTCCAGCTGGTGAGTTTCGGGAAAGGGCCGCTCTTCGACGGAGAGCTTGGCCTGATATAGGCCTTCGTCGCGGAGGGCGGCGTGTAGACGCTCCACGCCGTCCTTTACATCCTGTTCGTGGTAGGTCTGCCCGAGCGAAAGCTGCATGGCGGCCACGGCGGAGGCTTCGGTGGGCGGCGGCTTGAGGCCGTTGATCAGGATCTGGTTGAAATAGAGATTTTCGCGGGCGACAAAATCAAGGCGGACTCCGTTGCCCTCGGGATAGATGACCGCGCGCAAGTCCGCGTAATTCCCGGTTTGATAGAGAATGCGGATGCTGGCGGCAACCTGCTCGGCTTGTAACGCCTCGCCCGCCTTCACCGGCAATGCCTGCAGATTGGCCTGCAGCACTTTGCCGTCCTCGGTTACCACGCGCACGCTGGACAAGTTCGATTCGGCCGGCTTACTGGCCGTGGATTCAGGAAGAGTCTGCGCGTGCAATCTTGCTCCCCCCAGCGCGAAGGCCAGGAGGAGAATCGCCCGCAACCCGTTGTTCCGGCGGCATTTCATGCGCTCTAGTACACAGACGAAGCGTAGCACAGGCGCGTTGCCTCCCCTGGTCACTTTGGCGCTATGATGAAGAGGAAATGAACCTGCGGTGCTGGGATTCTATTTTACGTGACTCCATCGCTCAACGAGAAGTACTCCCGTCAAATGTTGTTCGCCGGAATTGGGCCTGAAGGGCAGGCGCGGCTGAGCGCTGGCAGCGCGGTGGTTGTGGGATGTGGGGCCATCGGCGCGGCAGTGGCGAATCTGCTGGTGCGGGCGGGCGTCGGGCGTGTTCGCATCCTGGACCGGGATTTTGTAGAGCCATCGAATCTGCAGCGGCAGATACTCTTCGATGAGGCCGACGCGCGGGAGGCGCTGCCGAAAGCTGTTGCCGCGGAACGCAGACTCCGGGCGCTGAATTCGGAAATTAAGATTGAAGGTATTGTGGCGGATCTGAATTCGCGGAACGCGGAGGAGTTACTGTCCGGGTTTCCATTGATTTTGGATGGTACGGACAATTTTGAAACGCGCTTTTTGGTCAACGATTTTGCGGTCCACTCAGGTATTCCATGGATTTATGCTGCGGCAGTTGCCAGTTATGGCTTGACGTTTACAATTCGGCCGCAGCAAACGGCTTGTCTGGCTTGCCTGTTGGAAACTGGCGGTACACCCGGCCTGGAGGAAACCTGCGACACGGTCGGTGTGCTGGGTCCGATCGTGAATCTGATTGCCTCGCTGGAGGCGGCCGAGGCGTTGAAACTACTCTCCGGAAACGAAAGCCAGCTCCATGGCCGGTTGCTTTCCTACGACGTTTGGACAGGCCGTTTCCAATCCGTTCAGCCTGAGCGAAATCCCAACTGCCGCGCGTGTGTCCGGCGCGAATTTCCCTACCTGGAGGGCCAGGCGCAGCCGCACATCACGATGTGCGGGCGTGACTCCGTGCAGATTCACGAGCGAGGGCGCACTCTGGACCTGCCGGCCCTGCAGCAGCGGCTAGCCTCCAGCATTCCCGGCGTGCGGCAGAACGGTTTCCTGTTGCGCTTTCAGGTTGCCCCGTATGAGATGACCATCTTCAGCGACGGCCGGGCAATCCTGAAAGGCACGAAGGACCCCGCCATCGCGCGTTCGCTTTACGCCAAATATATCGGTGCTTGAATCGGTGCTGGAACAGCTCTAGCGGAAGATACCGCTGCGGCCGGCCGGAGTGCGCATGGAGGCCCGGTCGAGATTCTCACGCAGGTTCATCAACGTTAAAAAGGTGCTCAGGACGCGGGCTTTGAGGTCATCGGTGAGGTGCAGGCCGCTGGTGGCCACGCGGGCCAGCGATTCGCCGTTGGTCGTGATGAACTTCATGATGTCCTTTTGCCGGTCCTGGGGAGCGTTTCCCAGCGCGGTCTCCCGGCGCATCTCGGCACAGCTTGCTTCCAGCGACAGGGTGAAGTGCAGGATACAGACCTTCACCTCCGCCAGGGCGGCGGGGACGTCGTGTTTGCATCCCGAGATGTGGCAAGTAGCGCTCATCGTACCCAAAAGGGTGGTTTTTGATAGGTAACATTCTTAGCACGGAAAATCCAGCAGACAGATTAGCCATGAGGCGAATGAAGTAGCTGTTCCTTTTTGGGAGACCCTGCCCGTTCGAACAGTGGTTTGCCTGGGGAGAAGGCCCCGGCGGTGACGGACGAGAGAGCGCCCGCGATCGTCGCTGGCAAACTTTTTCAAAAATGTTTGACACTGCCTCGCACACCCCTGTATAAATATACAGATGGTTGTATATTTCACATGAGCGCTACGAAAACATACCGGCACGGGCAGATTCTGCGGCTGGTTTCCAGCGAGCGCATCGGCAACCAGGAAGATTTGCGCCGCCGGCTGGCGCAGCAGCGGCTCCGCGTGACACAAGCCACGCTTTCGCGCGACCTGCAGGAGTTAAAGCTCATCAAGACCACTGACGGCTACAAAACCGGCTCGGCATTGCCGGATGAATCGGCGAACGTCGCCCCCCTGACGCGAGCTCTGCGCGAATTCCTGTTGGATATCCGGCCCGCGGAAAACCTGTTGGTGTTGAAGACGCCTCCCAGCGGTGCTCAGCCGCTTGCCGCGGCCGTGGATGCGGCAAAATTTCCTGAGATTGCCGGAACGATCGCGGGCGATGACACTGTTTTGATCATTACTCCCAACCGCAAGACGCGTGACTCTCTGCAGAAGAAGATCGAAGCGCACGTGAAATGAGAGACCCTCGCAATATCGCCGTCATTGGTGTCACTGGCTATACGGGTTTCGAGCTGGCGACATTGCTGCTGCGCCATCCGGGCATCGGTAAGCCCGTCTTTTATGTGCGCGAGACCAACGGGGCGCGCTGCCTTTCGGAGATGTTTCCACAGTTGCGCGGATGGGGCGAGGCTTCGCTGAAAATACTGTCGTTGGAAACAATTGCCGCCAGCGGTGCGGGGACAGCCTTCCTGGCGACTCCGCACGAAGTTTCCGCGGAACTTGCACCGAAACTTCTGGATGCCGGATTGCGCGTGATCGATTTGAGCGGCGCGTTTCGCTTTGCGTCGGCAGAAACCTATTCCACTTGGTACAAGTTGCCCGCACCTCACGCTTCGCGCCTGGGAGAGGCGGTCTATGGCCTGCCGGAACTCTACGCCGAGCAAATCAAAACCGCGAAGTTGATCGCCAATCCCGGTTGCTACGCCACCAGCGTGATTCTTGCGTTGCGGCCGCTGCAGGAGGCGGGATTGCTCGCAGCCGGGCATACAGTTGTCTGTGATTGCAAATCCGGGGCCAGCGGCGCGGGCAAAGAGCCTCGGCGCGACCTGCAATTCGTGGAAGTGGACGGAAATTTTCGCGCCTACAACCTGTTCACCCATCGCCACACGCCGGAAATTCTGGAGCACACCGGTTTGCCGGAATCACGGGTGATTTTCTCCACGCATCTGCTGCCGATTCCGCGCGGCATCCTGTCCTCCATTTACGTGACTCTGGCGAAGCACCAGACGCCGCAGGACATCGAGGCGCTGTTCCGAAAATTCTATGCGGGCCATTCGTTGATTCGGATTCATCCAGCAGGAACGCTGCCGGAGGTGCAGCACATCATCAAAACCAATTTTTGCGATATCGGGTTTGCGCTGCACACGGATGGGAAGCGGCTCGCCGTCGTTTCCTGCCTCGACAATCTTGGCAAAGGCGCGGCGGGCCAGGCGGTGCAAAATCTGAATCTGACGCTGGGGCTCGAGGAAAGGACGGGACTCCTATGAGGATCGTCGTGAAATTCGCCGGCGCGCTGCTCGAAGATGCCGCGACCGTGCGTTCGCTGGCCCAGCAGATCGCCGCTCTGGCTCGGCACAAGCACGAAATTCTGGTGATCCACGGCGGCGGGCGCATTTTCACCGCCACGCTAAAGCGTCTTGGCATCGAAAGTAAGTTTGTGGGTGGCTTGCGCGTCACCGATAAGGAAACCCGCGATGCGGCAGTCATGGTGTTTGCGGGTGTGCTGAATAAACAGCTTTCCGCGGCCATCACCGCGGAGGGCCAGCCTGCGCTTGGCATCTGCGCCGCCGATGCGGCCTGTTTTTCCGCCGCGCCGCTGGTGCATAACGATGTCGAAGGCGGCCTGGGCTATGTTGGCTACCTCACCAGTGTAAATGTCCGATTCCTCGAGACTCTGTGGCGGGCGAAACTGCTGCCGGTCGCGGCGTGCCTCGGCCTCGGCGCGGACAACGAACTTTACAACATCAACGCCGACCATATGGCGGCGGCCTGCGCGGAGTTTGTGGAAGCCGACCATTTGATTTATCTCACGGACGTTGCCGGCGTGCTGAACGGCGAGAAGGTTCTTTCTGCGATCTCCTGCGAGGAGATTGACCGCTTGATTCAGTCACGCGTGGTTTCCGGTGGCATGATCCTGAAGCTGGAAGCGGCAAAGCGCGCTCTGCAGTCCGGCGTTCGCGAAGTGCACATCGTTGGGGGAAATTCCGCTGCGGCGGCGCTGGCCCCCGGGCGGTTTGTGACCGCTCCCGCAAAAACCACGACTCTCGAACTTCCCGGCACGCGCGTCTTCCGGGAGTTTTCTTCCGCTGGGCATTCCGCCAGCGCGGCGGTTTAGCCCCAGTAGAAATCGGAGAAATCAATGACTACGACGATCACGCTCCCTGTTGCCGTAACCAAAGACCTCCTGACCGGGGCGGAGTGGAGTCCCGCGGACGCCCGCGATCTGCTGCAGCGCGCGGCAGAGATCAAGGCGAAGCCGGCGCGCTACGCTTCCACGCTCCGCGGCAAGCACATCGCGCTGATTTTTGAGAAGCCTTCTCTCCGCACGCGCGTCACGTTCGAAGTCGGCATCCAGAGCATGGGCGGCTTTGTGGTGTTTCTGGACCACACGCAAGCGCGGCTGGGCGAACGCGAATCCATCCCCGACGTGGCGCGGAATCTCCAATGCTGGGTGCAGGGCATCGTCGCGCGCGTTTACGAGCAACGTGTGCTGGAGGAGATGGCGCAGAATATTTCTATTCCGGTGATCAACGCGCTTTCCGATAAATTCCATCCCTGCCAGGCGCTGGCGGATTTTCTGACTTTGGAAGAGAAATTTGGTTCGCTGAAGGGTCTGAAGCTCGCCTACGTCGGCGACGGCAATAACGTCAGCAATTCTTTGATCTTTCTGGCCGCACGGCTGGGAGTAAATTTGCGCATTGCCACTCCGGCAAGCTATGCCCCGCCGCAGGATGTGCTGGCCGACGCCAAGCACGTCGCGAAAGAGACTCGCGCGAAGATTGAACTCTTCACCAATCCGGCCGAGGCGGTGGAAGGCACGCAGGCTGTCTATACCGATTCGTGGACCAGCATGGGCTTTGAGGCGGAAGAAAAAATGCGGCGCCAGATTTTCAAGCCATACCAGGTCAATCGCAAAATGATGGAGCAGGCCGCGCCGGGCGCGCTCTTCATGCACTGCCTTCCGGCACACCGCGGGCAGGAAGTCACCGACGAAGTGCTGGATGGCCCGACGTCCGTGGTGTTGCAGCAGTCGGAAAATCGTATGTACGTGCAGAAGGCGATTCTGCACGCGCTGTATACCTGATATCGTGATTCATCACCAAGGAGAAATCACAGAGTGAAACCGCAAGCCCCAAAACCCAAAAAAGTCGTGCTCGCCTATTCGGGCGGCCTGGATACGTCCATTATTATTCCCTGGTTGCGCGAGAACTATGGCTGCGAAGTAATCGCCATGATCGGCGACGTTGGCCAACAGGAAGATCTGGAAGCCGCGCACAAGAAAGCGCTCGCCACCGGCGCCTCCTCGGCCTATATCGAAGATCTGCGAGAAGAGTTTGTTCGCGACTACATCTGGCCAACGCTGCGAGCGGGCGCCGTCTACGAACACACCTATCTGCTCGGCACTTCAATGGCGCGGCCGGTGATCGCGAAGCGCCAGGCGGAGCTGGCATTGCAGCTTGGCGCCGATGGGCTTTCGCACGGCTGTACCGGCAAGGGCAATGACCAGGTGAGATTCGAACTGGCGTACAAGGCCATTGCGCCGAACGTGCAGATCATCGCTCCGTGGCGCGAGTGGGACATCGATTCGCGCGAAGACGCGATTGCCTACGCGGAAAAGCACAAGGTTCCCGTGGAGCAGAGCAAGAAAAACATCTACAGCCGCGACCGCAATATCTGGCACCTGAGCCACGAAGGTGGCGAACTGGAAGATCCCGCCAACGCGCCGAACGAAGCGATGTGGCAGTGGGTGGTTTCGCCAGAGAAGGCTCCGGACAAGGCGGAGGAAGTCGAGATCGGCTTCGAAGCGGGCACGCCGGTTTCCGTGAACGGCAAAAAGCTCGGCTCCATTGAACTGCTGAATATTCTGAACGAAATTGCGGCGAAGCACGGCATAGGCCGCACGGATCTGGTGGAAAACCGGTTGGTGGGCATGAAGTCGCGCGGTGCGTATGAAACGCCGGGCGGCACGCTGCTCGTTACCGCGCACCAGGAGTTGGAACGGCTGACCGTTGACCGGGAGACCGCACACTTCCAGCAGGCGCTTTCGGTGCGCTATGCGGAACTCGTTTATAACGGCTTGTGGTTCTCGCCATTGCGCGAGGCGCTCGACGGTTTCTTCAACATGGCGCAGCAACGCGTCACTGGCTCGGTCGGCCTGAAGCTTTGGAAGGGAACGCTGAATGTCACGAAGCGGCTTTCGCCCTACTCGCTCTATCGCGCGGACCTCGCCAGCTTCACCATGGGCCGCTACAACCCGAAAGACGCCGAAGGTTTTATCAACCTGTTTGCCTTGCCAGTCACCGTGCGACCGAAAGCGAAAGCCGAAGGCAGCAAGTCGTAAAGACGGTTTTCAGTTCTTAGTTCTCAGTTATAAGTAAAGACTCCGGCAAAACAGATGTTCACGCTGGGAGCCTGCCGAGAACAGAGGCTGAAACTCGATACCGGATCGACTTAAAACTGAATACTTATTACTAAAAACTTTCCAATGCCTGAACGCAAAGACGATCGATTGTGGGGTGGACGGTTCGAAAACGCGCCGGACGCGCGCTTCGACGCCTTCCAGCGTTCGTTTGCGTTTGATCGCCGGTTGCTCCCTTACGAAATAGCCGTGGATCGCGCCTGGGCAAAAGCCTTGCAAGGCGTCGGCATCTTCACCGAAACGGAAGTGCGGCAGACTCTGGCGGCTCTCGACAAGATTTCTGCGCGGGCCGAATCGGACAAAAACTGGCTGGATTCCTCGACTGCGGAAGACGTTCATCAGTTCGTAGAAAACGCGCTTGTCGAAGAACTCGGACCGCTCGGCTGGAAACTGCACACCGGCCGCAGCCGCAACGAACTCGTCGCCACCGATTTTCGGCTGTTCGTCATTGATGCGGCGGCGGAAATCCGCAAAGCACTACTTGCCCTAATCAAAGGCTTTCTGCAGCAGGCCAAAGAAAATCTGAAAGTCCCTATGGCCGGCATGACCCACATGCAACATGCCCAGCCCATTCTTCTCTCTCACTTCCTTATGGCGCACGCAGAAGCATTCTCGCGCGACCTCACGCGTTTGCTGCAGGCCGCTGCAAGTGCAGACGCTTGCCCAATGGGGTCGGGCGCCCTTGCGGGTTGCTCCTTCGCAATTGATCGGGCGGCATTAGCAAAGGAGCTTGGTTTTTCCCGAATCACGGCAAACAGCCTCGATGCTGTCTGTGACCGCGACTTTGCGCTCGATTATCTCTTTGCACTCGCGGGTATTGCCACCCATCTGTCACGGCTCGCGGAAGATTTTGTCCTGTTCGCTTCGCAGGAATTCTCCTACATCATCCTGCCCGACGAATATTCGACAGGTAGCAGCTTGATGCCGCAGAAGAAAAATCCCGACGCGTGGGAACTCTTGCGTGGCAAGAGCGGCCGGATCACGGCCGCACTCTTCAGCCTCTTCACCACGCTGAAGGGGCTGCCATCCAGCTATCAGCGCGACCTGCAGGAAGACAAAGAGGCGCTCTTCGCCGCTCACGACCAGATGGGAGATATGATCTGGGTCGCGCAAGGCGCGTTAGTCGCGACAAAGTTTCGCGCCGACAGACTTTGCGCCGCAGCTTCGAACCCCGCGCTTTTTGCAACGGATGCAGCGGATTACCTGGTGCATCGCGGCGTGCCGTTTCGCCAGGCGCACGACCTTGTCGGCAAAGTCCTGCGCGAGGCAGAGAAGCAAGACAAACCCTGGACGCAGCTGTCCCTGAACGATGTCCAGAAAATCTCGCCACTTTTCGAACAAGATTTCTTGCAAGGTCCTTCCGTCGAAAGCGCCATCGCCTCCAAAGTTGTCCCCGGAGGCACGGCGGAAGAATCCGTTCGCGCTGCCATCGCGCAACTCGAACTAAAACTCACAAAACGGGAGACAAAGCCATGAGCCTGACGTCGAGCATCTTTACTCTGCGAACCGTATCGCATCGCACGGAGGATCGGAGGTCGCTTCCGTGAGCGACGTTCCCGGCCAGCGGATCCTGATTCCATGAACCACGCCCTCTCCGAAGCCGCTCTCCCTCTGGGATTCCGCTTTTCGGCCACCGCTTGTGGCTTAAAGAAAACCGGCGCGCTGGACCTCGCCATGCTCACGAGCGATGTTCCCGCCTCGGCGGCTGCTGTCTTCACGAAAAACCTGGTCGTCGCCGCGCCCGTGGTGGTATCGAAGGCCAATCTGATTGCCTCGAAGGGCCGCATGCGCGGGGTAATCGTAAATGCGGGTAACGCCAATTGCGCGACGGGCAATGCCGGCTACGCTGTCTCTGTAAAAACGGTCGATGAGACCGCGCGCCGCCTCCGTTGCCGTCCGCGCGAACTGATTGTCTGCTCCACCGGGGTTATCGGCGTGCCGCTGCCGATCGAAAAGATTCTTCGCGCGCTGCCGGGAATTGTCCAAAATCGGCGGCCTTCGGCGCGTTCGTTCGCGGAATTGTCGCTTGCGATCTGCACCACGGACACGCGGCCGAAGACTGCTTCAGCCTCGTTCAAGATGGCCGGCAAGCGCGTGCATCTGGTGGGCTGCGCCAAAGGCGCGGGGATGATTCACCCGAATATGGCGACGACTCTGGCGTTTGTCGTCACCGATGCCGCCATTTCCCCCTCGCTGCTGCAGAAAACTTTGCGAGAGGTGACGCAGCGCACGTTCAATTCCATCAGCATAGACGGTGACACCTCGACGAACGACACGCTGCTGGTTCTCGCCAACGGAGAATCCGGCGCGCCCGCGATTCAAGCCAACTCCAGCGCCCAGCGCGCGTTCAAAAAAGCTTTGGAAGAAGTCTGCCACTCGCTGGCGTTGCAAATCGTGGCCGACGGGGAAGGCGCGCAACGGGTGATTGAAATCGCGATACGTGGCGCGAAAACTGAAGCCGCCGCGCGGCAGATCGCCCAGACCATCGCCACTTCTCCGCTCGTCAAAACTGCCTTTGCCGGCGGCGATCCAAACTGGGGTCGCATCTTCGCCGCGGCAGGCCGCTCCGGCGTCAAATTCAATCCCGATCTGGTGGACATCCAGATGGCGGGCATTCCGGTTTTGCGCCGGGGCCAGCCGCTGGATTTCAACGAGCGCGTCGCCAGCAATCGCCTGCTGGAAAAGCATGTGCACATCGTTATGGATTTGCACGCGGGACGTGCTGCGGCCAGCTATTGGACCTGCGATTTCACGGCGGAGTACGTCCGCATTAACGCGAGTTACCGCACATAATAAAAGAAGACTTCCCGCTCCAGAGAGGCAAATGACAATAAGATCTGCTTCGTCAGCAATTAAGCCGAACCTGGACGATACACATTCATGAGTCGTATAAGGTCATATGGACACCATTGAAGCCGCGGAAAAGCTAGCGAGTTACACAAAGACGTTGCATGATTTTCGAATTGCAGTGTCAGTTGACGGAAACTACCAACACATGGGTGCCACGATAGTAGATGCGATTTTGCAGGCAGGACTAAAGTACGACAGTGTTGTCCGCCCACGCGTCAGGGGACTACTAAAATCATATCCGAACGAAACAACAACCTCGGCTTTTGCTCGCCTACTGGATGCTCAAGGAGCGGAAGAAATTGTTAAAATGCGCGGTGCGAAACCAAAGCGTGTGGTTGCATTAACCGAATTTTTGAAGAAAAAAGGTATTGAGGAAGAATCTCACCTAAAAGTATGGATTCAGGTCTCCGAGAATAGGCAGTCACTTATGCGTTTGAGCGGCATTAAGAATAAAACGGCCGACTATCTGGCGAGACTAGTCTCTGTCGAAACCAGCGCGCCTGACATGTGGCTATTTCAATTTCTCGAGGATGCTCACGTTCCACTGGGTGAAAGGAAATACGAGGCAGCAAGGGACATCGTAAACAAGACAGCCGATCTTCTCGGGATTAGTCGCGCAGTGTATGACCAGAGTATTTGGAACTACAAGTCCGGACGCCAAGAAATGCGCCCGTGCAAAGGTCAAATTTGATCAGTTCCATTTCCAGCCGGCGAATTGTTCGCGGAGGGCGGTCTTCTTGAACTTGCCGACGCTGGTGCGCGGGATTGCGTCCACAAAGACAAAAGCGTCCGGCAGTTGCCAACTGGCAAACGACTTTGCCAGAAATTCGCGCAACTCGTGCTCCGTAGCGCTGGCCCCTTCGCGCAGAACCACCGCCGCCAGGGGCCGCTCCTGCCACTTGGGGTGGGGCAACCCGATGACGCACGCTTCCTTGACCGCTGGGTG